>OJCK01000098.1_pt1 | contig 52205 bp, 54 predicted proteins | sample 1592141 | NCBI WGS metagenome assembly OJCK01 (sample SAMN05416893, study PRJEB24817) | seawater metagenome | isolation source: Sea water | place: Canada:Atlantic | collected 2013-11 | reverse complement strand
ATGGTTTTGCATTTTCCATTGGAGTTAAAGCTTTTGAGGCAGGCATGCTTGATGTTATGGAACAAGAAGATATACCTAAGCGAGTAATGGAAGAGATTCATAAGGTTTGGCTCGAGTACGGTGCACTGAAAAACAGAATCAAAGCAATAGATGAAAAAATAAAGAGTATCGCTGATAAAAATACCTACTGTGCATTATTGATGTCTATTCCAGGAATTGGACCACATATAGCGACTGCAATTATCAGCGGTGTAGGCAATGGATCTAGCTTTTCCAATGCCCGAGAACTCGCTGTATGGACTGGATTAACACCAAGGCAAATATCTAGTGGTCACAAATCAGTGCTTGTCGGAATCACAAAGCGTGGGGATAACTATGTTAGAAAACAACTTGTTCAAGCGGCAAGGCACACTGTTCGCTGGGGCCAAAAAAATCCCGACACACAGTTTGGCGGTTGGATTGAAAGTATTATTCAACGCCGTGGGGTGCAAAAAGGAACTGTTGCCGTTGCTCACAAGTTGGCGCGCATTATTTGGGGCATGCTTCATAGACAGGAAACTTTTAAAGCAATTTAGTATTTAATCAGAAATGAATAAAATGAAAATTAAGTTGATACTTATGTAATACAAACAATAGAAATATCTCATCAGCGGATAGTCAATCAGTGATGAAATAAACGGGTTTTCCGTACCTGTCATAAGCCTGAAACTGGACAAGATTAACGAAAGTTAAATCGAGTGGGTGTTATAGGACGTCAGGTGCGGATCTCATCAGGGCTCCGGCAGTAATGTCTTTTATTACTGATCGATCAGAAGCCGAATATATGTCAGCACTACCGTTCTCACAAATGACTGAAATGATGAACAAGAAAAGAAGTTAACCAGTGTAATTTAGACATCAAGGCCGACTAATGCCTTGACACCGGGAAAGCGTCTATATATGTCTTGTTTATTCCTGCCTATTTGTTTCCTTTTGTTTGTATCCAATTCTTTTTACTATTAGGTGAGCGCTGAATTTGCTTGTCTTTTATTAATGTGTTCATTGCCCTTGTAAAATCAGACTTAGGAACTTTTAATTGTTTGCGTACAGTCTCAGATGCAGTAGGTTTTTTAAGTAGATTCAAAATTTTCTGGTCGAGTGTTTTTTCTTGAGTTATTTCAATCACGTTATCTAGTGATTTTGGTTTCAATGCTATTTTATGTTTTACTTTATGAAGCTCACATTGAAAAGAAAATGCTGTTACTAACGAAGCATCACGTGAATATAAGACAAACTCACAACTTTTCTTTTGCTCTTTTGTTAGAGAAGCAATTGTTCCAACGAGATTACCAATAATATAAAAGTCGGCTTGATTTGGAGCCGTCGGGTAACTGGAAATAAAGAGGAATAAGTTTCGCTCACAAGCTTGCTTTATTGCCTCATTTTTTGAAAACACAAAAACCTTATCTGAAATTTTTGCTTGAATAGGCTCAACTTCCTTAAGTCCGATATTTTCAGCATCTACAAATAAAAATCTCAAGTGTAACTCCTTGCAAGTTTTGAATATAACGCCTCAAAGACTGGCTGGGCACGCAGTGCGAAGGTCCAGCCAGCTTCGCTGGCTAACGTGCTTTGACTTGTTATACATTTGGCTATTGTAGGCATCATGATCAACAGTTAAATTAAAAGGCTTAATTTAACTTTAGATCATGAATTTTTATCGCCAACAAAGGTGGGTATCCTATTTGTTTCAGTTAAGCAGCGATGATTAGGCGTGCTCGTAAATCTTCTGTGATCTTGTGGGTAGAGCGTTCAAATACATCTGACAACGCTGCCCTATTATTGGCGGTATCTTTCAACAAGAGTTCGTTATCATAAACCAACACTTCTGGATTTCGTGACTGCAAGCTGGACAGAGCATCAAGCGCAGTATCTCTGCGGGCCTCCTCAAAACTAAATGGTAGGATTACAGCTACAATCAGACGTTGTTTTCGTAAAGAAGGAAGATTCACTGCTAGTTGTAGTGCTCCGGTACCTGTCCCGCCGCCAAGCCCAGCCACTAACACTATCGTCTTATAGCTAGCCAGTGCCTTTTCTAATTCAGCTTCTGACTCTTGCGCAGCGAGTAGCCCGCGTTGAGGTACTAACGCTGGATTGCCTTTGCAAACACCTTGACCGATAAGCAGCTGCGACTCAAAGCCACTCTGATTCAGGGCACTAGCGTCTGTATTGACGGCCAGAGTATCGCAGCCAAGAAAAGACCCAATATGCTTAGATATAGACATACCTGCGCCACCAAAACCAACGACAAGTGTACTTTCCATAAAATTAACTCCAAATAAATTAGCCTAAGACGGCTCGATACCAAGAATCAGAACTTTGTTTTCCTTAGCTTATAACATTCTGTTTTTATTCCGTTTAAACGACTTGTTATGTGAATTTTTTAGCTAAATCAATAGCTTCATTCAGGTACGGATAACTACCACTCCATCTCGGATGGTTTACTCTGAAGCAATGTGTATCCCCTATTTTAAAGTGCCACAATCTTCTTGGAGTTATTACTTTAATAGTTTCATGTTTAAATGTTTCTTTTATAAAAAAGTCTCTGCCTGAACCCACAGTGAATATTACAACATCAGGTTTTAATATTTCAAATTGAGCCTTTAAAAGTAAGGATGATAACTCTTGTATTTGAGGAAACAATTCCGACTTTCTCGGACTCTTTTTTTTAAAACTCATACAGAATTGATTAGACCATACAGCTGAATTTTTAGGATTAGAAGATGTTGGATTTAGAGTTTTAGATGCTTTTTTATAAAACTGGCGAAAGCGTGACTTCTTAGGTTCTTTATAATTGAAATTTACTGACGCGTTCATTGAGTCAACTATAGATTCTAGATCAGTATTATAACCATTCCTTATTTTACAACTTCCCTCTCTCCAACCTCTAGTTTCTTGTCCTATAATCATGACCTTTCTACTCGCAGAAAAATAGGACTCCTCGGGTTTTGCTAAAAAAACACCTGATAAATGTTTATCTGAATATATTTCAGAAAAATCAAACTGACTTAATATTTCCTGATATCTTTTTTCTAAAAGCTTAATTCGATCAACACTAGACATTTTAAACTCCATATTCACATAACAACGTTTTATACGGCACAATGTCGATTAAACACTTATATCTGGGAAAGACGAACAAGAGGAAATTTCCTTTAAGATCATGCGACTATCCCTGTTAATAATTTAAACAACACTATATTTACTGTTCGCTTTTGTCAATTTGGTATTATTTAATAGCCTACAAAAAAGGCCGGTTCACTCTTCATTTAAACATTTAAATGAAGAGTGAACCGGCCTTGATAGCGCCCTCTTTTCTAAAAGAGCGAATCTGCTTTTAACTTTTAAACCTACTGCTTTTTAATGCGGTATTCTGCAGAGCGTGCGTGTCCTTCTAGTTGCTCGCCACGGGCTAGAACAGAGGCAATTTTGCCCAGTTCTGATGCGCCTTCTGGGGAACACATAATCAACGACGAACGTTTTTGGAAATCATACACACCTAACGGTGATGAGAAACGTGCAGTGCCCGACGTGGGTAGTACGTGGTTTGGCCCTGCGCAGTAATCACCTAATGCTTCGGAGGTGTGACGGCCCATAAAGATTGCGCCAGCGTGACGAATCTGCGGCAATAATGCTTGTGGGTCTTCTACCGATAATTCCAAGTGTTCAGGGGCAATGGTATTGCTCACGTCACACGCTTCATCCATATCTTTTACTTTTACCAAAGCCGCGCGGGCTGTTAACGAGGCACGAATAATGTCTTTGCGCGCCATGGTCGGTAACAATTTTTCGATGGAGGCGTGCACTTGATCTAGGAAGTTTTGATCTGGGCTGATTAAAATTGCCTGTGCATCTTCGTCGTGTTCGGCTTGCGAGAATAAATCCATCGCAATCCAATCAGGGTCGGTTTTGCCATCGCATACGACTAAAATTTCAGATGGGCCAGCGATCATGTCGATGCCAACCGCACCAAATACTTGGCGCTTAGCAGTGGCCACAAAGATGTTACCTGGGCCTACAATTTTATCGACTTTAGGAACGGTTTGTGTGCCGTACGCTAAGGCCGCAACGGCTTGTGCGCCGCCAATGGTGAATACCTTGGTTACGCCCGCAACCGCAGCAGCCGCCAATACCAGCTGGTTTAATTCACCACCTGGGGTTGGCACAACCATGATGATTTCTTGTACGCCAGCAACGTGTGCTGGCAGTGCGTTCATTAGTACAGAAGATGGGTAAGCGGCTTTTCCGCCGGGTACGTAAATACCGACGCGATCTAAAGGCGTTACTTTTTGGCCTAATAAAGTGCCGTCTTCTTCGGTGTACTGCCAAGAGTCTTGCTTTTGCTTGTCGTGGTAGTTACGCACACGATCAGCAGCCGCCAATAGCGCGTGGCGCTGGTCGGCAGGCAAGGTGTTTAACGCGTCTTCAAGTTGTTCTTGGTTCAGTTCTAACTGATCCATACTGTCAACGCTTAGGTGGTCAAAACGGTTGCTGTATTCTATAACCGCGGCGTCGCCACGAGTTTTTACATCGTCAAGAATATCGGTAACGATGGTTTGAACTTGTTTGTCGGAAACAGATTCCCAAGCTAAAAGTGTTTCTAGCTCGGAAGAGAAATCATTTTCGCTGGTATCTAAACGACGAATTTCGATAGTCATTTTTTAAATTCCTAATTTCTAGCGTATTACTGGCCTGCTTTTTCTTGTGCAAGGCTTGCTTGTTGGCGTTGCTCTTCTTGACGATCAACCGCCGCTGACATTTGATCAATAATCGGCTGGATCTGAGCATGCTTCACTTTCATGGCGGCTTTACCCACTACTAAGCGAGAGCTGATATACGCCATGTGATCGCGTGGTTCTAATCCGTTTGCTACCAAGGTTTTACCGGTATCAACAATGTCTACAATTAAGTCGGCTAGGCCAACAATTGGGGCCAGTTCCATACCACCATACAATTTAATGATGTCGATCTGACGGCCTTGTTCGGCGAAGTAACGCTTGGTGACATCAACAAATTTAGTGGCAACTTTTAAGCGGCCCTCTGGCAGTACAGCGCCTTTAAGGGCAGCGGTCATTAAACGGCAAGTGGCGATTTTTAGATCAAGTGGTTCGTATAGGTTTTCGCTATTGAATTCCATCAATACGTCTTTGCCCGAAATGCCGAGATCGGCTGCGCCATATTCAACATAGGTCGGTACATCGGCTGCTCGAATAACAAGCAGCTTGATATGGTCATGATTGGTATCGAAAATCAGTTTACGACTTTTGCTAATATCCTCTGCTGGATGGATGTTTGCCTCGGCTAATAAAGGCAAGGTGTCATCCAAAATACGTCCTTTTGATAAGGCAATCGTGAGAGGCTGTGTCATAACGTTTTCAATCTTCTCTAAAATGTTCGAAATAAGTGGCGCTCATTATTATATGAGGCCGCCACTGTGTAAAAGCAAACAAGGTCTAAAAGAAACTAATACCTGTACGTGAAAAGTGTCGGTTTAGTTTCCTGGCACGCGGCGAATCTTAACTCCTAAGATTTGCAGCTTTTCTTCTATGCATTCGTAACCACGGTCAATGTGGTAAATGCGGTCAACTAAGGTGTCGCCTGTTGCAACCAGTGCCGCTATAACAAGCGATGCCGATGCACGCAAGTCGGTCGCCATAACCTGTGCCGAGCTAAGAATATCTTTACCCGTTACAATGGCGGTATTACCTTCAACATGAATATCTGCGCCCATGCGCACCAATTCATCAACGTGCATGAAACGATTCTCAAATACCGTTTCAACAACGGTTCCGGTGCCTTCTGCCACGCAATTCATCACCATAAATTGAGCTTGCATGTCGGTTGGGAATGCTGGGTGTGGCGCGGTGCGTACATTAACCGCTTTCGGTCGACGCCCTTCCATATCTAGTGAAATCCAGTCTTCACCACATTCAATTTTAGCGCCGGCTTCTTCAAGCTTGGCGAGTACCGCATCCATTAATTTAGGGTCGGTATCTTTCACTTTGATTTTTCCGCCGGTGACTGCAGCTGCAACCAAATACGTGCCGGTTTCAATACGGTCGGGCAGTACGTCGAAAGAACAGCCTTGTAACTCTTCAACGCCTTCAATGGTTAGCTTGTCGGTGCCACCGCCTGAGATTTTAGCGCCCATCGCGTTTAAGCAGTTGATCAAATCAACCACTTCGGGTTCGCGTGCGGCGTTTTCAATAACCGTGGTACCTTCGGCTAATACTGCGGCCATTAAGATATTTTCAGTACCGGTTACGGTAACCATATCTAAGTAGATGTTAGCGCCTTTTAAACGGCCATCGCTGCGGGCATGTACATAACCGTCGATTACTTCGACCGTTGCGCCTAATGCTTCCATTCCACGTAAGTGTAAATCAACCGGACGACTACCAATAGCGCAACCGCCTGGTAGCGATACAATCGCTTCGCCATAACGCGCAAGCAACGGCCCCAATACCAAAATTGACGCGCGCATGGTGCGAACCAGCTCATACGGTGCAATGCGACTGGTCATGGTGGAACAATCAGTTTCTACACTCATGTCTTCGTTAATCACAACCGACACACCCATGCAGCCTAGTAGCTCGATCATGGTGGTGATGTCGTGCAAGTGTGGCAAATTGCCAACCCGCATGACACCTTTAGCAAGCAAGGTGGCCGCAAGAATTGGAAGCGCAGAGTTTTTTGCGCCAGAAATGCGAATTTCGCCGTCGATAACAGCGCCGCCTTCAATGAGTAGTTTATCCATAGAGTTTTATTATTCTTTTCTAGGCTATTTTTTTTCAGCGGGCGTTAGTGCGCTGATTTTTACAGCATGCACGGTTCCACCAGTGATCAATTCGGTTAATGGTTTATAAACCATTTGTTGCCTTTTTACGGCAGACACGCCTTCAAAGGCACTGCTCACAACTTCAATTTCGTTGTGATAGCCTTCTTGAATGGTAATTTCGCTGTTTGGAAATTCTTTTTCTAATAATGCTTGGATATCAGCTGAAGACATAACCCACTCTCATGTTGATATAAAAGGCGACATGATAGCGGATTTATGGGTTAAGACGAAGTACGTTCTGCAATGCCGTGACATGAATCGCTATTTTAAGCTAATTTATGGCCTAAATTAGCTTAATGCGTCCTTTAAAACATCATTTAAGCCGCTAAATTCAATTACCTGTCGCATTTTATGCGGCACATTAACAAATGTTATACGGATATTTTTTTGCTGACCAAAACGCAGCCAATCTAGCAATAAAGCAATACCAACACTGCTAGATTGAGTTACCTCAGACAAATCAATCTGCCACTGCGAACCGGCCAAGCGCATCAGCTTACGACCCTCTTCAAGTAAGCGCTTAGCCACCAGCCGATCAAGCCGGCCCGACAATTTTGCTTGCTGTGAATTGATTGCAATAATTTGTGCATTTACTTTTGGTGCAATTAAGCTCACGTTGAGTTGTCCTATTCTTCGGCTTGGCTGAATAAAAACTGACCAATAAGTTCTTCTAGTACCAATGCTGACTGCGTATCTTCGATAACGCCACCGTCTTCTAGGTATTCATCATCGGCGCCTACGGTTAAACCTATGTATTTTTCGCCCAATAAGCCTGCGGTTAAAATAGCCGCCGAAGTGTCGGTTGTTAAAGTCGACATGCTGGTATTAATTTCCATTTCAACAACGGCAACATAGTCTTCTGTATCCAAATAGATTTTACTCACGCGGCCAATTGGAACTCCCGACATGGACACTCTAGCGCGCTCGGTTAAACCACCTAGGTTTTCAAAATACGCTTTAATTGTGTATTTATCACCATGATCAGACGTTGATATCCCACTTACCTGTAACGCCATCATTACCAGAGCAAAGGCTCCCATAATAATAAATCCACCTACTGCCACTTCGATTAAACGTGTACGCATTCTTAAACACCCCCCAACATGATCGCCGTTAAAATAAAGTCTAAACCTAACACTGCTAATGAGGCGACAACCACTGTTTGCGTTGTCGCTTTGCTGATGCCTTCAGATGTCGGCATGGAATCAAAACCTTGATATACCGCGATCCAAGTAACTACTAAACCAAATACCAATGATTTAATCAGCCCCTTGATCACGTCGTTATAAAATTCAACCGAGGCTTGCATATTGCCCCAATACGCTCCTTCATCGACACCCAGCATATTAATGCCAACATACGCACCGCCCCAAATACCTACCAAGCTGAACAACAAGGCTAAAATGGGCATGGCAATAAAACCAGCCCACAAGCGCGGAGTGATAATGCGTTTTAAAGGATCAATCCCCATCATTTCCATAGCAGAAATTTGATCCGTAGCTTTCATCAGGCCAATCTCTGCAGTTAATGCAGAACCTGCGCGACCGGCAAACAATAGTGCCGTAACAACTGGGCCTAGCTCTCTTAATAATGTCAAAGAGACCATGGTTCCTAGTGCGGCTTCTGAGCCAAAATCCGATAAAATAGTATAACCTTGCAGGCCAAGTACCATGCCAACAAAAAAACCAGCGACTACGATAATCGATAGTGAGCGAACGCCAATAGAATAAATTTGCTTAATTAAGTCTTTAAAACCCGCACTGCCAGGGCCACCCCAAGGAATTGAAGCCAATAAGAAAAGACCAGCTCGGCCTAATGATTGCAGCCTGGCTAAGCCGTAGTGACCTATTTTTTGAAAAGTATCTAAAACGGTATCAATAACAGACATTATTTATTTCACTCGCTTAAATAAATCGGCACTAAAGCTGTCTGCCGGAAAGTGAAAAGGAACGGGGCCATCAGGATCACCCTGTAAAAACTGCCGCACTTGCTCGGAGCCATTTTCTATAAGATTTTCGGGGGAATCAAAACCAATGACCTTGCCATCCGACAGTACACAAACATAATCAGCAATAGAGCAGGCCTCAGCCACGTCGTGAGTAACCAACAAACTGGTTAAACCCAAAGAATCATTGAGGCTTTTAATAAGGTTCACGGTAATACCCATAGAAACGGGGTCAAGGCCAGTAAAGGGCTCATCGTATAGCATCATTTCTGGATCTAAAGCAATGCTGCGTGCCAATGCAACACGTCGCGCCATACCGCCAGACAGCACTGCAGGCATTAACCGACGCGCACCGCGCAAGCCCACCGCTTCTAATTTCATTAATACTAGGTCACGAATCATCGATTCAGGTAAATCACTGTGTACGCGAATAGGAAAAGCAACGTTATCGAATACCGACAAATCGGTAAATAAGGCGCCGGTTTGAAACAACATCCCCATAGTTTGTTTACGCAGCTCAAATAATTCCGCTCGTTTCAAATCAGGTACGTTGTAACCGTTAACCTTAATAGTGCCACTATCGGGTAATAACTGCCCACCAATCAGACGCAACAAGGTGGTTTTACCTGTGCCACTAGGACCCATTATAGAAATCAATTTCCCCCGAGGTATATCGAGGTCTATATTGTCAAAAATCAAGCGATTGCCACGGCTGAATGACATCCCTCGAATTGATACAAAAGCTTCTTCACTGGACATTCAAAGTCCCTTATTGATAACCCGAATTTAAGCACGCACTTGTTTAGCACTGTTTTCAAACACAGCATATCGGAATGTAAAACAAGAACCAAACACAAACTACCCCATTTTAGCGCTCACAACTATCACTTCTAATGGAACAAGCCATACCGACAATGACAATTTACAGGTACAATAGCCCACTTTTTTTATGAGACTGAATCATGACCCTTACTGCTTTAACTCCTGCAATCGCGGCACTGCTTGCCGGGTTGATTATTCTTGTCTGGAGTGCTGACCGCTTTGTTCTTGGCGCAGCCGCAACGGCGCGCGTGTTAGGGGTTTCGCCGTTGGTTATTGGCTTAACCATTGTTTCACTGGGCACTTCTGCACCCGAAATGTTTGTTTCGACCATGGCAGCCCTTGACGGCGCGGGTGGTTTGGCTGTGGGCAACGCCATTGGTTCTAACATTGCGAACATTGCCCTAGTACTTGGAGTTACGGCATTAGTAGCCGCGATTCCCATCCAGAAAAAACTGGTTAAAAAAGAAATTCCACTGCTGCTTCTCGTTACGATTATTGCGGGCTTGGTCTTAACAGATTTAACTCTAGACTTATTTGATGCCATCATTCTCATCATCGCCTTAGTGCTAGCAGTTTATTTATTGTTTCAACAAACCAGTGATTCCGGCGAAGCTATTATTGATGAAGACGAGCAAGCAGCAATTGATGCAATGCCAACTAAGCACGCAGTATTTTGGTTGGTGGCCGGGCTTGCGGCACTCATGGTCAGCTCAAAAATGCTGGTTTGGGGCGCTTCGACGATCGCCTCTGCTTTCGGAATCAGTGATTTAGTCATTGGTCTTACCATTGTTGCCATTGGCACCAGCCTGCCAGAATTAGCCGCCTCTGTGACAAGTGCTTTGCGAGGCCATCACGACATTGCAATTGGTAATATTATTGGCTCTAACATCTTCAACTTATTAGCCGTATTGCCCATTCCTGGGTTGATTGCACCATTAGTGATCGACAGCGAAGTTATGAGTCGCGATTACGCAATGATGCTTGGCCTTACGCTGGCCCTGATCATTATTATTGCATTAAGTTACCGCCGCGGTGCTATCCCCCGCGTTACCGGTTTACTTTTATTGGCATCTTATGTCGGATACATGGGTTTACTGTATACGCAGAGCATTTAAGGTATACAAGACGTTTAAGTTAAAAGCTCTTAACTCTAAATGGACAATCCTATAAAGTATGCCCTGAGTTAAGTATTTTTTATTGCTACCGTTTTTATTTATATAGCCATTGATAACAGACACAAACACTATGAAAACAGATTTTGATTTTACCGCTTCTGGCATCCGCACTATCGAGCTTGAGCAAGAAGCCATCGCTAATTTAAAAAGCCGCATCAACGACGACTTTATTGCTGCCTGTAAATACATCTTAGCCTGTGAAGGTCGGGTTGTGATTACCGGCATGGGCAAATCTGGTCATATTGGCAAAAAAATCGCTGCCACATTAGCCAGCACCGGAACCCCGGCATTTTTCGTTCACCCTGGCGAAGCTAGCCACGGCGATATGGGCATGATCACCAAAAACGACGTAGTCATTGCTATGTCGAATTCCGGCGAAACCTCTGAAGTAACTAGTTTATTAGCCCTATGGAAGCGCCTGCATATTCCCGTCATTAGCATGACAGGTAAGCCTGGATCTACATTGGCAACTGGCGGCCACTGCCATTTAGATATCAGTGTTGAAAAAGAAGCTTGCCCGCTTGATTTAGCACCTACATCAAGCACCACAGCAACACTCGTTATGGGTGATGCTCTAGCCATTGCATTACTAGAAGCGCGTGGTTTTACGGCTGAAGAATTTGCCTTCTCTCACCCAGGTGGCAGTTTAGGCCGTCGTTTGTTATTAAAAGTTGAAACCCTCATGCACTCTGGCGACGAGATGCCAAAAGTATTACCTAGCACCCCCCTCGCAGAAGCATTAATGGCGATCACATCGAAAGGCTTAGGCATGACGACTGTGATTGATGAGCAAGGCCAGCTACAAGGTGTATTTACCGACGGCGATTTACGTCGTGCCATAGACAACGGTGTCGATATTCACCACAGCACCATTGATAAATTAATGACCGTGGGTGGTAAAACAACCCATCCAGATTTGTTAGCAGCAGAAGCATTAACGGTGATGGAAGATAACAAGATCAATGCTCTAGTCGCCGTTAAAGATGGACAACCTGTTGGTGTTATTACCATGCACGACATGCTAAAAGCTGGTGTGGTTTAAATGTTCCGTAAGCGCTTTCTATTTTTGTTTATTGTCATCATGGTAGGCTTCGGCTTATTGTGGGTGGAAGACTACACGACAAGCATCACACAAGAAAATACTGAAGGCGCTGCCGTTTTACCAGATTATTACGGCGACGGTTTAAAAAATAGAAGTTTCGATTCTAATGGCCGGCTAGAAAGTCAATTTGAAGCCCAGCGTTCAGTGCACTACCCGGATAAAAAACAGGCCGAACTAACTTACCCTAAGTTCACCACCACCACCGATGACGGTGAAGTATGGGTTGTTCGGTCGGTGGCTGGCACCCATTATGAAAATGATAAAAGAATGGTGTTGAAAAATGACGTTGTTATTTCACCGATCGCCAATACAACTACCAGCTCTAATAACAGCAGTGATTTCACGACCATATCAACCAGTCAACTAACACTTTTTACAGATACTAACATTGCACAAACCGACAAACCGGTTGAAGTCATTAATTCACACAGCCAAATAAACGCTGTGGGCATGATCATCAACATTGACTTAAAACGTGTCGAGTTTTTATCCCAGGTAAACGCCAAATATGAACCTTAAATACCTCGTTACTCGCATTGCAGCCATCACCCAGTTGAAAAAAGCCGTTACGCACTTACTGATCATCATGGCCAGCGCCAATGCCGTTGGTTTAGAAAGTGATGCCGAAGCAGAGATGATCATCCAATCCGATCGCGCTGAATTCGACCGACAAACCGGCATTGCCGTATACAGCGGCAGCGTCGTTTTAGAACAAGGCACTTTGTTAATAAAAGCCGATCAAATAACGCTTTATAGCAACAATCAACAAAAGCTGACCAAGTCTGTTGCCGTTGGCAAACCGGCTCACTATCAGCAATTAATGGAAGGCGATGAAGGGCCAACAAAAGCTCAAGGCCATACCATTACTTATCTTGCTGAAGATAAAATAATAACGTTATTAGACGAAGCCGTTCTTGAACAAGAAGGCAGTTCATTTAGTGGCAGCAAAATTATTTATGATATTAAAAACGAAAACATTAAGGCACAAGGCAACACTGATGATCAAAAAGATGGTCGTATAAAAATGACCATACAGCCCGCTAAAACAGCAGAGGTCATCAACTAATGGATACACTTAAAGCAGCTAATCTTGCCAAAAGTTATGACGGCCGCCAAATCGTAAAAGACGTTTCTTTAGAAGTAAAAAGCGGTCAGATTGTTGGCTTACTTGGCCCTAACGGTGCCGGTAAAACCACCTGTTTTTACATGATCGTTAACTTGGTACAGGCCGATCAAGGCAGCGTTAGCATTAATGGCGAAGACATCAGCCACCTACCCATGCACGGTCGGGCGCAAAAAGGCTTAGGCTACTTGCCACAAGAAGCTTCTATTTTTCGTAAACTTTCCGTGGCCGACAATATCATGGCCATTTTACAAACTCGCTCCGATTTAACCAAAGCCGAGAAAAAACAACAACTCGAAAAATTACTCGATGAGTTTCATATCCAACACATACGCGCAAGCATGGGGATGTCTCTATCAGGTGGCGAGCGCCGCCGTGTAGAAATTGCTCGCGCCCTGGCTGCAGAGCCATCGTTTATTTTATTAGACGAACCTTTTGCCGGTGTTGACCCTATTTCTGTGGCCGACATTATGGCTATTATTCGCCAACTAAAAGACCGCGGAATTGGCGTATTAATAACCGACCACAATGTCCGTGAAACCCTTGCCATTTGCGAGAAAGCTTATATCGTAGGTGGTGGGCATATTATTGCTGAAGGAAGTGCTGAAGACGTGTTAAATAATCAGCAAGTTAAAGACATTTATCTCGGTCACGACTTCAAGCTTTAACATATATGCAAAGCAGGTACACTGTCGTAAAGCCCAAATAAAGTTCCAACGTTTTTCGCGTTAGAAGTGATATGTTCAGATACACCGCACTTCTAATTTAGATGGTTATCATGATTTTTTAACGAGTGATTGTATTACTGTATGAAAGCGTCATTACAATTAAAAATTGGCCAAAACCTGACCATGACACCCCAGTTGCAACAAGCCATTCGCTTGTTACAACTTTCTACGCTTGATTTACAAGCCGAAATTCAAGAAGCGCTTGAGTCCAACCCTATGTTGGAAGTAGAAGAAACCGACCATCAAGCCACCACCAGCCCCAGTGAACACACCGACCAACACGAATCCATTGCCAGCGCTACGTCGACTGAAAGTAACGAAGCTTCTTACGAAGATAACCTCAACACAGACACCATTCCCGACACCGGCTCTGATGAGTTACCCGCCGACAGTCAATGGGAAGAGTCTTATCAAACCAGTGCTGGCGTAAGCTCTAGTGCTGGCACGGTAGACGACGACTTTGACCACGAAGGTCGAAACAGCACAAGCGACAACCTACAAGATCATATTCTTTGGCAACTTAATTTAACCCCAATGAGCCCTACTGATCATGAAATTGCCATGGCATTGATCGACGGCCTCAACGATGACGGTTATTTATCCATACCGCTAGAAGATGTACTTGAAAGCATCGATGACTCTTTAGAGGTCGAAGACGATGAAGTGCTGGCGGTATTGCATCGCTTGCAACAATTCGAACCTGCAGGGGTGTTTGCACAAGACCTGCAAGATTGTTTATTGCTTCAACTTAAGCAATTACCAGAAGATACTTTGTGGTTAGAAGAAGCTAAAGTTGTGATTGCCCAATATATTCAATTATTAGGCAGCAAAGACTACGCGCAAATCATGCGCAAAACCAAGCTAAGTGAAGACAGCTTAAAGTCGGTATTGCGTTTGATCCAAGAGCTCACCCCAAGACCCGGCGAACTGATCATATCGGAACAGTCAGAATACGTTATTCCTGATGTCTTAGTCCGTAAAGTTAAAGGTGAATGGCGTGTTGATCTTAATCCAGAGATTGCTCCTAAATTGCGGGTAAATTCGGATTACGCCTCACTGGTTAAAAGAGCAGATAACAGCCCTGACAACACCTATTTAAAAGACAACCTACAAGAAGCCCGCTGGTTTATCAAAAGCCTGCTGAGCCGCAATGACACCCTGCTTAAAGTCGCCAACAAAATTGTAGAATACCAAGAAGACTTTTTTGAAATAGGTGACGAGGGCATGAAACCTTTGGTTTTGCACGACATTGCTGAAGCTGTTGATATGCATGAATCAACCATCTCTCGGGTTACCACGCAAAAATTTATGCATACTCCCAGAGGCATTTTTGAACTAAAATACTTTTTTTCTAGCCATGTTAGTACCGATGCAGGTGGTGAATGCTCATCCACTGCCATACGCGCAATGATTAAAAAACTCATCTCTGAAGAGCCAGCAAAGAAACCTTTAAGTGACAATAAAATTGCCAACATTTTGGGTGAGAAAGGCATACAAGTGGCGCGACGCACTGTTGCTAAATACCGTGAAGCCATGATGATTCCCCCTTCTAATGAACGTAAGCGCTTGTTATAACCGTGATTTACACCCTATACGCCATAAGCCCAAAGATAAGGCTCTGTAATTAATGACCTCGACAATTAATTCGATTTTAAAACCAGAACATGCACTTAAAAGCGTGCAACTTTCAAGTAAGAAAAAAGTTTTAGAGTTTCTTGCAAGTTTTATTGCAGAGCACATTCCAGAAAGCTCCGCCGACGACATTTACACCCGTTTACTAAGCCGTGAACGCATGGGGAGTACCGGTATTGGTGAAGGCATTGCGATACCTCATTGTCGGCTAAAACAGTGCGACGCAACCTTCACTGTATTGCTACACTTAGAAGAACCGATAGATTTTGATGCCACTGATAAGCAGCCCATTGATTTGGTTTTTGCACTGATTGTTCCGGAAGAAGCAACCGATGAGCACTTGCAAACCTTAAGCATGCTGGCACAAAAGCTTAGCCAAGCCGAATACCGTGATGCTCTCAGAAACGCACCGGATTGCGCTAATCTTTATCAACGAGCAATTTCTTAATCTTATCATTAATCCTTTATACAGGCGGGTAAAAGACATGACAGATGAAATGCGCTTAGTGATCATAAGTGGTCGTTCGGGTTCAGGAAAGTCAGCCGCCTTAAATGTTTTGGAAGATCAAGGTTTCTATTGCATAGACAACCTGCCACTGGGATTGCTGCCAGCGCTCACCGAGCAAGCACAGCAACAACAGTACAAGGCCAATAGCGACAGTGAAATATCACTGCAAAAATTAGCGGTTAGCATTGACGCTCGCAACGTTTCTCAAGATATGAGCGAGTTTCCCACTATTTTAAGCAGTATAGAAAAAGGGCGTTTTGCTACCGAAGTCATCTTCTTGGATGCACATAAAGAAACCTTAATACAGCGTTTTAGTTCTACTCGGCGCAAGCATCCTCTAACTAATAACGATATTTCTTTAGCAGAAGCCATTGAGCACGAACACGAGCTGCTGCACCCCATTAGAGATTTAGCCGACCTAAATTTAGACACCACACGTTTATCAGTTCACGAACTAGCCAACCTGATCAAACTTCGCATCGTACATAATGAATCAAAAGAAATGGCGCTATTGTTTCAGTCTTTTGGTTTTAAGCACGGCATTCCTATTGATGCAGATCTTGTGTTTGACGTGCGCAATTTACCCAACCCTTATTGGGATCCCAGTTTGCGCCAATTCACCGGTAAAGACCCAGAAATTATCGCATTTTTAAATAAAGAGCCACTTGTACAAGACATGTTAACCGATATCCAAAACTATCTAGATAAATGGTTACCCAGCTTTGAACAAGCCAGCCGCAGTTACATGACAGTCGCTATCGGTTGTACCGGCGGTCACCATCGTTCTGTATTTATTTCGGAAGCATTAACCAAACTGTTTTCTACCAAGTTTAGCAACGTGCAAGTACGCCACCGGGAACTGCCGGGACAATGATTAAAACCGATACTCTCATTATTAATAAGCTCGGTCTTCATGCCCGAGCCGCCTCCAAACTGGTTAATACTGCGATGTTGTTTGAAAGCGATGTACGCATTGGCCGAGACCAACAAATGGCCGATGCCAAAAATATTATGTCAGTAATGATCTTAGCCGCCAGCCAAGGTACAAGTCTCCAGTTAGAAGTTGAAGGCAAGGATGAAGAATTGGCCTGTGCCGCTGTTTTAGATCTTATCAATCGCCGCTTTGAAGAAGACGAATAAGCTCATACTGTATTTATTTTCTCTATCAGATTTTATGTGTCCATAGCATACTGCTGCTATTCCAGCTAAAATAGCTCCCTCATCCTTTGTTTCCTCCGATAATTAAGAGCAGCGTTATGGGTCAACAAAATCAACGCGCGAAAGCCAAACTGCACAGCATTAATGCAGCGCTCGAAACCGGTGGCCTACAACAAGTAAAACGTACATTAAATTCAGGCCTTGCACCCGTTGAAGTTGCTCACCTTATAGAATCGTCTCCTCCTAAAGTTCGTAAAATGCTATGGGAGCTGATTGATACAGAAAACGAAGGTGAAGTTCTACAACATTTAAATGATGAAGTGAGTGGTTTGTTCTTAAGCGAAATGAGCGCTGAAGAACTGGTTAACTTAACCTCTGAACTTGACACCGATGACGTTGCTGACATTCTTCAACAGATCCCTAACCATGTTAGTGAAGCTGTACTGCGCGGCATGGACAGCGAAGACAGAGATCGCCTAGAAGCCGTTTTAGCTTATCCAGAAGATACTGCTGGCGGCTTGATGAATACCGATACCGTGACGGTTCGTCCGGATATCACCCTGGATGTTGTATTACGCTATTTAAGGCGTCACCGCTCACTACCAGATATGACCGATAATTTATTGGTTATAAACCGCAGTAACGAATTTATTGGTGTACTACCGATCAATAAATTACTGGTGAGTGACTTAAATCAAACCGTGCGCGAAGTCATGTCTACCGATGCACAAACCATTCATGCGGCAATGGATGAAGAAGACGTAGCTAAGATTTTTGAACGCCACGATCTTGTTTCTGCACCGGTGGTCGATAATCAAGGCAAGTTGCTGGGTCGTATTACGATTGATGACGTAGTCGACGTTATTCGAGACACCGCCGACCACTCACTCATGAGCATGGCGGGTTTAGACGAAGAAGAAGATACTTTTGCGCCGGCATTTAAAACCGGAAGACGACGTGCACTTTGGCTTGGTATTAATTTATTAACAGCGTTTATTGCATCTGCTGTGATTGGATTATTTGACCAAACCATCGAACGCTTAGTGGCTTTAGCGATCTTAATGCCAATCGTCGCCAGCATGGGCGGTATTGCAGGGAGTCAGGTACTCACTCTAGTCATTCGTGGTCAAGCGCTGGGGCATATTAACAGTATTAGTAACGTACGCTGGCTGATGAACCGAGAGCTAGCAGTCGGATTTTTTAATGGCTTGCTGTGGGCAGCCGTGATTGGCCTTGCCACCTTAATTTGGTTTAACGACTGGCAGTTGGCATGGATTATTGCCGCTGCCATTATTATTAACTTAGTTGTTGCTGCACTCAGTGGTGCGGCAGTTCCCTTAATACTGAAACGCCAGCGCATTGATCCTGCGCTTGCGGGAGGGGTTATCTTAACGACCATTACCGATGTCGTTGGTTTCTTCTCCTTCTTAGGTTTAGCCAGTATATTTTATTTATAACAAGGCAGTTTTATTATGGCCAGAAAGAAAAAAGATCCCTTTGCTGAAGAGATCGAATACGAGATTGTTAGCAAATCAGAAATGAAACGCGACATGATTGAACTGCAAGAGCTAGGAGAGCGCATTGTTGCTTTGCCACGCAAAAAAGCAATGGAACTGCCCATTTCCGATATGATGAAAGCGGCAGTGCTCGAAGCTGATCGTGTAGGCAAAAATGAAGCGATGCGTCGTCATATGCAGTACATTGGTCGTTTAATTCGCAGTGAAGATATAGATGCGGTGCGCGAAGCCTTAGATTTGTTAGACCCATCATCTGAAGCTTACGGTCGTGTCACTGGCCAGCAAGAGCAGTGGCGTACGCGTTTAATCAAAGACCCTGCGGCCTTAAACGAATTCATTGAGCAGTTTCCCATGGTTGATCGCCAGCATTTGCGAGTGCTGATTCGTAATGCCATCAAAGAAATGAGCACTGAGCCGCCGAAACCTGGCAGCAACTATAAGAATTTATTTAAGGCGATAAAAGAACAGTACAATCACAAAGCCGATGATTAAATAATTAATCAACAGCGCAGCTTAGTCGTTTAAACCCGATTTATAAGTTGCGCTGATGATTGATTAAAGGCATTTCTCGACGAATTTTTTCCATCTCGGCTAAATCTATTTCTGCGCAGGCAATTCCTTCACCTTCAGGTAATTGATCCAATACTTCTCCCCACGGCGACACAATCATTGAATGGCCATAAGTGCTGCGTTTGGGATCATGCCGACCCCATTGGTTAGCCGCTAAAATAAAACATTGCTGCTCTATTGCTCGCGCTTGTAATAAAGTTTGCCAATGCGCTTTACCTGTTTTTGCCGTAAAAGCTGCCACTACTGAAATAATATCAGCCCCAGCTTTGCGCAATTTTTCATACAGATAAGGAAAGCGCAAATCGTAACAAATGGTTAAACCTATGTTGCCATAGCGAGTAGGAAATAGTTTTATTTCATCTCCCGACAAAAACGCATCCGACTCACGGTAGCGACTATGAGCGTCATCAATATCCACATCAAAAAGATGAAGTTTATCGTAATAACCCAATTCATCGCCTTCGTCATTGTAAAAATAGCACCTAGGGTAGACCTTTTGACTAATGGGCTCTAATACGGGAATCGTGCCACCGATCAGATAAACACGATAACCCTGTGCCCAACTAGCCATTTGTTTACGCAAGCGCCCTGCTGCGGTTATTTCTTCGCGACCAATAGCTTGATACTGTTGACTATCGTAACAAGCAAAGACTTCAGGCAGGGCTATTATATTGGCTCCGGCGTTAACTGCTTTTATGAGCTGCTGCTCAACAGCGCGCAAGTTTATCTCGATATTTGGCCCAGTGGTAATTTGCACGGCGGCCAGTTTTGCTAAGCTCAAGTTACGCTTAATTGTCATCACCCAATCCAAATATATCTAAGAATCTATTTTTAAAACTACGGCTTTCTTTCCCTTTAATATCATTATCAAACGCTCTGTCCAATGTCATTTTTGGGTTTTGGATAGTGCCGTCAACGGTATAGCTGGCACTGCTAAAGCGTTCTAATTCTTCACCAATGAGTTTTTCTGTGACATAAATAGCTCCGGCAACCTGTGGTGCAAAACCAGCCAATACAGCTACCAAAGGTAAGCTAGTGGTAATCGGGAATGTCACAATCAACTTTTGTTTTAATTCTTCTGTATTCATATCCACCCAACCCGTTGATTGAAACTTAGCCGATGGTCCATCAATTAATATGGGGTCAGCAAAAGTGATTAAGCCGTTTTCAATCACCAAGCGGGTTCTTAATACATCAAACGCCACCCCCTGTTCATACAAATCCGAAAAATCTAATTTTAAGCGGCGACTGATACTGGCAAAGTTTAAAACACCAAATGCTCGCAGTGCACCAGCATTATCACTGGCCAGCAGACCTTCTTTAATACTGACTTTGGCTAACCCATTTAAACTGGCGTAATTAAATGCAACCGGCGAACCTTGCCAGGTTAGGTCTAAATCAAACTTAGCGTTGTTGGATTCAACAGAGGCAACTTTGCGAAAAGCTCGCTGAGTATCCCCTAAGTTTTTACTGCTAATCCTAAATAAATTAAGATGTGTTTTATGGCCGCTTTCATCCTTACTCCAATCGATATCGCCTTTCATGGTGAGATGCTTGCTGTCAGAATCATTCACCGTTATTTTCGTGATTTCATCTATTTGGCGAATCGACAAATCCCAACGGCCAAAGTTGCTGGTGCCTAAATAAACCTCTGCGACCTTTAAATTTAAACGGGGTATCCATGCAGGGTCAAAATCCACCAAGGTATCAACCGTGCCTTCTCCACCAAAACGAATCTCTTCTTCTTCTTCTGCGTTAGCAGACACCGGCATATGAATATATTGCAAATCCATTTCAATGGTTTCATTCTCCAGATCATCCGGCATCATTATTTTGCCTTTCATCATCTGGCTAGTTAAATCAAAATTCCAACGCCCCCACTGATGCCGTCCCTCTATTTCAGTTGCCCCCATAGGCTGCTGCCAAGCGTTAATGGCTGGTGCAGAAACATTAATATACGAGAGCAATGATGGTTGCTGCTGGGAAACATTTTCGGTCATTTCTTTATCATTTTTAGGCTTAATATCGTTCCATAAATCCCACCAAGCTTGCGCCTCTAATTCATGGTCAATATTACCGGTTATACTTAAGCCTTGGTCACTGGGTAAATACGCTTGGGCAGTGCCCAGATATATCTGTCCACGTTTTAATTGCCCATCTTCAAGTGCCATGACACCATTAGCTAGCTCTCCGTATTTAAAATTAATGCGTAAGTCTTTATTCATACTGACTTGCATATTATAAGGTATTGCTTGCTGATCAGACTTGCCGAAAGGCGCAGGAACGCCGATCTCGACTCCTGTTAAATCGGTGTTTATGTTCAGTTCAATACCACCACGCTGAGGTGGTCGAATAAAGAAACTAAGGTCATAATCCAATGCACCCGTTATTGGCTGCATAAAAAACAGTGGCATCCACGACTTGATCGGCGCTAACTCTGCTTTACCCTTTGCTGTAATAGCAATATCGAAACCATTATCTGACTGAGTTGATTCTATATTTGCCAAAGCTTGGCCAGAAAAACTGTCTAATTGTAAATTACTAGCACTCAAGCCATTAGCGGTATCATATATGACTTCGCCATTTATCTTAGAAAACGCCAAATTCAAATTATTAAGCCTTACATCCACATTCGACAAGCCGCTACTCACTCGAATGTTATTTGCTTCGGGATTACCAGAAAGGGAAATACGGGCATTTAACTTAGTCGTTAAGTCACCTTTCGCCACCCAATCGTCAAAGGCATTATTAACCGCTGCTTTTAATGGCGTTTGCTGTAAGTATTTAAGTCCTTCGCTGGCACTGCCTTTAAGTTGGCCGTTAACCATTAGCCATGTTTGACTATCAGTTTCTGCATTAGTATTTTTTAATCCACTGGTCGATTTTGCGGCTTCTGTTATTACTTTGATTTCGGTGCTGTTACTCACAAACTGGCCACCCAAAGTGGTGGCATCTTTAACGTTCACCCATACATTGGGTACATCCATCATCACACTGGCTTGAGCATTTTCAATCGCTGGCCACTCTGGCATGTAGGTCATAGAGGCTTGCTGCAAGTCAGCATACATCTGAATAGTTTGCGAAAAAGGAGCAAGGGGTTTATCCACAGATCCGGCAAATATAAAGCTGACTTGTTCAGCATTGCCGGCTTTAATATTAGTATTTAAAAATTCAGAAATGGTGCTAGGTATGTTGTTTGGAACAACAGTGTGCTGCTGTTGCAAATCTAAATTTTGAATACCTAACATGAGATGTAGTTGAGGCTCTATACGTTCATTGATTTGTTCTTGTGAATCTTTTACTGAGGACACATTGGTATCTTTAGGAGAATTTAATGGTGTATAAAAAGAAAAGCCACCTTGCAATAAAGTGTCATTCAACTGCGCATTAATACCCGGTGAGGCCAGTTTTAAATAGTTTTTATTTATTTGCCAGTGTATATCTGCAGTTGTGTCCTGCAACAACCAACCTTGATCGTACATGTTAGCAAAATGCAAAAAAGTATCGCTGTCACGAATGCTTAGCAAACCACCCGTTGCGTTCATTTTGACTTGGCCATTTAATTGCTTCGCCGCAGGAATGGCATTCCAAGAGTCGATACTGACATCAAAAAGGTCTAACTCAGTACTCCACATCCAATCTTGCTGAGGAATTAAGTTAATTCTGACCTGATCAACCAAACCTCTGGGTTTTAAGTTAGTTAGAAAATCGGTATAAGCAGGTGGAAATAAAGAAAAATCTTCGGCCCAACTGGCTATTTTTTCTAGATCGATGGCATCGAGCGATAACTGTAGGCTGTTATCTAAGCTTGGATACCAACTCAAACGACCTTTGGGTTTGTAGGGAGTAAATTCACTCAACCAAGTTAAATCACTGTTAAACCACAAGTGCCAATCTTGCTGGTCTCGCCTACCTGCTAGGCTAATACGCCCTTGCTGAAAAGACAGATTTTTATATGTTTGTTGCTGATTGTCTTGTGGAAGATGCTTGGTTAAAGAAAACTCAGGCACATCGATATACCCATCTAAACTGTGCAATAAGCCATTTTCTACTTCGACCCATAACTTGGCACCAACGGATATTTCATCCAATTCCCACAATGAGCTGGTTTCAGGAATCCAATCTTGCCAAGACTGATAATCAAGTTCGACAAAGCCTTTACCACTTTGTTGAGACAAATCCCACAAGTCCCCATCCACTTCAAATTGAGCCGCTAAAATAGCACCACTTTCTACCAGTTCTATTTCACCGTCTAACCAATGCTGCAGGCCGCGGTTACGCAAACGAATACCTAACAGGTTGATTGCCTTTGCTGGTTCAGCAAAGCGTTGAATATGAATTTGCCAATCGTCTAAATAAATCTCACCTTGCTGCCCCAGCAGCGTTAACCATAAAGGTTTTTCTCCCTGCCAAAAGCCTACCTCAGAATCCGCTTTGCTTTCTGAACCTAGATTTAAACCGGCAACGTGCCAAGTAAGTGATTCATTTTGAACAATAGGCAGGCTAACCCCAGACAATTCGATGCTATCAAATACAGGAACCCGATAAAATAAGCTGGCACTGACATCCAATTCAGCATATATTTGATCAACCACAAGCCCTGTTTTGGAATCGCCAATCACGAGCTGATTGACTTTAATTGTAGGCGAAAACCAAAACCAATCGCCCTCTAAGGCGGTCATGGAGACATTGACGCCCAACTGTAGCGATAATGCCTGTTCGATGTCTGCTTTTTTGGTTTCTATAAGCGGTATTAGCTGGCGCCCTAAGCTGGTATATAAAGCCAACAATACTAAGCACACAACCCCTGTTAACCATAACTGGGTCCAGATGCTTTGTATTAATTTGCCCATATACACCTTCCTTGACTAAACAGCTAATTTAGCTATGGCAACACAATATCATACTGATCTTGAGTATAATTTGACTCAACTTGCAGCTTAATGGTTTTTCCCATAAATGCCTCTAAATCAGCCAAGCTGCTAGAGTCTTCATCCAGTAAGCGATCGATCACAGCGGCTGATGCTAACACTAAATAACTGCTGGCGTCGTAGGCTCTTTCTTCTCGTAGAATCTCACGAAAAATATCGTAGCATATCGTTTCGGCGGTTTTTACTGTGCCTCGCCCCTCACAACAAGAGCAAGCCTCTGTTAGCATTTGCCCCAAGCTTTCACGGGTGCGTTTGCGGGTCATTTCAACCAAGCCTAACTCCGATACACCACTGATCTTGGTCTTAGCCTGATCTTTTTCTAACACTTTTTCTAGCATACGATGCACCTGACGCTGGTGCTCGATATCAATCATATCGATAAAATCAAGGATAATAATGCCACCCAGATTACGCAGGCGAAGCTGGCGACCAATCGCGGTTGCAGCTTCTAGGTTGGTTTTGAAAATGGTTTCTTCAAGATTGCGGCGACCCACAAAAGCACCGGTATTGACATCGATGGTCGTCATTGCTTCTGTTTGATCAATCACCAAATGACCACCAGACTTTAGGGGTACTTTGCGCTCAAGCGCACGCTGCATTTCATCTTCAACACCATAGAGATCGAGAATCGGTCTAGGGCCGGGGTAATATTCTAGCTGTGATAATATTTCTGGCACGAACTGGCTAACAAACGTTTCGATGCGCTGATAGGTTTCTTTAGAATCGATTAACACACGGGCAATTTCTGGCCGCGCAAAATCTCGCATGGTACGTAAATACAAAGGCAACTCTTCGTAGACCACACTCGGTACTTTCGCAGTTTTTAAACGCCCGCTTAAAGTATCCCATAAACGTTTAAGATAACGTGTATCTGCATTAATTTCATCTTCGCCAACACCTTCGGCAGCGGTACGCAAAATAAACCCGCTGTTATCGGTTAGTTCTTCTTTTTTTATGCTATCGGCAACTAACGATCTTAAACGCTCTCTTTCATCTGCGTCATCTATTCGCTGAGAAACCCCAACGTGGTCAGTATCTGGCATATAAACAAGGTAGCGAGAGGGTATCGATAGCTGATTAGTGAGACGCGCCCCTTTGGTAGAAATAGGATCTTTTGTTACTTGCACCACCAAGGTTTGGCCTTCTCGCAACAAACTCACTATGGGCGTTTGCGCATCACCACCAACAATATCTGACGCATGAATAAAACCTGCACGCTCTAAACCAATATCAACAAAAGCGGCCTGCATGCCGGGCAACACACGCACGACTTTACCTTTATAAATATTACCAACCAATCCGCGCAGATGTTCACGCTCGATAAAGACTTCTTGCAAGACACCATTTTCAACTACAGTTACCCGCGTTTCGGTCGGTGTAACATTTATTAGTATTTCTGATTTCATATCATACTCTCTGTACTGACACGTTATTGATCTTGCCAGAGGGGTATTTCAAACTGTTTAAGTAATTCAGCTGTTTCACATAAAGGTAGGCCAACAACGTTGCTATAACTGCCATTAATACTTTTAACGAATATCGCAGCCAAACCCTGAATGCCATAGCTTCCAGCTTTATCTTGCGGTTCACCGGTAGCCCAATACGCTTCTATTTCACTATCACTAAGCGTTCGGAAAGTAACTTGAGTTTTGACCACTTGTTGCTGACTTATATCCGCACTATGAACACCAATCGCTGTCATAACTGTATGTGTTTTGCCAGAAAGCGCGGTCAAAATAGTCTTGCTGTGCTGTAAAGATTCTGGCTTTGCTAAAATTTGACCACTGGCGACAACGGTGGTGTCTGCAGCCAGAACTACCGTGTGATGTTGTTGCAGTGGACTAAGTTGGGCAAAGCCAGCAGCGGCTTTTTCTTTAGCTAAGCGTAAAACATACTCTTCTGAACTTTCATTAGCAGCAACATCTTCATTAATATCAATGCTTAACTGAGTAAATTTAACGCCAATCTGCTGTAACAATTCCTTTCTACGCGGAGATGTTGAAGCAAGAATTAATTCCATTTTTATCCTATCGTAACTTTTGATAAGTATTAAGCATCAGCAAATACAGCCATGGCCATACCAACATGCTCATGGCTGCTGGCATCCACAACAACAGTGGTTTTTGTACGTCGTCGGTTATTAACATCGCCCAGTAAGTCGTTAATTGATAAGTACAAACCAATAAAAATACGACACCCATTTGCTGAGCAATATTAAATATTCGCAGCCTTTGATACATCAGCTGCAAAAGGTACAACACAATCGCAAAACCCAAAACAGAGGTACCCAGCGGCGTACTTTGCTGCACATCCAATAACATTCCCAAAGGCCAAACCCACCAAAAATTTACCAAGCTAGTCGCTTGTAACTGCCAAAAAATAAAGACCAATAAAACCCACTCAGGCACAAACCAATCCATTAGTGCGTTTAATGGAAAATTTTGCAACACAAAGCCAACAGCAATGGTGAAAATCATGAACACATAACTGCTTAAGTTCATTCTTCTTCTCCCCACAAAGTAGTTGGTGGTACTTCAGTGGCCGTTTTATTAAATACCAGCAACATATGCCGACTTCTATCTAGCTGAGCACTAGGCACAGCACTAACCTCAGCAAAAGCTTGGCCTGGCGTGTATTTAACCTTAGTCACTTTAGCAACCGGATAACCCCGCGGGTAGCGCCCCCCTAAACCTGAGCTAACCAATAAATCGCCTACTTTTATATCAGCTGTTTCGGGCACATAAATTAAATTGAGTTGATTTAAATTACCCGAACCCACCGCAATTGCTCTTACACCGTTACGGTTTACTTCGACAGGAATAGCATGGTTAGAATCAGCAATTAATAAAACACGGCTAGTAAAAGGCAGCACATCAATGACCTGCCCCATTAGACCATGGCTGTCTAATACTGGCTGACCAATAAATGCCATATCTTCACTGCCTTTATTAATCAAGATTTGTTGGCTAAAAGGATCAGGATCAACAGCCACCAGCTCAGCAACAACGACACGTTCGTTTAAACGATCAGAAGCACCCAGCAGCTCACGTAATTCGATATTTTCGGTTTCTAATGAGATTAAACGCTGGATTTTTTGACCTAAAATAAGATTACGCGCCGACAATTCAGCATTGCTGCGCTCTAGTTCTGAACGGCTTTTAGCAGAGTCGCCAAACCACTCTATTAAAACAGAGGGTGCAGCAGAGATTTGGTGCAGCGGATATAACGAAAAGCCCAAAGCATGACGAACCGGTTTTAAAAACTGGCTATGACTATCTAGCCACATAGTTGCCAGAGCTAAACACAAAATGCCTGATAAACTTAAAGCACTGAGTGGTGTGATTTCGACGGGGGATTTAATGGCCTAATCCTTCTTAAATCTAATCAGTGCTTAGCAACAGAGTTCGGTGATAATCAAACAACGTTATTAATAACGATTACAAGCAACTGTACAAATAATTTAGAAGTAACTATACAAGGAAAGCTAGATAAGAATAAGTACTAAAAACTAAAAGCGTGAATAACACGCCATTAGTTTTTAGGTTAAGCAAGGCTAATCGCTGGCTAGCAGCTCAAGCTGGGTATCGGTAGCACTTTCTAGGAACATACCACCACCACGAGCCACACACGTTAATGGATCGTCTGCCACTAGCACGGGCAAGCCCGTTTCTTCGCTTAATAACTTATCAAGATCGCGCAACAACGCTCCGCCACCGGTTAATACCAAACCGCGCTCTGCTACATCCGAAGCTAGTTCAGGTGGCGCTTGCTCTAGTGCGGCTTTGACCGATTGCACGATCGCAGCTAACGATTCTTGCAAGGCGTCTAAAATTTCGTTGGAGTTCAAGGTAAAGCTGCGCGGTATACCTTCGGCTAAGTTACGGCCACGCACATCAATTTCACGCACTTCACCACCGGGGTATGCCGTGCCGATTTCTTGTTTAATGCGCTCAGCTGTTGCTTCACCAATTAAGCTGCCGTAGTTGCGGCGTACATAAGCCACGATGTTTTCATCAAAACGGTCACCACCTACTTTGACCGATTCGGCGTACACAACACCGCTTAAAGAAATAATCGCAATTTCAGTAGTACCACCACCAATATCAACCACCATGGAGCCGCGCGCTTCGTCTACAGGTAAACCTGCACCAATTGCCGCCGCCATCGGTTCGTCGATCAAATACACACGACGTGCACCAGCACCTAATACTGATTCACGAATGGCTTTACGCTCAACTTGCGTAGCCGCATGAGGCACACAAACCACAACCCGCGGGCTAGGCGCTAAAAAGGAATCTTGGTGAACGGTTTTAATAAAGTACTGAAGCATTTTTTCAGTCACTTCAAAATCTGCGATCACACCATCTTTTAATGGTCGAATCGCTTGAATATTCCCCGGCGTTCTACCCAACATGCGCTTTGCATCGGTACCGACAGCGGCAACACTTTTCTGATTACCTTGCATACGGATGGCCACAACCGATGGCTCGTCTAATACAATCCCTTTTTCCTTAACATAAATTAAGGTGTTGGCTGTACCCAAATCGATTGATAAATCGCTGGAAAACAAACCTCTTATTTTTCTTAACATCCGATAGTTCCCAATTGGATAGACTGTCGCTCACTAAATGTGGCGAAAAATTATAAATAACAAAAAATTGCGTAACTTTAGCAACGGCAACGCCATTCGGCAAGCATACACGTCGGTTGTTAACAATAAATACACAAGTTGGCGCTTAGCATCTATTTTATCTGGTGCGAATGCTAATATCCTCTTACTAAATGTGGTAACTTATCGCCTTTAAACTAACGACATTTATACCTGTTGCAACCGTGGAGTAAACCCATGTCTTTGGACACAAATCAGGTTCTTGCAATCGCCGACCTTGCGCGCTTGCAAATAGACGAAAAAAGCATCACCGACTTTCAAACCAACTTATCCAATGTGTTGGATTTAGTCGATCAACTACAAGCGGTTGATACTACGGGAATAGAGCCCATGGCTCACCCAATGGATGCCGTGCAGCGTTTACGCGCCGACGTAGTGACTGAAGTAAATCAGCGCGAAAAATTCCAAAAAATTGCACCCAGCACCGCTGATGGCCACTACCTAGTACCCAAAGTTGTTGAATAACAGAGCTAAGAATTGAGGACACATTATGCATAACAAAACCTTGGCTCAAATCTCGCAAGATTTACAAGCCGGCGAATACTCCAGTGTTGAAGTCACCCAACACTTTTTAGATCGCATCAAAAACTTAGACGGCCAGTACAACAGTTTTATTACTGTCACTGACGAGCTAGCACTGACCCAAGCAAAAGCAGCAGACGAATTGCGCGCGGCGGGTAATGCTAACGAATGGACCGGTGTGCCGATGGCGCACAAAGATATCTTTTGCACCGACGGTGTTCGCACCAGCTGTGGCTCTAAGATGCTGGATAAGTTCATTGCCCCTTATGACTCCACCGTTGCTGACAACTTTAATAAAGTGGGCGCAGTGTCGTTGGGTAAAACCAACATGGACGAATTCGCCATGGGTTCTTCTAGCGAAAGTTCATTTTACGGTGCAGTTAAAAACCCATGGAGCGAAGAGCATGTTCCGGGTGGTTCTTCCGGTGGTTCAGCCGCAGCGGTTGCTGCACGCTTAGCCCCTGGTATTACCGCAACCGATACCGGTGGTTCGATTCGTCAGCCCGCGTCTTTTTGTGGTGTAACCGGTATTAAGCCAACCTATGGTCGTGTTTCTCGCTTTGGTATGATTTCTTACGCATCTAGTTTGGATCAAGGCGGCCCGATTGCACGCACGGCTGAAGATGCCGCCATGATGCTGAACGTGATGGCAGGCTTTGATAACAAAGACTCCACCAGCATCGAGCGCGATGTGCCGGATTACCGCGCGGATTTAAACAAATCTGTAAAAGGCATGACCATTGGCTTGCCAAAAGAATACTTCAGCAAAGACCTTGATCCAGTTATGGCGCAAACCATTCACGATGCGATCAAAGAATATGAAAAAATGGGCGCGACGCTAAAAGAAATTAGCTTACCGAATACCAATCTTTGTGTGCCTGCGTACTACGTCATTGCACCGTCTGAATGTTCTGCCAACTTGTCTCGTATGGATGGCGTTCGGTTTGGTCACCGTTGTGAAGATCCTAAAGACATTGAAGACCTTTTCAAACGTTCTCGTAGCGAAGGTTTTGGCGATGAAGTTCAGCGCCGCATTATGTTAGGTTCTTATGCCCTTTCGGCTGGCTTCTACGATGCGTATTATAAAAAAGCACAGCAAGTACGTCGTTTAATTAAAAACGACTTTGTCGCTGCCTTTAACGATGTGGATGTCATCATGAGCCCGGTTGCTCCGAGCCCAGCGTTTAAGTTTGGCGAGAAAAGCAAAGACCCTGTGAGCATGTACTTAGAAGATATTTATACCTTATCGACTAACTTAGCAGGCTTACCTGGCATGTCAGTTCCAGCGGGCATGATCAATGATCTTCCTGTGGGTTTACAGCTTATCGGTAACTATTTTGATGAAAGCCGTTTATTAAACTTGGCACATCAATTCCAAACTGCTACAGATTGGCACACTAAAACTCCAACGGGCTTAAAATAAGAGGACTCTATCATGGAATGGGAAGTGGTAATTGGCCTTGAGATTCACGCTCAGTTGGCTACCAAATCAAAAATTTTCTCCGGCTCCAGCACTGAATACGGTGCAGATGCCAATACTCAAGCCAACATTTATGACTTGGGTTTACCGGGAGTGTTGCCGGTATTTAACGAAGAAGCCTTGCGCATGGCGGTTAAGTTTGGCCTAGCGATTGATGCTGAAATTGGTAAAAAATCGGTATTCGACCGTAAAAACTATTTCTACCCAGATTCGCCAAAAGGCTATCAAATTACTCAGCTGCACGAACCTATCGTTGGTATGGGTCATATTGATATCGACCTGGGCGAGGGAAAGACACGCCGCATTAACGTTACCCGCGCACACCTTGAAGAAGATGCAGGTAAATCGGTACACGAAGGTTTTGATGGCCAATCGGGTATCGATTTAAACCGTTGTGGTACGCCGTTAATCGAAATCGTTTCTGAACCAGAATTACGCAGCTCAAAAGAAGCCTCGGCTTATTTCCGTAAGATGCAAAGCATTGTGACTTACTTGGGCATTTGTGACGGCGATTTATCACAAGGTTCTATGCGTTGTGACTGTAATGTATCTTTGCGCCCGAAAGGCCAAGAAGAATTCGGTACTCGTACTGAAATTAAAAACGTTAACTCGTTTAAAAACGTTGAGCGTGCGATTGAAGTTGAGATCGAACGTCAGATGGACATTCTTGAAGACGGCGGCAGCATCAAGCAAGAAACGCGCTTGTTCGACGCTGATAAAAACGAAACCCGCAGCATGCGTTCGAAAGAAGTGGAAAACGATTACCGCTACTTCCCTGATCCAGACTTATTGCCTGTGATTATTGATGACGAATATATTGAAGCAGTACGCGCTACTTTACCGGAATTGCCAGAGCAGAAAAAAGCACGCTTTGAGGCCGAGCATGGTTTGTCTGCATACAATGCAAGTGTATTGGCGGCTAACCGAGAAATGGCGGATTATTTTGAAGAGGCTGCAAACATTGCCGGGGATTATAAAATAACCGCCAACTGGGTGATGGGTGATCTTTCTGCGGCGTTGAATAAAAATGAAATCAGCATTAGCGAAATTCCAGTAAGTGCAGAGCAACTTGGCGCAATCTTGAAAAACGTGAAAGGCAACGACATTTCTAACGATGGTGCAAAAGAAGTCTTTAATGCCATTTGGCAAGGCAAGGGTTCTGATGTTGATCAACTCATCGATCAGTTAGGCCTTAAGCAAGTATCCGACACCTCGGCGATTGAAGCAGTGGTTGCGCAAGTGTTGGCCGACAATCCTAAACTGGTTGAAGGTTACTTGAATACGCCTGAAGACAAGCGCGCAAAAGCGATTGGGCCATTCATTGGTGCAACGCGTAAAGCGGCTAAGGGTGTTAACCCACAAGTGGTGATGGAAGTATTGAAGCAGAAGTTAAGCGAGCTGGGTTAACCCAGTTCGATTAACGTTGAAGCATAAAAAAAGCCGCACTCTAATTTAGATTGCGGCTTTTTTTAAATTTATTTTAACTGCTTATTTTTTAGCAGGCTGCCAAGTTTCCACTTCTGCTTTTTTTTCAGATGTATTTTTAGGCACATCATTTTCATTTGCTACAGCTTCTAGTGTTTGATCTGCTGCATCCTTTTTTATATCTGTTGATTCTTCTCCGCCACAACCACCGCAACACAAACTCATACTAACGCTCCCAATTAAGCAATATTTTAGATTCGATATAATAGAGAGTTCTAATCCTTTCAAACTTGATTCACGTCAGTGATTGCATCTGTTTTTTGCCTAGGTGCGACAATCTGTCACTGCTACAAAAATAATTTAATTGCTATTGTTCTGCGCATTGACCTTCATCAAAAAACAAACACAACAAACCTTTAAAGTAACTGCATAAATAAATAGAGGCTCACAGCATGCTCAATCCTAATTCTTTCATTAAAGTAACGGTTACAACCCTAGCGACGTGCATGTTAATGGCATGTGGTGGCAGCTCTGGTAGTGGTGGCTCCAATGGTAATGATACTAGTGGCGATACAAAATATGTCCTTAGCCTAAACTCTGCAGAATCTGCCAATACAGGCGTTGTGGGTAAAACGGTTTATTCAATTAACGTGAAAGATAATGATGGTATTGCGGTTTATGGTGAGACTCCTACATTAAAGCCCATGATGGCAATGAACGCAGGTCATCATCATTCCTCTCCTCACACTGGTTGCACAGAGACTAACAGTCTGGGTAATTCAGATTGTACGGTTTATTTTATTATGGCTTCAGCAATGAACGGTAACGCTATGGGTACTTGGACGGTGGATATTGAATTAGAGGATGCAGAGACTTTAAGTTTTAATCCTAATGTAACCATGCCAATGGATGAGACCGTAAGAGTTAATCTAAAAGGTGTGGATGATAAAATTGGAGTCACTCCACGCACTTATAATATCTTTAATAACAGCGCTGCCAGTAATGCTGAAGGCGAGCGAAGCATTGAACTGTTTATTTCAAGCAAAGAAACCATGATGAGCTTTCCGGCATTAGCAACGAATACCACGCTGAGCGAAGGCACCGCTGATGAGTTATCTGTTAATTCTATAGAAGTTCTAGTCAGCACTGACAAAGATGCAGTGACATGGACAACAGCTACAACAAACGGTGATGGAGTTTGGACTGCCGAAGTCGAAAACTATACTGATACTTTCTACGTTAAATTGAGCGTTAATAGCGAAACAAAAATGAATGGTGAATTCGATTACGCAACGTTCGAGAAAACATCAAGCATGATGAATATGGCAGCACAATAAATGAAAACATCCACATCTTTTTCGCCAAAAACGATTACCACAGCAGTTCTTCTGCTTAGCTCTTCGGTTACTTTTGCAGCTTCTTGTTGCGGTGGCGGTAGCGCAGGATCCTTGATTTTGCCGAAATTTGGTAAAAAAGTCGTGGATGTTTCTTTTGATATGGAACACTACCAAGGGAAATGGGACGCTAATCGAAAATATATTGCCGACCCCAGTGCCGATGATTTAAATCAATACCGCTTAAACTTGGGCTACGGCCAACGTCTTGCCAGCAACTGGCAAGCAGGTATTGTGGTACCTTATGTTTGGAATGATAATCAATTTTCAGGGCAAACAACTCAGTCCGAAGGGCTAGGCGATGCCAGTGTGAGTTTTTGGTATGAAGCCTTTGACCGAGTTACCTGTGTTTATCAAGTAAACAGCATAGAAGACCTTAAACCTGCCATGTATTTTGGTGGCAGCCTAACAATCCCAACCGGCAAATCAGCCTATGGCGATCATGTTACCGACGATTATGAAATAACAGGCCGTGGCTTTTATCGCTTTGATGCCAATTTTGTAATCGAAAAAACCATCTATCCATTTACCGCAACGGTACAAGGATCTTACGGCAAACATTTTGCCCGCCCGGTGAATCAAGAGTATGGCAGTCCGGTTGAACCTTACACTAAACGTTTAGGTGATCGAAAATCTTTATCGGCAGCGGTTGGCTACACCGTCTTTTTAGAAGACTTAGATACCATAACAGTGACCACAGCATTTGCTAAACTCAGTGAAGATGAGGGTCGTGGCGCGGGAACAAATAGTCTAGCCATAGAAAAACAATCTACTGCTTTAACCGCCGCTTATGCCAGCCCAGATTTAACCCGCGTGTTTAAAATAAGTTGGAGTCATGCCTTGGCCACTGATGGTCGGGGTAAAAACTTTCCTGTAACCGATATTATTACTCTAGGCTTTAGCTATGCATTCAATTAAACACATATTTTTTATTAGCCTTGCCTTGTTTCTTAGTGCTTGTGTTGAAGACCTAGCACCCGAAAAAGAAGACCTACGCAAAGAGAGTAGCTTTGAAGTTAAGCCAAGTGCTAATTTTAGTGCATCTACCACGACCAATGACGCAATAAATCTAGAAGATGAATTAGCGTCTTACGATGCGGTTGTTTTATATTTTACCATGTGGTGCTCAACCTGCAGTGGGCATATGGATGAGATAGATTATAAGCAAGATAACTACCCCAATATCCGTTTTTTAATGGTCGACTATGTCTCCGGCAGCATCGCACAATCTAAACGCTCGCAACGGGATAATGGCTATCAACATATGACCACCTTGGTTGATAATAATGATGTACTACAGAACCTGTATGACGGCAAGATGGCGACAACCGTTATCATTAATAGCCAGCAAGAAATAATTTTTAACGAGCTCTATAAAAACAAACTTTATGACATGCTCGATGCTTTATAACGGATGAGACATTCAATGAAATTCTTTACTTCTTTAAGTTGTGCATTCCTTTTAGCCGTTGCTGGGCTGTCAGCCAACGCTAGTATGGATTACGATAAATTTCCTTTAGAGCCCCCTATTTTTGCCCCTGACTTTACCCTGCCTGGGGTAACAGAAGAGGAAATTAAACTGTCGGACTACCGAGGGAAGATTATTTTATTGAATTTCTGGGCAACTTTTTGTGTCCCTTGCCGTTTAGAAATGCCTTCCCTGCAAGCGCTATCAGAAAAATACCACCATGATAATGTTGAAATCATTGCCATATCGGTAGATGAAGGTCGAGAAAAGTCCGTAAGAAAGTGGATTAAAAAAAATAACTTAGATTTTCCTATCGCTCTTGAGGGACAAAGTGCAGGCAAGGTTTATGAAGTCTCTGCTTTACCGGTTACTTTCATTATCGGCAAAAAAGGCCAGCTGATTGGCCGCATCTTAGGTGAAAGAGAGTGGAATAATGAAGAGACTACTCAATTCATAGAGCACTTACTCGCGACTAACCCCGACTAGTTCAATGACAAAGCTCTTGGTAATACCTATACTGATGGCCGTTTTCAGTATTACTAGCCGTATTGCTATGGGAGTTAATTAAATGCGTATCCTTTTGTTGTGCCTAGTGTTTGCCAGTCCATACAGCCTTGCTAATTTTGACTGGTCTAGTTATTCAACCCTATTGGGACAATATGTAAAAACAGCCGAAAAAGCAGGTATAAGCGGTAACCTTGTTGACTATCAGGGTATTGCTCAAGACCCCCGTTACATGCAGTTAATTGAAACAATGGCAGCTTTTGATGTTAAAGACTTAGAAGGTAATGAGAAACTGGCGTTTTATATAAATGCTTATAATCTTTTAACGATTAAATTAGTAATCGACCATAAACCTAAGGGCAGTATTAAAGACATCGGTAGCTGGTTTAACCCTGTTTGGCAAAAACCTGCAGGTGTAATAAACGGTGAAATTATAAGCCTCGATACGATTGAACATAAAATACTGCGTAATCTAAATGAACCACGTATTCATTTTGCTATTGTTTGCGCATCGCTTAGCTGTCCAGATCTTAGAGCAGAAGCTTACCAAACCAATAAACTTGATCAGCAGTTAGATGAACAAGCCAAGCAGTTTATTAATAATGATCAAAAAGGCTTGAAGATTGAGGGTAAGAATATTTATATTTCAAAAATATTTGATTGGTTTTCTGAAGACTTTGCAACTAACGATAGCGAACAAGAAGTACTTAAATACATAGCTCAATATAATATAGAAGCTGGGCGTTTCAGCGAATTTAAAACATTGAATTATAATTGGCAGCTAAACCAGCAATAAGCTTTATAACCGATTTAGTGATATTTATTCGCTAGCCAAATTGGTTAATCTAACGTTTAAATAGACATAAAAAAACACCTTATTAACGTGAATCAATAAGGTGTTTTTTAACATACCATGTTGTTTATTTAACGACTTTCAGCATGGGCCTAGAGTTATTAGAGGTATTAGACTTTTCACCCGAGTCAGCTTGCTTCTTTTTTCTTGGTGGTTCAGGCGGTTGATTAGGATCCGGTGCACCCGCTTCATTTCCAAAAACCATGCCTTGGCCATTTTCTTTTGCATAAATTGCTAAAATAGCAACCATAGGCACAAATAACTCGATCGGTACCCCTCCAAATCGAGCACTGAATGAAAGCCCTTCGTCACCGATATACAAATTTTGTACGGCGCTGGGTGTAATATTCAACACAATCTGACCATTATTCACATAATCTTCGGGTACGTGAACTCCGGGCAAACTAGCGTCTACTAAAACATAAGGCGTGCAATCATTTTCCAGAATCCATTCATTTAGTGCCCGCATTAAATAAGGACGACTTGGGGTCATAGTATGCATATCAATTAACCGCGCATTTCTTGCTCAGCTTCAGATAAGCTAGCTTGGAACGATTCTCTATCAAACAAACGCTCCATGTAATGAAACAAAGGTTCAACAGCTTTTCCGCTTAATTCGATACCCATTGCAGGTAAGCGCCATAAGATAGGAGCCATACAGCAATCAACAATCGAAAATTCTTCACTCATAAAGTAAGGCTTATCTTTAAAGATAGGGGCAATTGTCATCATGCCTTCGCGTAATTCTTTACGTGCTTTTTCTTTGTCTTTTTCTTTTGCCGTGGCAGAAAAAATAGTATCAACCAACACACACCAATCTTTTTCGATGCGGTGAATCAACAATCGGCTTTCTGCACGGGCCACTGGGTAAACAGGTAATAATGGTGGATGTGGAAAACGCTCATCCAGATACTCCATCATCACATTTGGCTGATACAACACCAATTCACGATCAACCAATGTTGGCAATGAATTATACGGATTCAACGTAGCCAAATCTTCTGGCTTGTTATCAGCATCAACATCGTGAACTTCTACTGTTACACCTTTCTCAGCCAATACTATGCGTACACGATGGCTGTAATGATCAGTACCATCCGAATAAAACGTCATTGAAGAACGCTTTGCAACAACACCCATATAATCCCCCAGCTAAATAAATTTTAACTATTTAAAAACAAATACAGCCCGGACACGTTTCCGCGCCGAGCAGTAAAGTTAGCTTCACTAATTCATTGTGAATTAATGAATGTCTTTCCAATATTCTTTGTTCAACAAGTAAACAGGAATCAGGAAGATAAACAAGAACAACAATACCCACCAGCCAAGACGCTGACGCTCTAGAGCTACAGGCTCAGACATGTAGACTAAGAAGTTAACCAAATCGTACACTAAATTGTCGTATTCTTTTGGCGACAACTGGCCTTCTTCTGCTAGGTATAACACTTCTTTTGGCTCTGCAAGTTCACAGCTATCAACCATGATTTCAGTACCTGTTAAAGAATCATACCCAGTTGATACCGGTGCACATCCTAGTTTTTGCAAACCTTGTAGATCAGCAAGAACATGAGGCATACCGACATCTTTAAATGCCGTATTGTTTACGCCGTAAGGACGCGTTTTGTCTTCGTGGAAAGAACGAAGATAGGTATATAACCAATCACCGTCACCACCACGAACACGTGTTACCAAAGTAAGATCTGGAGGCGTCGCACCAAACCATTTCTTAGAGTCTTCTTTACGCATAGCGGTGGTCATAAGATCACCAAAACGCTTACCCGCAAAGTTTAAGTTTTCTTGCATCAACTCTTCTGGAATACCTAGGTCTTTAGCAACACGGTTATAACGACCGTATTCTAAAGAGTGACATGCCATACAGTAGTTCATGAAAGTTTGAGCACCACGCTGCAATGAAGCCGTGTCGCTCAAATCTGTTTTATGCTCGTCTAATTCAACGCTACCACCGGCAGCAAATGAAAGAGATGAGGCCATCAAAGCAATTAGAGCTATAACTGTTTTCATTCTAGTGGCCTCCAGTGACGCGTTCAGGTACAGGTTTGGTTTTTTCCATACGAGTATAGAAAGGCATCAATAGGAAGTAACCGAAGTAGAACGCGGTTAACCAACGAGCCAAGGTCGTATTATTAATCATGCCTAAGAAATAACCATCTGAAGGCTGCGTTCCTAACCAAGTTAAGATCATGAATACAACACCAAATACTGGAATCAATGTTTTACTAATTAAGCCTTTGTAACGAATACTTCTTACTGGGCTCTTATCCAACCATGGCAATACAAACAAAATAGCGATCGCAGCACCCATCGCGATAACCCCTAACAACTTGTCAGGAATAGCACGCAAGATGGTGTAGAACGCACCGAAGTACCATACCGGAGCAATGTGCTCAGGTGTCTTCAGACCGTTTGCAGGTTCAAAGTTTGCGTATTCCAGCATAAAGCCTCCGCCCATAGGGAAGAAGAACATTACTGAACAGAACACAATCAAGAATACGACAATACCGACCATGTCATGCACGGTATAGAAAGGGTGGAAAGGAACGCCATCTAATGGCACACCGTTTTCATCTTTGTGCTTTTTAATATCAATACCGTCTGGGTTGTTAGAACCCACTTCGTGCAGTGCCAACAAGTGCAATACAACCAAAGCCACGATAACTAGCGGAACAGCAATAACGTGCAAGGCGAAGAAACGGTTTAAAGTTGCGCCCGAAATCAAGAAGTCGCCACGAATCCAAGTGGTTAAATCTTCACCAATAACAGGAATCGCACCAAACAATGAAATAATTACCTGAGCACCCCAATAAGACATTTGACCCCATGGTAGTACATACCCCATGAAAGCTTCTGCCATAAGCGCTAAATAAATACCCATACCAAACAACCAGATCAGCTCACGAGGCTTCTGATAAGAGCCGTAAAGCATCGCACGCATCATGTGTAGGTAGATGGCGATAAAAAAGAAAGTCGCACCGGTAGAATGCATGTAACGTAGCAACCAGCCCCATTCAACATCACGCATGATGTATTCAACAGATGCAAAAGCAGCATCGGCACTTGGAGTGAAGTTCATTGTTAACCAAATACCCGTAAGGATTTGGTTAACCAGCATTAACATCGACAATACGCCGAAGAAATACCAGAAATTGAAATTTTTAGGAGCATAGTACTTAGACATATGCTTTTCATAGGTCACGGTAACTGGCAGACGGTCGTCAATCCAGCCCATGATTGGACTTTTCTGCTTACTCATTACGCAGTCTCCTCATCAACACCGATAACTAAAACATTACCTTCTATGGAATAAGGAGGAACAAGTAAGTTATCACCCGCTGGGGAACCATTGAATACGCGACCAGACATATCGAAACGAGAACCGTGACAAGGACAAAAGAAGCCGCCCTTCCAATTCGCATCAAATGGCTCTGGCTTAACTTCAGCATAAAACTTAGGTGCGCAACCAAGGTGAGTACATACACCTAATAGAACGAGTAGTTCTGGTTCACGAGAACGATGAAGATTGTCAGCATAATCTGGCTGTTGGGCCTTGTTACCATTTGCTGGATCTTTCAGTTCATCGGTTAATCCATCTAGTAAACCTAGTACTTCTTGAGTACGGCGCACGATGAATACTGGTTTACCACGCCATTCGGCGGTCAGCATTGCACCAGGCTCTAATTTACTAATGTCTACTTTAGCAGGTGCACCAGCAGCTTTTGCTTTCTCACTAGGGTTCCATGACGCAAGGAATGGAACAGCAACAAAGCCGGCGCCTACAGCACCAACAGCAGCGGTCGAACCCAGGAGTAGCAGACGTCGACTGTTATTCACGCCGTCTTGACTCATCACCTATTCTCCCATCATTATAATTTGTATCTAACGCAGTATAACCTGTATTTGCACACAAGCCGACGTTAGTATCAGCTAGATATACTAAGCGGCGCACATAGTAATGAAAATGCGCCCCGCTGACAACTAAAAACCCAGATAAGGCTTGGGCTTTGGGTAAAAAAAAACGCCCAATGTAAAATACATTGAGCGTTTCTTGATGTAGCGCAAGTTTGATCTTAACGCTTGCTGAACTGTGGCTTCTTACGTGCTTTACGTAGACCCACTTTCTTACGTTCAACTTCACGAGCATCACGAGTTACATAACCCGCTGCACGAAGAGCAGGACGAAGTGTTTCGTCATACTGCATCAAGGCACGTGTAATACCGTGACGAATCGCGCCAGCTTGGCCGCTACCGCCGCCGCCTTTTACGTTTACAATCACGTCGAATTTCTCTAAACCTTCAGTCAGTTCTAGAGGCTGGCGTACAACCATACGCGCAGTCTCACGACCGAAATAAGCTTCGATAGATTTCTTGTTAATCTGGATAGTGCCTGTACCTGGACGCAAGAAAACGCGTGCAGTTGAGGTCTTACGACGGCCAGTACCGTAATATTGAGTCGCTGCCATGGTCTTATCCGTTTATCTCTAAAGTTTGTGGCTGTTGAGCTGCGTGTGGATGCTCAGAACCAGCATACACTTTTAGCTTGCGGTACATATCACGACCTAAAGGATTCTTAGGAAGCATGCCTTTAACAGCTTGCTCAATAATCATCTCAGGCTTATGGTCGATCAACTTATCGAAAGAGATAGAACGTAAACCACCTGGGTAACCAGTGTGACGGTAATACATTTTATCAGTCGTTTTGTTACCGGTAACACGAACTTTATCCGCATTGATAACAACGATGTAGTCGCCAGTATCTACGTGAGGAGTATATTCTGGCTTATGCTTGCCTTTTAGACGACGAGCAATCTCAGTTGCCAGACGCCCCAGAGTCTGTTCGGCTGCATCAACTATAAACCACTCGCGTTGTACGCTTTCTGGTTTTGCACTGTAAGTTTTCATTAATTTCTCGCCTTTCTAGGGCTTTGCAATCTTTAAAAGAGGCGAAATTCTACACAAGTAGAAACCACCACGCAAGCCCAATTTACGAAGTTACAAAATCACAACCTCTTCATAAAGCTCAGGGGGACGGGGCGAGCTAAAATTCAGACATTGTATTAATTTTTAGACCGATGAATACACACCTTGTCTTATTGAAGTTATTGCTTCTAATATTAAGCGGTTGTTGTCTTGCCTTGCAAAACATCAATGCTTGTCATCTATCAATGCAGCTAACTTTAATTTGGTTATCTAATTACCAGCTAACACGCTTGCGCCTGTTACCGTAAAAAGCGGAACGCACCATAACAGATTCACACGCTTAATGGTATTGAAAATACAAAATAAGCGTGTTTTTCAATTAATGTTCACGGGTTGCGCTAAATTCAACCTCTGGAAAGCGATCTTGAGTTAAGCTTAGGTTCACCCGTGTAGGGGCAATGTAGGTTAAGTGACCGCCGCCATCTAGCGCTAAATTCTCGGCGGACTTACGCTTAAACTCTGCAAATACTTTATCATCATCGCAATACACCCAGCGCGCAGTGCTAACGCTAATCGGTTCATAGATGCATTCAACTTTATATTCATCACGCAAACGTTGCTGAACTACGTCAAACTGCAGCACACCAACCGCACCTAATATAAGATCATTGTTATTGATTGGCATAAACAGCTGTGTTGCACCTTCTTCTGACAACTGCTGCAATCCTTTTTGCAGTTGTTTCATTTTCAAAGGATCTTTGAGGCGTACTCGCTTGAATAATTCTGGGGCAAAGTGAGGAATACCACTAAAGCGCATTTCTTCACCCTGGGTAAAGGTATCACCGATTTGAATCGTGCCATGGTTATGCAAGCCAATGATTTCACCCGATATAGCTTCTTCAACATTACTACGATCGCCAGCCAAGAAAGTTACCGCGTCAGCAACTTTTATGTCCTTCCCTAAACGAGAATGCTTCATCTTCATGCCCTTGGTATAGGTACCAGAACAAATACGCATAAAAGCAATACGATCTCGATGCTTAGGGTCCATATTGGCTTGAATTTTAAAGATAAAACCAGAAAATTTTTCTTCGATTGGCAACACAGTTCTATCGGCAGTTTCACGCGCAATTGGCGCAGGCGCCCAATCAACAAAGTAATTCAGCATTTCACGAATACCAAAGTTCGCCAATGCGGTACCGAAAAATACCGGTGTTAACTCGCCAGCTAAGTATTCTTCTAGATTAAACTCATAACTGCCACCACGAACCAGTTCTACCTCATCGATTAATTCATCGACCAAGTCAGCACCTAGCTCCGCACGTGCTTCGTCTGTATCTAGCCCTTGGATTTGCACATCATCAGGAACCACGCTGGCCTGACCTGGCTGAAAAATATGCACCGTATCTGTGTATAAGTTATACACTCCACGAAAAGCTTTACCCATCCCGATGGGCCAAGTAATAGGCGCACACTTAATTTTTAATACGGATTCAACTTCATCTAACACATCAATCTGATCACGTACTTCGCGATCCATTTTATTGATGAAAGTGAAAATCGGCGTATCGCGCAAACGACATACGTCCATTAGCTTAATCGTTCGGTCTTCTACACCTTTGGCGCCATCAATCACCATTAACACCGAATCAACAGCGGTTAAGGTGCGGTAAGTATCTTCCGAGAAATCTTCGTGCCCTGGTGTATCAAGCAGATTCACCATACGGTCTTTATACGGAAACTGCATCACAGAGGTAGTAATCGAAATACCACGATCTTGTTCCATCTGCATCCAGTCTGAGGTTGCCATACGGCCAGTTTTTTTTCCTTTCACCGTGCCTGCTAATTGAATAGCATTACCTAACAATAAAAGTTTCTCGGTGATGGTGGTTTTACCCGCATCAGGGTGGGAAATAATGCCGAATGTCCGACGTTTTCCAACTTCTTCTGCAAACTGACTCATTTTACGCATTGCCTATGATATGGATCAAATTCGTTATTATACAGAATACTCACCAACACCGTATAATAATGAACAAGCAATCTACTTGAGTTAATGATATTTATGCAAAATCCTGCGCTGTCTAACCTGAATAGTAATCTTGGTTTTGTTATTTCCCGCTTAACAACCCTTCGTTTGATTATTTTTGCATTGCTGATTTCTTTCATTATTTATCTTGAACTCAACCACTTTGCACCTGCCTTACCAACTTGGTTTATATTGGCTGGTTATATCCCGCTGTTAATTATCGGCTTTTTGCACAGCAAACGAGGACTTACCGCCCAATCACTGGCACTGCACATTTTGGTTGAGACCCAGCTTATTACTCTTTTTTTGTATTTCACTGGCGGTGCTGGTAATCCGCTCATATCGTATTTTTTAGTATTAATTGTGATCGCGGCCTATAACTTGAAAAAGCTTTGGGTGTGGTTAATTGCAGGGGTTTGTATTATTGATTACAGCATTCTTACGCAATTCTTCTTACCCATAGAGCCCTCAATGCCAAGCCATCATTTAGCGGGTGATACTGGAGAGCAGCACTATTTAATTTACTGGCACTTAGCGGGCATGTGGTTAACCTTCGTGATCAGTACCATTGCTTTGAGTTTATTAATTCCTGCGCTTATGGAGGCCAGCATAAAAAAACGCATGCAGCTTATTGAGTTACGAGAAAAACAATTAAAAAATGAACAACTCATTGGAATTGCCACGCTTGCAGCAGGTACCGCTCATGAAATGGGAACACCTTTAATGACGATGGAAATGGTATTAAATGATAGCTTAGAGGGCGATCACGAACTCACAAAAGAAGACAGCAAGCTGCTGCATCAACAAATTATGATTTGCCGTCAATCATTACAGCGATTGTCTATAGCAGGTCGTGATATTCATGGTGAAGAACGATATATTAATGTTGAGCACTGGATGAGCGCTCTTTTGCATCGCTGGCGTTTAAGTCAACCAAACGCTTTATGGGTTAATCAAGGATTTGCCAAAAGTGCCAAGGTACGCAAATCCCCACTATTAGACCAAGCATTATTGAATTTACTTGATAACGCTGCTCAAGCTGGGATAGAAACGATCGAACTTTCCTCAAAAGTTGCGAGTGGCTTTTGGCATCTTACTATTCATCAGCCAGATCAAAACGCCGCTAAACAATTAAAAGGCGCGCATTTATTTTCTAGTAATAAAGAACATGGACTTGGTTTAGGCTTATATTTAAGCAATGCCAGTATCGAGCAGTTTGATGGTCAGGTACACTTAAATGCCAACAAAGATGGTTCTACCAGCTGTATTATTAGCCTCCCCTACCTAGAAGACAAATAATGACTAATGCCACTAAACGCATTTTGATTATTGATGATGAAGAGCATTTTGCTCAAGTGTTAAGCCGCAGTTTAAATCGTAATGGCCATGCAAGCTCTTACGCTTTAAACCACAAGGAAGCCATTGAACTCATTAAACAACAATCGTTTGATTGGATTAGCTTAGACCTGCGCCTAGGCCAAGAATCAGGTTTAAAAATTATAGCTGAAATTAAAGCCCTACTGCCCCATGCCCGAATTGTTATTTTAACGGGCTTTGCCAGCATCTCTACGGCTGTAGAAGCGATTAAGCTTGGAGCATTCAATTATTTACACAAACCAGCAACAGTTAAAGAATTAATCAATGCATTTATTGATGACCCAGAAAGCACCGAAGTAGCACTTGAAGAAAGCCCAATGTCAGTAGAGCGTTTAGAGTGGGAGCATATTCAAAGGGTGTTACATGAAAACAACGATAATATTTCGTCAACAGCCCGTGCATTGGGAATGCACAGAAGAACGCTACAAAGGAAGCTACAAAAACATCCAACACGCAATTAACGATTAAGCATTGGCTGATAAGTCACGTTGCCTTAGCACCAGCAATATTAATAAAAGCAATACAGCAAAAACGGTTAATATATTTGAAAACCGATAATAAAAAGTCGGACTTTTTTGTTTTGTTACTTTTACCTCAAATACCTTTTCTGTTTTTTCCCCTAAAGGGCTTAATGTATCAAATAATATATTTCCCTTTTGATCAATCACTGTACTAACACCACTATTATTAACTCGAATCAATGGCATTCGATATTCAATACTTCTCAGCAAAGTTAGCGATAAGTGACTCAATGCTCCAGCAGTACTAAACCAACCATCGTTACCCGGATTTATAATGATATCCGCTTTTTCTTCGACATACGGACGAACCTTGCTAGAAAATAGAGCTTCGTAACAAATTAAAGGGGCAAGAATGGTCCCTTTAAAATCAAAAGGAACAGCCTTTGTGCCAGCAACATAGTTTCTTACGTTAGGAAAATACGATTTAAATTGTTCACTAAAGGGCAAGTATTCAAAAAAAGGCACTAAAATTTGCTTGTGATATTCCGCTAGGTTTTCACCCTTATCAGATATCAAGTTAGCCGAATTAAAATGACCAGACAACGCATTTTCATTATTCACATAACGATAACCCGGCAAAATAAATAAGTGTGTATTTAATTTTTTTGCTAATGATTTTATACGGTAACGTTCATATTCATTATTTTGCCAAGAAAAATCTATCGGAACTTCGGGCCAAATAATAAGTTCAGGAGGTTGTTGTAATTGATTAAGCTGATTAGTTTGTGCAATAAGATCAGACAAATTATTGTTAACAGATAGCGCCGGTTGAAGATAACCAATCCTCACTAATTTCGTTGCCGACGTGTCTTGCTCAGTTAAACGAAAATAGCCATAAGACAATACCGTAACGATTAAAATTAATAAGACAAGTATTGGCTTAACCCGTTTATTTTTTTTATTTATAAAGATACTCGCGATAGCCGTATTGGCAATAAAATAAAAAAACGTTAAAAGTGGCAAACCTCCTACATCAGCCCACTGTAATAAAACAGGGTATTCAAATAGTGCATTAACAGGAGCTGCAGGCAATATACTAGAGAACGCTGTAATAAAAACTGTAAAGCATAAAGGGATATGAATAAACGCCAATGAGCTTTGCCATAATTTGAAATAACTAATAATAAAAGCGCTTAATGCATAAGGAAGCGCTAAGCTAAAACAAATAAGACCAATAACCAAGGTGCTTACTAGCAGCGATGACTCAGTAAAATTAACAAGAGATGGAATCCCCCACCACAAGGCGATAAGCCACCATACCCAAGCCCAAAAACCCAGTATTATTGCAGAAAACATGGGCCTTAGATTAGCGACCGCAACCAATGCTGGTGCGACCGCAATAATCACCAACAAAGGAAGTGAACTTCCTGGATAGCTCACGGCAATCAGTAAAATAGAAAAACTCAGCAGCAGTACTCTAATCAATAACGACTCATTTTTGGCAATGCTTGATTCGTTATTATTTACTGGCAAGAGCTTCCCTCACACTGACTCGTCGCGCTTCTTTAGCATCAAACATGGATGATTTAAGCTGAGATACCGCTTGCATGTAATCTTCTTGTGCTGTGTATTTATCTGCCAAAGATTCTTTTCTCTGAAGATATTCATTAAATCGACGATTCCAATCATTACGAGACACCTCCAACTCGACAAAGCGATTCACTGCTTCGCTGTCGTAGTGCTTTGACCACTCTTGCTTTAAGTCATAAATACTGGCGTTCTCACTTCTCATATCGTTTATTTTACTTCTAACTACCTCACGATTACGCTGTTTATTCAGTACGTTTCTATGGCTTTCTGGTAAAGTGCTTTCAAGTGCCGTTAACTCAGCCTGGCGCTCTGCTTCTGTTAAGCCTGCATTACTTTTTACACGTAATTTTTCTACTGTGTAAAAGTCTCTCGCCTCCTCTTCTTCAAAAAAAGCAGTAGCAACTTCATTGCCTAAATGAAATGAACGAAGTTGGCTACGGGATCTGTAAGTGGCTTCCAAATCCCCTAAATTACCAGGCGTGATATTATATAAACCACTGTTAATTTCTTGCTGCAATGCCATTTGGTACTCTAAATAATCATCAAATATTTTAAGTGCCTGACTTTGTGCAGGATCAGCTAAATAATCTGCAATACCTTGTTTAATTTTTTCAATCAGTTTATCTCTAGGAATCTCACCCGATACATTTAAAAAATAATCAAATAATTCCTTTATCTCTTTTTCAACAATTAAATTACCTTCAGCATCTACGCGTAAATTACCGCGTACTTGAGTACCTGCTAAACTTTTAACTTGGTTTATTTTAGGCGTTACGCCCACAACATCTTCTTGTTGATAACCATCTTCACTTGAAGCCAGCAATGTTAACTTAGCCCCTGCTTGAGATTGGCTCAGTGTAGTTTTTTCATTTACAGCTGTTTGATTGTTTACTTGAATAAATGGCGAGTCAGTGACTTGAGTCTTAATAACAAGACCCAAGCCGATCACTGCCATGAACAAGCCAAACATAGTGCTGCTTTTGTATTTCTTGTTCATAGCTAACTCCTTATAGACCTGCTTCTTTTAAACGGTTTGCATGGCTAACAAAAATGCCAACAGGATCAGTTTTTAGATCATTTGTTAAACCTAATAAACCATTCGTTGTATCTAAGTGATTTAAGAAGTAATCGTCTCTAATAACCTTACCTAAGTGTGAAGTACAGGTTGCAACAAGACCATCATTAGGGCGCTCGTATAGAGAACCCGTGTAAGCAAATAATAAATCGATAGGGTCAATCAAAGTTGTAATATGACCAGTTTGATCAGAACGACCAGACCAGCTGTAATAATTAACGCCATTCACTGAGTAATCGCCCTCACCACAACTTTCTGGAGAAATAGCCCCTGCAGGATAATTTGCGTTAAACTCATTCATGCCAGTTGTGCTCATACTATAAAGCGCACTTGCCATATCATTTGGATTTTGATTACTACTAATAAAAGCCATAGCATCAGCTAAAAACGGAAGAATGGTTCTAATCAACTTCTGCTCGCCTGCTTCAAGTGCATCAGCAAACTCAACACCATTATTTACACCAGCAACGCCCGTTACCGAGGCTACTTTGTCTGGAATAACCGCGGCAGCATAACGAGAAGTTGGAGAACCGTGACTGTGACCAATAATATTAACTTTCTCGGCTCCTGTTGCCGCAAGAATGTCTTCTATTTGGTCGATTAGTTGTTCACCACGAACTTCTGGCGAATTCGCTGGAGATACCAGCACAACATGAACATCAGCACCGTCTTTCTCAAGTGCCTCTGGAATGCCATACCAATAATCAACAATTCCGGCCGCTGTATCCATGCCCATAAAGCCATGAACTAATACGATTGGATATTCGGTTTTAGCATAATCACTAGCGCTTCCGCTGGCCAGTGCCGAACCGGATACTCCTAAACCGAGTGTGAGTGCTGCGGTCGCGAGAAGTGTTTTAGGACTAAATTGTTTCATCTGATCACCCTGTATATTATTTTTATTTGGTGTGATCTCTATATCAGTAATGACGTTAATTAACAGACATGCTAACCACTAGCCAAGACTCATAAGAGCTTACTTAATCATGCTGGCATTTATACAATTAAACCAATATGACTTTTCCGTCGAAATATAGCGGTCGCGACAGTCAATAAAGGGTGGCTAACGAGAAATTTTGTATAAAAAATTAAGCGCCAAGCCCCTTAGTACGCAGCTAGACGATCGATCAACCGAAAAGATATTAGATGAAGTTAATAATTAAGAGTACTAGACGTGTTACGCCGGAAAATAATTGCATGACTTAAAACAGGGTAGTTAAGTCATTTTTAGCTATGAAATCTTTTACAATCGAACTTTACAATCGAATTATACTCTTGCTCAGTTCTATAAATAGCAAGCCAATAAAATAGCATCTTCATGGCCATTATGAGTGGGATAATAATTGCGGCGAAGCCCTACTTCATTAAAACCAAATTGATGATACATCGTAAACGCAGGACGATTTGACTCCCTAACTTCTAAGAAGACTTCCATGCACTGCTTACCTTCAGCATAAGCCAACATATTTTCCATTAACCGATAGCCGATACGTTGGCGCTGTGCTTCAGGGGCAACCGCAATATTTATAACGCTTGCCTCTCCGGCTACCGTACTTAAGATAGCATAACCCAATATTTCACCGTTTGATTCAGCCTCATAGACAATACAGTAATAACGCTTTTGATTACTCGCCATGATAGAAGAAGAACAAGGAAAGTCATAAGCAGATTCTTCGACTTTCATTACTGCGGGTAAATCTTGCTGAGACATTATTCGAATCGACATACGACTAAATTACCGCAACGCTAGGGAGAGTGAGTAGCGCTTGCCATAATTGTTTTTTTCCAGGCATGCCAAATAAATCTTCCTTATTACTCACAGAAAACAGAGGTTTGGAGGCAACTTTAGACAACCATTCTAAACTTTCGTTATCCACAGATACCCAAGCTCTGGCACCTTGCTGGCTAATGAAATCCCACTGAGCTGTCAGAGCACGCAATGCTACCAGCGTACTTTGATCTTCATGAGTATCTTGAATATAAGGCCATTTAAAGTGCGAATAATTAGCGTGGGGGACAGCACTGTTTAATAAATAATGACTTACCGATGCCTGAAAAGCTTGATCTTTTTGGGTGAACGGTTGGCTAGAAACCCATAAAATTCCGCAAGGCCAATAAGCAAAAAACAATTCAAATTCAGGAACGGTTAAATCACCAACAGCTCCTTCAGAATGTGCAGAGCCGCTGCCAGTACTCTCATTATGAGCTTGCGTTGAACTGTTTAACGCGACGCCCTGCTCAGATTTATTTACGTCAGGGGTATAGGGTTTTGCAATATCAGTAGGACTTACTGCAACCGATTCAACAGAAGCTGAGCCAGCACCATCGTTTGTTTCCAGCAAATCAACGGCATGCCCCCCTCTAACTGGAGCAGAGGCATTTGCAGCAGAGTCACTAGCACCTTTAAGCTCATCACCCGCCAACCAAAGTGAGTCGGAAGCATTATCCACAGGCTTACGTGGCATCCATAATTGGATGCCCATTGCTTGTAAATATTCAAAACGCTGCTGTTCTAACATACGTATTGTTTAAGCATTAAATTTAAGATTTGTATTTAAATACTGCACTTAAACACCTTCTGCTTGAGGGTGTTGGCGGCTTTTATCATCCATCAACATATTAAGCGCGCAGATATAAGCCTTTGCTGAAGCAACAACTATGTCTGTATCAGCACCATTACCATTTACAATGCGGCCTCCTTTTTCTAATCGCACCGTTACCTCACCTTGAGAATCCGTTCCTTCGGTAATGGCATTAACAGAATATAGCTGCAAGCTAGCTTTCGACTCAACGATTTGTTCTATGGCTTTGAAAGCCGCATCAACAGGGCCGCTGCCATCTTCTTTGGCTTTTTTCTCAACACCATCCATTTTTAGCACGACTTCAGCAGAAGGAGTTTCGCCTGTCTGGCTTTGCGCAGATAAAGATACTAGCTTAAAACGCTCAACGGCAGATTTAGCAATTGTTTCAGAAACAAGAGCTTGTAAATCTTCATCAAAAATTTCATGCTTTTTATCGGCCAGTTCTTTAAAACGAGAGAAGGCTGTGTTTAGTGCCTCATCTGTTTCAAAGTTGACCCCCAATTCTTCTAAACGACTACGGAAAGCAGCTCGACCCGAGTGCTTACCCATAATCATTTTATTGGCTCCCCAACCGACATCTTCAGCCTTCATAATTTCATAAGTTTCGCGATGCTTCAAAACACCATCTTGGTGAATGCCAGACTCATGAGCAAACGCATTCGCACCCACAATGGCCTTGTTCGGTTGAACCGGGAAACCCGTAATAGAAGACACCAAACGAGACGTTGGCACAATATGCGTCGCATCAATTCCTGTTGCAATATTAAAGAAATCATGACGAGTTCGCATTGCCATAACAATCTCTTCAAGAGAGGCGTTACCTGCACGCTCACCTAAGCCATTAATAGTACATTCAACCTGGCGAGCGCCATTTGAAACTGCTGCTAGTGAATTAGCTACCGCCAAACCCAAGTCGTTATGACAATGCACAGAAAAAATGGCTTTATCGGCATTAGGGATACGTTCAATCAACGTTTTAATAGTTGCACCAAACTCTGAAGGAATCGCATAGCCAACGGTATCAGGAATATTGATAGTACGCGCACCCGCATTGATAGCTGCTTCGATAATACGGCATAAAAAATCAATGTCAGAACGGCCAGCATCTTCGCAAGAGAACTCAACATCTTCGACTAAATTACGAGCTTTCTTAACCGCATAAACAGCTCGTTCAATAACCTGATCAGGCTCCATTCGCAGCTTGTGCTGCATATGAATGGGTGATGTCGCTATAAAGGTATGGATACGCGCACGCTCAGCTTTTTTGAGAGCCTCTGCAGCATGTTCAATATCTCGATCAACCGCACGGGCTAAACTGCAAATTGTGCTGTATTTTACGTTAGCTGCAACCGCTTGAATGGATTCAAAATCACCTGGACTAGCCGCAGCAAAACCTGCCTCGATAACATCAACCTTCATTTTTTCGAGTGCTTTACCAATGCGAATTTTTTCATCTTTCGTCATTGATGCGCCCGGGCTTTGCTCGCCATCACGCATAGTTGTATCAAATATAATTAGGTTATCTTGGCTCATTAAAGGCTCCACTATTGCAAGTACTGCAAACTAAATACCCCGAGACACGCTCAGAGTTTAAAATAATTATTTATTTAATTATGACATAGCTTGTTAAAAATCGCGCCGTCAAAAACCACTTTTCTGCAGACGAAAAAAAACCCTAACAGGGCTACCTGTTAGGGCTTTTAGAATAAGAGCTTGACGATGACCTACTCTCACATGGGGAGACCCCACACTA
>OJCK01000085.1_pt1 | contig 55819 bp, 51 predicted proteins | sample 1592141 | NCBI WGS metagenome assembly OJCK01 (sample SAMN05416893, study PRJEB24817) | seawater metagenome | isolation source: Sea water | place: Canada:Atlantic | collected 2013-11 | reverse complement strand
AGTTGGTAGAGCAGTTGGCTTTTAACCAATTGGTCGTGCGTTCGAGTCGCACACGGCCCACCATTATAAATAAAGGGGTAAGCGTAGAGCTTACCCCTTTTTTTATGTCTGTTATTTGTAATCGCTAATTTTACCGCTGTTATTATTAGTCGTTCACTTGAATATGATACACTCCGTCACCATCTTATTTTGACTGTTATTAATCACTCCCATTAATATCTTTGCAGGAATGTTTGCCTTTATGAGCAGCCTTGTCGAAAATGAAGAATCACAATTTGTTCGTGATCACCTTAATACCAAAATTGAAGCGACAGCTTTAGCCGATTCTGAAGAAAAAACACGTCTAATTGCAGAAATAAAGCAGTTACTTCAAAAAGAAGACGCTGTAATGGTTGCGCATTATTACACCGATCCAGAACTGCAAGCCTTGGCTGAAGAAACTGGGGGTTGTGTTGCCGACTCGCTAGAGATGGCTCGTTTTGGTCATGATCACCCTGCATCTACCTTGATCGTGGTGGGTGTTAAGTTTATGGGCGAAACTGCAAAGATACTTAGCCCAGAAAAACGAGTTTTGATGCCGACATTAGAAGCGACTTGCTCATTAGATTTAGGGTGTGCTATTGATGACTTTTCGGCATTTTGTGATCAGCACCCAGAGCGAACCGTGGTGGTTTATGCTAATACTTCTGCGGCGGTAAAAGCGCGTGCAGATTGGGTGGTTACTTCTAGTATTGCTTTGCAAGTCGTTTCGCACTTAAAAGATAATGGTGAAAGTATTATATGGGCTCCCGATAAACACCTAGGCAACTATGTGGCTAAAGAAACCGGTGCCGATGTTTTGTTATGGGACAGTGCTTGTATTGTTCATGATGAATTTAAAGCAAAGGCACTAACGGACTTAAAACGTGTGTATCCCGATGCAGCTATCTTAGTGCACCCTGAGTCACCTCAAAGTGTGGTGGATTTAGCGGATGAAGTGGGCTCAACTTCGCAATTAATTGCGGCAGCGAAAAACCTACCCAACCAACAATTAATTGTTGCGACCGACAAGGCTATTTTTTACAAAATGCAGCAGGCGGCTCCAGACAAGCTATTAATTGAAGCACCAACAGCCGGAAATGGCGCAACCTGTAAAAGTTGCGCACATTGCCCATGGATGGCTATGAACAGCCTTACTAACTTGCGCGATGTATTATTGCAAGGGCATCAAGAAGTGTTTGTTGATGAAGTTGTGCGCCTTGAAGCGAATAAGTCTTTGCAGCGTATGTTGACCTTTACCCCTGACAAATAACGCCTAAAAGCTAAGTGATTCTTTTGAATTAGACATTTGCAGCAAGCGCTCCTTTAGGCGTTCTTGCTGCTGAAATTTGCCTTGTTTTTGTGCGCTATCAATAGCGAACTGCAGCTGGCGCAGTGCTTTTTGTTTGTGTCCGTTTAAGAAAAAATATTCACTTTTAGCTCGATACGCCAATAATAAATCTTCTGCAACGCTGGCACTTTCTGCCAGTTGATTCCAAATGATTGGGTCGGTGCCACGGCGCTCAGACCAGCGCTGTAAGTCGGTCGTGGCGGTGCTAGCTTGCCCGTGATTAGTCATTATTTTGGCTAGATTGATTGCTATTGGATAGCTGTTAGGTCTTAGCTGATAGGCTGTTTGGAGCAGTTGTATAGCCTCGTCTGATTTGCCCAATGCTTCTAATAATTCGGCATGTAAGATTAGCGTAGCGGGTTGATCGCGGTTGTTAATTGAGACACTGTTAAGGCGTTTAAGGCCTGTCTCGTATTGGCGATTATTGAAATCAATGGCTGCCAAACTGTAACGATAGCTGTCTTTTTCATCTTGCTTAGTTGTTGTTTCAAGCGCTTTCAAAAAAACGGTTGTTAAATCTCCACGGGCAAGGGTATAACGTATTTGTGCTTTTTGTTGCAGAATTAAAAAATTAAAACTGCGATTACGTTTTTTTGCTGGATATTGTTGTGCACGGTTAGCAGCGTCAGAAATACGAGTGTCGGTAATAGGGTGGGTTAATAAAAACTCTGGTGGTCTTTGGCTATAGCGGTTAGCCGCTAGCATTTGTTCAAACATCGATGTCATAGCATGAGGGTCGAGGCCAGCATTTATCATGGTTTTCATACCGCTGCGATCGGCTTCACGCTCCCAATCTCGGCTGTAGGCCAAACGGTTTTGAATAGATGCGGCTTGGCTGCTCATAATGCCAGCAAAACCAGCATCGGCATTGTTTGAGGCAATTAATAAAATACTGGCTAACAGTGAGGCCAGTGCTATTGGCGCTTGTCGTTCTGAGTTCTCTATTTGGCGAGCAAAATGACGCTGACTTAAATGCGCAAGTTCGTGTGCCAAAACAGAGGTTATTTCATCTTCGTCGTTAGCGTGTAAAAACAAGCCTAAATTAATACCAATAATACCGCCAGGAACTGCAAACGCGTTGAGTTCGCCCTGATCAATCACTACAAATTCAAAACGGTGGTCTTTTACTTCGCTGTGCGGGGCGATACGAAATATAAGTTCTTCGATAAATGAAATAACTAATGGATCGCTGATAGTTGTGGTTTGAGCGCGAAGTTGACGCAGCCAAATGCGGCCTAGTTGATGCTCTTGCGATTGCGACACAAAACCCGAGGTCGAATCACCGAGTTCGGGCAAGTCATTATTGGCGGCGTGAGTGATGTGTGCACTTAATAAAGCATACGTCAGAACACTAAGGATGCAGCGACCCAAGGTTGAGCAAAAAATACTGAAACGAATACGAATAAAAGGTGGCAAGTGTTTGGCCATTACTGGAAAAATTCCTTTAACTGGATCTTTAATAAATCTTCAATACTATAGACAGTGCAAATCATAAATGATTCTCGTAGCAATGCACTGCTATAATACTGCCCTACATTGAGTAACGGTTCCATGGTGTTTGATAACGTGTCAGAAAATACGAACGAAACTGGTTTTGCAAGCAGTGCTAAAAATTATGCCGAAAGCTTAGATTTGAAAGGCTTATCGTGTCCGTTGCCTTTATTAAAAATGAAGCTAGCATTAAAACAGTTGGAACTTGGCGAGCAGGTGTATGTCGAAACCACCGATTCAGGGTCGTGGTCGGACTTCCATAAGTTTGCAGAAATTACCGATAATGAACTTGTCAGCGCACAACAAGTCGCAGACCATTATCAATTTGTTATTAAAAAAGGATAGCCAACTGCTATGTTGAAGGTTTTCAAAGGATGGATGGAGCGTTATTTTTCAGATGAAGAAGCGCTTATTTTCTTATTATTATTGATATCTTCCTTTGCCATTATCATTGGCTTTGGTCCGGTATTAGCGCCGGTATTTATTGCTATTATTATGGCGTATTTACTTCAGGGTGGCATGAATTACTGCAAGAGTAAGGGTTTGGGTAATTTGGTATCTACCTTGATTATGTTCACTCTTTTTATTGGCATATTTATGTCACTCTTATTTGTAATTATCCCTGCCACGATCGCTCAGGCTGGTCAGCTTTTTTACGAACTTCCTAAAATGCTGGTGCAAGGGCAGGATCTATTAATGCTGTTGCCAGAACGTTACCCAGAGTTGATCACAGCGGCGCAGATTAAAGAATGGATTGGCCAGTCGGGGAAAGAGCTAGCATCGCTGGGTCAATGGTTGCTGTCTTTTTCATTGCACAGTATCCCAGGTGCGATAACGATTTTAATCTATTTGGTATTAGTGCCTATTTTGGTATTTTTCTTTTTAAAAGATGGCCGTGTCATCACTCAGTTTTTAACCTCATTTTTGCCCAAAGATCGTAAGCTAATGAATACTATTTGGGCAGAAATGGAAGTACAGATTTCTAACTATATTCGCGGCAAAGTAGTCGAAATCATCATCATTGGCGGTGTAACTTATATTGGTTTTGTGGCTTTTGGTTTGCGTTATGCTGAGTTGTTGGCAATTTTGGTAGGGTTATCGGTACTGGTTCCTTATATCGGTGCGGCGGTTGTCACTGTGCCTATTGCGGCGATTGCCTATTTTCAGTTTGGTTACGGCGAAACCTTATTTTACTGCATGCTCGTCTACGGTATTATCCAGGCCTTAGATGGTAATGTACTGGTACCGTTATTATTTTCAGAGGTGGTTAATCTTCATCCTGTTGCCATTATTATTGCGGTGCTGGTATTTGGTGGAATTTGGGGTTTTTGGGGAGTATTTTTTGCGATTCCTCTGGCAACCTTGGCTAAGGCTATTTTAACCGCTTGGCCACAGGCCGTTAAGAAGACAGACGCATTACAATCATCATGTGAGTAATGATTGTTGCTTGTAAGCAGGGGCGCTGATGAGTAATATGCGCCTCTGGTTTATTAGAATTAATTTTGGAGTTTTATCAAATGATTACGGGCAGTATCGTTGCGCTGGCAACACCTATGCACGATAACGGTGATATCGATTGGGAAAATCTGGATCGTTTGGTTGAATTCCACGTAAAAGAAGGCACCGATGCTATTGTTGCCGTGGGCACAACGGGAGAATCTGCAACCCTCAATACCCAAGAGCATTGTGCGGTTATGGAGCGGATTATTAATACCACCGCTGGCCGTATTCCGGTTATTGCGGGCACCGGTGCCAATTCCACATCCGAAGCCATTGAGTTAACCCAAGAAGCTAAGCGTTTAGGGGCTGATGCATGCTTATTGGTAACACCTTACTATAACAAGCCTACGCAAGAAGGCTTGTATTTGCATCACGAAGCCATTGCTAAAGCCGTCGATCTTGGTCAAATACTTTACAACGTTCCTGGCCGCACTGCGGTAGATATGTTGCCAGATACCATTGCTCGTATTGCCGAAATTGATCAGGTAGTTGGTATAAAAGAAGCCACTGGCGACTTGGTTCGTGCGCAACAAGTCATTGACCTGGTGGGTAACAAGATTGCTGTTTATTCGGGTGATGATGCCGTTGCTTCCCAACTTATTTTAATGGGTGGACACGGTAATATCTCGGTAACTGCAAATGTATTGCCGAAAAAAATGGCCGAACTATGTCGTTTATCGTTGGCGGGTAAAGCCGAAGAAGCAACAGCATTGAATAACGAGCTGATGGCGATGCACAATATATTGTTTTGTGAATCTAACCCCATTCCTGTTAAATGGGCGTTGCATCAAATGGGCCGGATGACAGCGGGTATTCGCTTGCCATTAACACCATTGGCTAACCAGTATCGTGACGATTTAACTGCGGTTCTGAATTCATTTGGTTTGGTGAAATAATTGATGATACGTGCTGTAGGTATTTTTTTACTGGTGTCACTTAGTGGCTGCACTGCGATTTTTGGTGATACTTTTCATGACCGCGCACAAGATTATCTGACTTCAGAAACGCAACCGGCGATGACGCCGATTGCGGGACAGCCAGAGTTACCGTTGCAAGACAGATATGTGATTCCAGAAATTACGCCCACATTAGCGTCTGCGATAAAGCTTGATGAAGATGGTGATTTTGTAGTGCCACAGCCAATCATGTTAACCATGGAAGATGATCAGCAAGAAATCACCTCCTTAAGCCAGATGCAAGATACTGGGTTAAATCCTCGTTTAGAGCGTGATGGTGCAGGTACACAAGTCTTGCGCCTAGAAGGTCAGTTTGGTTTAGCCTGGATTGCCGTATCAGAAGCGATCACTGAAAGCCCTTACACACTGACTGATTTAAACCGTTCAACCGGAACTTACTACATCACCATTTTCGATCCCGAAGCTGAGCAGCCAGAAAAAAGCTTTTGGCAGTGGCTAACGAACAGCAGCGAAAAAGGCGTTGAAATTCCGTACTTGGTAAAAATGAATCGTTCACGTTTAGGAGTGTACTTATCTTTGCAAGAAGATTTAGAAACATTGGCTGACGATGAGCTTGCCCAGCGCTTTTTAACCGACTTGAAAAACCTGCTTATCCAGTGAAATTTGCGTCCTTAGGCAGTGGTAGTAAAGGCAATGCCACCATCATTGATAGTGGCAGTAGCCGGGTATTAATTGACTGTGGTTTTAACCGCAAACATACCCGTTTACGCCTACAAGAACTCTCCTTAGATTTACCCGACCTCGATGCCATATTGGTGAGTCACGAACACAGTGATCATGCCAAAGGTGTCGCCTTGGTATGTGAGGCGATTAATAAACCCTTCTATGCCACCTATGGGACTGCTCGCTCCGCAGGCTGGTTAGATCATCCTTTGTGGCAATGTATAGACAGCCACGATACCTTTCAAATAAACGATTTAACGATTAATACCGTGGTTGTACCCCACGATTCACAAGAGCCGGTACAATTTGTGGTATCTAACGAGCGTTTTAAAGTTGGTGTCTTATCCGATTTAGGTTCATTAACCGCTCATGTGATTGAGTCTTACCAAAATTGCCATGGGTTATTGCTTGAAGCCAATCACGATCTTCAATTGCTGCAGCAAGGGTCTTACCCGCCGTCGCTTAAAAGACGGGTTGCCGGTGATTACGGCCATTTAAATAATCAACAGGCTGCAGATTTATTATCGCGTTTGTTGTGGCCGGGTATTCAGCATGTGCTAGCTAGCCATATCAGTGATAAAAACAATCAACTAGATTTAGTCAAAAAAGAATTTGCGCAAGTGCTGGGTTGCGACTGGCAAGACGTCGATGCGGCTATTCAAGGTGAGAGCACGGGTTGGCGTGAGTTGGTATAAATGACCGAATTGATTGAAAAACCGCGTTAATCGGCAAATAATTGCAGATTAACGCACATGATTAGTTGAAGTTTCCCCATAAAAAAGGGCAAACTAGACGTAACCCCTAACGATCATCTGATTTGATTGCAGAAGAATAATTAAATAAGGACAACACATGAAAAAATTACTCGCCGTAGCCGTTGCATCCGCACTGCCTATGATGGCCCAAGCTGATTTATTATTTACCGTAGAAGCCGGCGCTAATATTTGGAACGCAGAAGCTTCGGGTAATGTCGGTGACGATGTGACCGTTGGTAAAAATGGGCTGGATCTTGATTCAGAAAACAGCAACGTGATGTACGTATCTTTTGAACATCCAGTGCCAATGATTCCCAATGTTAAAATCAAAAATACTAGCCTAGATTTATCCGGCGAAGGCACACAAAATTTTACTTTCTTAAATGAGAACTTCGACGGCGCTTCTGAGTCGCAACTGGATTTGTCTCACACAGACTTAACCTTGTATTGGGGCGTACCACTGCCAATCCCATTTTTTGATATTAACTTTGGTTTAACTGCACGTCAGTTTGACGGTGTTATTTCGGTTACCGATCAAGACAATCCAACGACTACCGCAGAAGAAGACTTAGACTTCGTTTTACCGATGGGTTATTTGAACGTAGATTTTGATTCACACTTTGGTGTGTATGCACGTGCTGAACTAAACGCCATTGGTTACGACGGTAACAGCATTAGTGATTTAGAGTTGGCTGTAGGTTATACCTTACCATTGCCAATTCCGATGGTTGATATCAACCTAGAAGCAGGTCATCGCACTTTAAACTTCACTACCGATGAAGATTCATTAGATGTAGACACGGATGTGGATGCTTCTGGTATGTTCTTTGGTCTAAATGTTTCAGTTGGCTTATAAGTTAATTTGTTAACTGTTTAAACAAAAAAAACCGCTAGATAAATCGTCTTAGCGGTTTTTTTGTGTCTGTTAATTACTAGTTTAAAAATTATTCAGAGTTGAAAGTTATTCAGCTTCACGCACAAATTTAGCCAGTATTTCACCCGTGTCGCGGTTGCCGACATAAATACTCATAACATCTGCACGAACTGCGTGGGTTGGGTGACCTTGATAATCGATCTTACTGAAACAGCGATCTTCTAGGGTGCAAAAACGTAAACCCAGTTGTACTTCTAGTACTCGACTGTCGCTCTGGGCGTGAGTCTTTTCTGGAGCCGCTTTCCATTTTATATCTTCAAATACTCCAGGAATCCACTGCCAGTCACGGTTAAACGACTTTAATGCTGGATAGTTTTTAAAATTGAGTACAGTGGCCACCCAGCGATTACCATTTTTCATTAATACGTCTTGGCCTAAACGATTTTTTTCTAAGTCTTGTTGCAGGGTAAACTCGACCACAGATTTTGCTGAATGGCCGGGAGCATAATCGGCGGCTTCATCTGGGAAAAGGCTATTGTAGGGGCCACTGTTGGGCAGGCTGCGAATACCAACAATATTAAAAGGGTGAAACCCTTTTTTGTAATCGTAACGAGCCGCTTGTAATGGGTAGCTAACAAAATAAGTATTTTTTTGTTCCAGTTCAGAATCCGATAACGCAGCAAAGCGAGAATCTTGTGAGCTGAACAATGATTGTATATTGCTTTCGGTTAAGTAGGCTTTGTCTTGCCAGCGCGCATCTGCGCTACTAATGCGGCTATCAATGCGTTTTTTACGAATTCTCGCTTCTTTTTGAGCTTGCTCTGCAGCGATTCTGGCTTGTTCTTGGGCTAGTAGTTGTAGGCGGGCTAGTTCTTCTTTAGAAGGGCCGCAGGCTGCAAGAAAAAGAGCGGTTGCGGTAATAGCGACTTTAGTCACGGTATTCATAAAGGATCCATTGCTCAGGTTGTTATTTTTAATGGTTTAGTAATGTTTTTGTAATGGTTTTGTATTAGTTGCTTAGTATCGCTGAAAATCGATGTTTTTTCGATCTCTTGTTGTGCTTTTTTTAATTCAATCAATAGCTTGTATTTATATCGACTGGCTTTCAGCCCTAGACAATACAGGGTGTGTATGCGAATCTGTAAAAAAAAATTTAGAGTATTTGTTGTGAAAAAAATAAGCCTTTTAATTCTTGCTGCATTAAGTATTTCGGCTTGCGATGGTCGCTTCGCTAATTTAGAAGCTTCTGAGCTTAGAAAGCGAGCTTACGAATGTGAGCAGGGGGTTAATTTAACCGCTCCTGAAATTCAAGTGTGCAAAAATATCATGCGTGAATGTAAGCGACGAGAAGCAAATGGGCAGTACGACTGCTAACTTTTCTGATTTTTTATTATTTATTAATCTTGAATTTCTTTATTTGAGTACCATATCCCTTTTAGGCTTATGTTCTGTATTGGGATTTGTTGTCAAATGGTGTAGTGTTAAGCCGTTTTTAAGAACAATCAAAAAATAAAAAAACCTTTGGGGAATGTTAATGAATTTATTAAAACAAGTGCCTGTAATTGCTATGGGTGCTCTTATATTGGTTGGTTGCAGCCAGGAGAAAGAAGTGAAATTAGATAATCATGTTGATCAAGCAAGCTATGGTGTTGGTCTTAATATTGGTGAAAGCTTAGCTCGTGACGCAGTGGAATTGAATGTAGATGCTATTGCTGCTGGTATTTCTGATGCATTATCTGGCGCAGAAAAACGTGTTGACCAAGAAACACTGCAAGCTGCATTTGAAAAAATCCGTGCTGAGCAAGAGCGTAAGCAAGCGGCACTTAATGATGCAGCAGCGCAAGCTGGTATTGATTTCTTAGCAGAAAATGGCAAGAAAGAGGGTGTAACAACTCTTGAGTCTGGCTTACAATACGAAGTAATTACAGCAGCAGAAGGCGGTGCTAAGCCATCTGCAACGGATACCGTTTCAGTTCATTACCACGGCACATTAACCGATGGTTCTGTTTTTGATAGCTCTGTTGAGCGTGGCACTCCGGCTGAATTCCCAGTTAACCGCGTAATCGCGGGTTGGACTGAAGCACTTCAGTTGATGTCTGTTGGTGACAAATGGAAGCTGTATATTCCAGCTGACTTGGCTTACGGCGCACAAAGCCCAAGCCCCAAAATTCCTGCTAACTCTGCTTTGGTTTTCGAAGTAGAATTGTTGGATGTTAAACAAGAAGGCTAAGCCTGCTGTTTATTTGGTTACTCAAACTTGTGTATATCATAAGTCTTGAGTAACTAAGTTCTAAGCGGGTTTGCGTTTATTTATTAAAGGCTCCGCTTAGGAATATTGATGTCACATTCTCTTACGTCTGCATCTGATTTTAATCAATCTCTATTAGGCTTTCTTCAAGCCAGCCCTACCCCGTTTCATGCCACCCAAAGCATGGCCGATATTTTGTTAGCCGCGGGTTATACCGAATTATTTCAGCATCAAACTTGGCAACTGCAAGAGCAAGCTGGGTATTTTATTCGCAGCAACGATTCTTCTATTATTGCTTTTTGGCTAGCCGATAAATTCCAACCCTTGCGCTTAGTGGGTGCACACACTGATAGCCCCTGTTTAAAAGTAAAACCCAATGCCAATATCGATGGTAAAGGGTATTTCCAATTAGGTGTTGAGGTTTACGGTGGGGCGCTGTTGGCTCCTTGGTTTGATCGCGATTTATCATTAGCAGGGCGGGTTCATGCGCGAATAAACGGTAAGATTCAAGCAGTAATGGTAAATTTTGAACGTGCCATAGCGACGATCCCAAGCCTTGCCATTCATTTAGACAGAGAAGCCAATAATTCTCGTAGCATTAACCCACAAACTCAGCTACCCCCTGTTCTGTCGATTGCGGCTGAAAAAGATAAAGATTTAAATTCTCTGTTAATGGCAGAACTGGTTAAGCAGTATGAGGATGTTGAATCGATCTTAGATTACGAATTATTTTTTTACGACACGCAGGCACCGGCACTCATTGGTTTAAAGCAAGAATTTATCGCCAGTGCGCGTTTAGATAATTTGTTAAGTTGTCATGTTGGGTTACAGGCATTATTAAGTGCCGGTAATGGCCAAAATAAATTGTTTATATGTACCGACCATGAAGAGGTTGGTTCGGTTAGTGCTTGTGGCGCACAGGGACCTTTCTTAGAGCAAACCATCGAAAGAATTTGGCCAGACATTGAAGAGCGTAATCGTATTATTGCCAGCTCGTTAATGATCTCTGCTGATAATGCTCATGCAATTCATCCTAATTTTGCTGATAAGCATGATCAAAACCACGGGCCTATGTTGAACCAAGGCCCAGTGATCAAGATTAATGCGAATCAACGCTATGCGACTAACAGCTTCACGTCGGCGGTATTTAAGCAATTGTGTAATGAAGCCGAGGTATCTTACCAAGCGTTTGTTATGCGCACCGATATGGCCTGTGGCAGTACGATTGGGCCTGCCATAGCTTCTGGCTTGGGGGTGGATACTATTGATATTGGTGTACCAACTTTTGGCATGCATTCAATTCGTGAATTAGCGGGTAGTGAAGATGCTTTTGATTTGGCTAAAGTGTTAAAACACTTTTATGAAAAATCTTCTTTGCTTGAGTAGTGCTTGAATGATACTTGAGCTTGAGGCTAGAAAATAGATATTCAAATAAACAGTTTATGTTAAGTCGTAAACTGTTTATTTAAATTACAAAAATATGATCGACACGAAAAATTATTAACAATAGATAATTAATTGAATTAAAAATATATTAAATTTTTGAAGTTAAATAGTTTTAAGTGGATTTTTTAAATACAAGATTTTGAGTAAGAAACCATCTTAGATAAAGATGGTCGGGATAGAGAGATTCGAACTCCCGACATCCTGCTCCCAAAGCAGGCGCGCTACCAGGCTGCGCTATATCCCGAACCTGTTGCAAGTAAACCAATATATCACAAGGTAATAAATGGCTCCCTGAGCTGGACTTGAACCAGCGACCAATAGATTAACAGTCTACTGCTCTACCAACTGAGCTATCAGGGAATGTCTTGGCAACGAGGCGCATATTACGTAGCAGGCGCGTTTGTGTCAACACCTTTTCATGAAAAAACTTCAAATTAATTAAAACAACATGATTTTAGAGAATATTGTTTAAAAACAAGCCAGTAGGGCTTCATTTGACGCACAAACTGGCTCGCTTAGGTTGCGTAATTAGCCCTTCATTAGAGAAAGCAACTCAGAGGTTTTTTCTTGCATTAAAGCTTGGTCGCCACGGCTTTCAACGTTTAAGCGCACAACGGGTTCGGTATTAGATGCGCGTAAGTTAAAGCGCCACTCACCAAAGTTCATGCTTAGGCCATCGGTGCGATCGATATCCGCGCCTGTGTTGGCATAATGGGCTTCTACTTTCACTAACGTTGCTTGGGCATCGTCTAATACACTGTTGATCTCACCCGAACAGGGAAATTTTGCCATGCGCTCTTCAACCAACTGAGTTAACGACTTACCCGATTTACTGATCAGCTCAACCACTAATAACCAAGGAATCATGCCGCTGTCGCAGTAGAAGAAATCTTTAAAGTAATGGTGAGCGCTCATTTCACCACCATAAATAGAATCTTCTAAACGCATGCGTTCTTTAATAAAGGCGTGGCCGGTTTTACTCTGAATGGCTTTACCGCCAGCAGCTTCGGCCATTTCGATGGTATTCCAAGTTAAGCGCGGATCATGAACAATACTCGCTCCTGGATTTTTCAGAAGTGCAGCTTCCGCCAATAGACCAACGATGTAATAGCCTTCAATGAAGGTACCTTTATCGTCAAAGAAGAAACAACGGTCAAAGTCGCCATCCCAAGCAATGCCCAAATCAGCACCGGAATCGGCAATCGCTTTAATAGTAGGCGCACGGTTTTCTTCTAATAAAGGGTTTGGAACACCGTGAGGGAAGTTACCATCTTGTTCGTGATGAATTTTAACCCACTCGATAGGCAAAAATGGCTCGATGGCATCAAGAGCCAAGCCTGCACCACCGTTACCGGCGTTACAGACAATCTTTAACGGTTTTAGTTTGTCGGCTTCAACGTAGGTCAAAAGATGTTGAGTGTAAGCAGGGCGAGTATCAACATTTTCTAAAGTGCCGCGCTTGCTGGCGTCAACTTCACCAAAGTTATTGGCATGGGCCAGTTTTTCTATGTCTTTAAGGCCGGTATCCCCACTGATTGGCTTAGAACCTTCGCGCACAAACTTCATGCCGTTGTAATCTTTTGGGTTGTGGCTTGCGGTTACGCAGATACCACCGTCGGCGTTTAGGTGAGAGGTCGCAAAATACACTTCTTCGGTGCCGCACATGCCAATGTTCAAAACATGAGTGCCGGCGTCGCGCAGGCCTTCAATGACCTTGTCGCACATTTGCTTACTGGTTAAACGAATGTCGTAACCCACAACGATGGTTTTGGGTTGTAAAAATTGTGCAAAAGCTCGCCCTATGCGATAAGCAATGTCTTCATTAAGTTCGTCGGGCATACGGCCACGTACATCGTATGCTTTAAAACACGCTAATAAATCGCCCATTATTTGTTCCCTTTATTTGGCTAGCCGGTTGTCAATATTGTCGAAAAAAGTTTATAAAAGTGTGCGCATTGTATCTTTTTAAGTCTTAATCACAAGCTAACTCGCTTTCTGAGGTTGTTAGCTTACCTGAGCTTGGGCACGTAACCTGCTTAGTAAACTATTTCAGCAGAAAGCCGTTTTTCTAACTTAATATCACTGGCAAATGCTGACTTATGGTGCACACTGAATAAAGAGCGTGCATGTTTAGCAATGAGGAAACCCTTGAATGCAAATAGAACAGCCTTTTGAATTAGTGTTATTTGGTGGCTTAGGTGATTTAGCCCTGCGAAAACTATTGCCATCGTTGTATTTATTAGAATTGGATCATCGCTTACCAGAAGGCAATATAATCGCTATTGGCCGTTCAGAAGTAGAGCATAAACAGGTTGTTAAAAAAATTAAAAAAGCGGTATTTACGCAAATTAATTCAGCCTTTCAATGTGATAAAAGTTGGCAACGTTTAGCACAACGACTGCACTATGTTGCTGTTGATGGACAGCGCAGTAAAGATTATCAAAAGCTGGCCACAATACTGCAAAATGACTGCCAAAATCGTTTATTCTACTTTGCTACAGCATCATTCTTATACGCCGAAATTGCACAAAATTTGCACAAAAGTAAATTAATTAATCGCCATACAAAAGTGGTACTCGAAAAACCCATTGGCCACGACTTGGCTTCGGCAAAAGCCATTAATAGCGCAGTTGCCGAATATTTTGAAGAATGTCAGATATACCGTATTGACCATTATTTGGGTAAAGAGACGGTGCAAAATTTAATGGTATTGCGTTTTGCCAATTCTATTTTTGAAAGCCAATGGAACCAGCAATACATAGATCATATTCAAATTACAATCTCAGAATCCCTTGGGGTAGAACAACGTGCTGGTTTTTATGAGCAGGTTGGGGCTTTTCGTGACATGGTGCAAAATCATTTATTACAACTGTTATGTATTGTTGCAATGGAGCCACCGGCAAAGATGGAATCTGATGCAGTGCGTGACGAAAAAGTTAAAGTAATAAAAGCACTAAAACCCATTGAGGGCAGTGATATACACGACAATGTTATTCGCGGCCAATACAGCGAAGGTGTTTCTGAAGGGGCTATCGTGCCTGGTTATCGAGATGAAACTGGGGTAGATGACCAAAGCGATACAGAAACTTTTGTGGCAATGAAAGTAGAGATTGAAAATTGGCGATGGGCTGGTGTGCCTTTTTATTTACGCACCGGTAAACGCTTGGCCGAAAGAGCTTGCGAAATTGTGGTGCAATTCAAAAAAATACCGCACTCTATTTTTTCTATGCAGCACAAAGAACCCATGGCCAATAAACTCATTTTTAGGTTGCAGCCCGATGAAGGTATTCGTTTACAGCTGTGTGAGAAAAAAGTCGGCAGTGGCATGCAAGTGAGACCTATGACGTTAAGTTTGAACCCCGACGCAGCAGAACAAAAAAAGGCAACGGGTTCTGCTTTTGAAAACAACCAAGAAAAACCGACAGCAACAAATAGTGCAGAAGATCGAGTGCCCGAGGCATACGAACGCTTATTGTTTGATGCTTTAGCCAGTAACCCCACCCTATTTTTAAGAGACGATGAGCTAATGCATGCGTGGGATTGGGTGGATTCAATATTAGCCGAATGGAAAGAAACCGACGATTCCCCCGAGCCCTATACTGCTGGCAGTTGGGGACCAGCAGCAGCCACCTTGTTAATGGCAAAAGATGGCCGTTTATGGAACGACAATAACGAGCGTTAAACCAACTATAATAATTAAGCGTTATAAACGATTGTGAGGTAATAATATGTGGACAGAAACACTAAGTGATAACAAAACAACCTTGGCCAAAAAGCTGGCAATATCCGTTGTTAAGCAGTTAAAACAATCAATAGAAACCAATAATAAAGCCAGTATGGCAGTGAGTGGCGGGGCCACACCGGTAGAGTTTTTTCAGCAGCTTAGCCAACAAGAACTGGATTGGTCTAAGGTGACGATTACCTTGGTTGACGAGCGTTGGATTCCAACAACGGATGCTGAAAGTAACGAAAATTTAGTACGCGAGCATTTGCTCAAAAATCACGCTGAACGAGCTTACTTTTTAGGGTTAAAAAATCAAGCCGAATTACCCAGCGAAGGCATTATGGATTGTGAAACCAAGCTAAGAGAACAAATTGAGCAGCTTGATGTGGTAGTGCTAGGTATGGGTATTGATGGCCATACTGCTTCTTGGTTTGCTGGTTCTAAGCAACTAGCCGATTTAATAGACGTTGATACATCGGCTTGGTGCTTACCAGTAGAGGATGAATTTTTACCCCAACCAAGAATGAGTTTGACTTGGCGCTTTATGAAATCGGCCAAAAAAATCTATTTGCACTTTACTGGTAGTGATAAAAACCCTTTGTTTGCTCAAGCCTGCGAAGGAATCACAGAAGAGCTGCCTGTTTCCCATGTATTGCACCAAGATGGCATTAATATCAACGTATACCGAACCGAATAAAGGACTGTAAACCTGTATGAATCCGATCGTTATGGCAGTCACCGAAAGAATCATTGCTCGCAGTAAAATAACTCGAACAGCGTATTTAGCGTTAATCGAAAGCGAAGCAGAGCGCTTACAAAATGCCCCAGCACGCCATGGCATGAGCTGCACAAATTTAGCCCATGCTATAGCTGCAGAAAGCGATGATTCAAAACTGATTTTAAAACAAAGTCAGCGTGCGGCGAATATCGGAATTGTGACTGCCTATAACGATGTGTTATCGGCGCACCAACCTTATAAAGAGTACCCAGCACAAATAAAAAACCATTTATCTAACATGGGGCATGTGGCGCAAGTCGCAGCCGGTGTGCCTGCAATGTGCGACGGCATAACCCAAGGCCAAAGCGGTATGGAGCTGTCTTTATTCAGCCGCGATACCATTGCGTTAAGCACAGCAATTGGCCTATCTCATGACGTATTTGATGGTGTGGTGTTATTAGGAATATGCGACAAAATCGTACCGGGTTTATTAATGGCCGCCCTGCGTTTTGGCCATTTACCGGCGATATTTCTTCCTTCTGGGCCAATGGGCTCTGGTATTACCAATTCGGCCAAAGCGAAAACACGACAAGAGTTTGCGGCAGGGAAAATAGGTAAAGAAGAACTATTAGAATCCGAATTAAAGTCGTACCACAGTGCAGGCACGTGCACCTTTTATGGCACCGCAAACTCCAACCAAATGCTCATGGAAATCATGGGGCTGCAATTACCTGGCAGTTCTTTTTTGAACCCCAGCGACCCATTAAGACCCTTATTAAACGAATTTGCCTTACAAAATTTAACCGCCCATACCGCATTAGAACCGGGCTATTTGCCGTTAGGCCAAATGCTAGATGAAAAGAGTTTCGTCAATGCCATTGTCGGTTTATTAGCTACTGGCGGCTCCACCAATCACAGCATTCATTTACTGGCCATCGCGCGCATGGCGGGGATTATTTTAGACTGGCAAGACATCTCGGACTTATCCGATGTAGTGCCGTTATTAACCCGTATTTACCCGAACGGCGCAGGAGATGTAAACCACTTTCAGCAAGCGGGCGGCATGGGCTTTTTAATTCGTGAATTATTATCAGTAGGCTTACTTCACCAAGACGTTCAAACCTTGCTAGGCAAAGATTTATCTGCCTATTGCCAGCAGCCTTACCTAGACCTTGAGTTAGATGCTAATAAATTAGCTTGGCGAGACTGCACTGAAGAAAGTTTAAATTTAGACATTCTGGCCCCCGCAAGTGCTCCCTTTATGAAAGAAGGTGGGCTGAAATTACTCAATGGCAATATTGGCCGAGGCTTAATAAAAATATCCGCAGTGCCAGAATCTCGCTGGTACACCAAAGCCCCTGCAAAAGTCTTTACTGATCAGTATGACGTTGTAAAAGCGTATGAAGCAGGCCAGCTTAATCAAGACTGCGTGATCGTTGTGAAATACCAAGGACCAAAAGCCAATGGCATGCCCGAACTGCACAAACTCATGCCGGTACTAGCCAACTTACAAGACACAGGCTTCAAGGTTGCGCTATTAACCGACGGTCGCTTATCCGGTGCATCGGGCAAAGTCCCTGCGGTATTGCATCTGTGCCCAGAAGCGCTAATGGGTGGCGAAATAGACTTAATTCAAAACGGCGATGACATTGAAATAGACGCTCACAAAGGCACGGTTGTTAATCACACGATTACAGATTCAGTCGACCGACAAGCAGGCTCTATAAAATCAAGCCAAGCAAAAGAAGCTCAGCAAGGATTAGGGCGCGAGCTGTTTAGCATCTTTAGAGAAAACACCACCCCCGCCGATCAAGGTGCCTTATCTTTACGTTGGTAATTAAAAAAGAATCTATTTAAAAAAATATGACAAAACTGAATACATGGTTATCCCAAACCAAACCCTTAATTGCCGTGATCGTTATAAACGATATTAAACACGCCGTTCCTATGGCAAAAGCGCTGGTGGCCGGTGGCATTCATTTATTAGAAGTTACCCTGCGCACACCCGCAGGGCTAGCCGCCATAAAACAAATCAGCCAACACGTACCCGGCGCCATTGTGGGTGCAGGCACAATATGCACTGCCCAAGACTATCAAAATGCAATCGATGCGGGCTCTCAATTTATTGTTAGCCCAGGCTTAACCCCCGCACTCATTGAAAAAGCCCAGCAAGTAAAAGCAGCCAAGCAGTGGGATGGCATCTTTTTACCCGGAGTCGCCACCGCCAGTGAACTCATGATCGCAGTAGATGCAGGATTCACCCAGCTTAAATGCTTTCCCGCCAGCGCAATCGGTGGCGAAAAATTATTAAAAGCATGGTCAGGGCCTTTTCCTGATGTTGAATTCTGCCCAACCGGCGGCATATCCCTAGACAACTACCAAGATTATCTAGCACTGCCCAACGTCATCTGTGCGGGTGGAAGCTGGTTAGTTAACTCTGAACTACTAGACAATGAAGATTGGGCAGAAATTACCCAAAGAGCCTTGGCTATTAATAAAGCTGTTTAAATTTAAAAAGACGACGCTAAGTGATAGCAAAGAAACAGCTAACAAACTGATTTTAAAACGCTTTCTTGTATACTCTAAGGAGATAGACAACAAAAAACTCTTGCATGGCGGCATTCAATTTATTAGACTGCACGCACTTTAGGACTATAGCTCAGTTGGTTAGAGCGCTACCTTGACATGGTAGAGGTCCCCAGTTCGAATCTGGGTAGTCCTACCAATTAAAAAGCCTTTAAAATCAACGACTTGCAGCGGTTTTAGAATCCCCAAAAAATCCCATATTTCCTCGATGTGCCCAGATTGTGCCCAAAACGTGCCCAATCCAGTTTTTGACGTCTTCCAAAAAAGCCGTTTTTGAGTATTACCTAACATTTTTCACGCTTTTTTAGCTTTTTTCACGGTAAAGGTCAGATTTCTCTCCCAAAATTTCTCTTCTAAAATTTATTAGATCAAAACTAAATATTTTTGAGTTTTATCATAGCAATGGTAAAGGTCAGAATAATATTAACTAAATTCTGAAAAGTTAATCAGCGAATTGCTGAAATATTTTTTTAATGAAAATTTTGGGCACAGCTGGGCACGATTGGGCACTTGAAAATAAATAACTGTGGGAAGACCTCTTAACTCGTGGCCAAATTTGGTTGACCACTACAAATTCACCGTACCACTACAAATAGCAAATGATCTTGTTCCGTATCCAATGCAGGGACAGAATTCAACATCTTCAAGTGCTATGAATGGCTTTGGTCACTCTATAATTAGCTCTGTATTGGATATTGAGTTTACATATGGCTCTGTTTATCGATATGACGGAGTTGGTAATGGCACTGCAAACGGCTTAAAATCCGCTACGTCTAAAGGCGCTTATTTTAACGAAAATATACGTGGTCAATACCCATATGTTCAAATTTATTAACCTGAAACTCGCCACAGTTATGACTGTGGCGCTTCTTTGTGGTTGCTCGTCAATGTACAAAGTTGAAGAAAAGTTTGAAGTAAGGGACCTTAGTATTAGTGGACTGAATAGCGGGAAGCCCGTTTATCTGAACAAAACTTCTGAGTACGCTGACAACTCATCATTTAAACATCATTTGAAAAAGTTAGCCTTATTCGGGGTAATTTGGACCAATAAAGATGAAGAAAAAGACATACTTATATCACCATCAACACCAATTCGCCTAACAGGGCATATATATCGATATGATCATAGCTTATTAGAGAGGTTAATTGGCGGAGCTCAAGGGCCTATGTGTTACTACGAAATGATTATGGGCGATAAACCGATAATAATGGTTGATATAATCAACAAGGATATTTATCAATATGAATGCAAGAATTTGGGCCGTTAGTCTAATCAAAGCTGTATTGAATTTCATTGCTTGGGTTTTTCTAATAAAGCGAATCGCCCCATTGGTATGCAAAGATTTGGGAGCTCGTTTATACGGAACGCCAGATTAATTTTATTGGATTGTTGTCGGGCTAAAGCTGTGCCCCACATAAAACATTTGCATTTGAAAATGGTCTCCCGCTGGGACTCGAACCCAGGTCTGGCAGCTTAGGAGGGGAGTCATCAGCAGGTAGCAGGCGAAACAAAATCACGTAATTAGCCAATGGTCAGCAAGCGATTGAATGCTTGAGATGGCTTCATCCCATTGGGCTGGGGAAGGGTGATAAACCAACGGTCCAATAAATTGTTGGTATCTTTCTTTATGCTCTGGCTGTTCAATTAATAGTGACAGGCCGTAGCGAAGCTCTAAGTTTGCATTATCTACGAATTCTTTGTGCTGACTACCAAATTGTTTTCTATCAGTCTCGATCACCTTCTGAACCATGGATTGCAAAGATTGTGGTGACGCCATCGTTGTAAATATTAAGTGAAGATCATAAACATGACGAATGAGGGGTTGATCATCCGCTCTAGAATTGTCTCTGGCATGAGACGCTGTTCTGCGCAGTAGGGAAACAAACTTCTCACTTGCGGTTGAGTCAACTGTAACGCAGGTGATTTTATCAACTTCACCTTTCAATTTTAGTGTATTTGCATAGAGAGAACTGAGAGATAGCACTACTGGAGGTTCAAGTAACTTAGACTCTGTTAAATCTAATTGCAGAGATGGCTTTGCGTTAAAGGAAGACAATTATTTACACTATGAAAAATCAGTAAGCGGAGTTTACGATTTGGCTGATACAGGTGCTAATACGATAAATTGTAGTAGCTCATCCCTGAAATGCATGATCCGCTTTTGAATGACCCTGATGTTTTAAAATAATATTAATATTTAAAAACAATGTTAAAAAGCCCCGCCTCGAAAGTGCCGGGGCTTTTGTTTTTAAGGGTGAACACTAGTTAGTGGGGTTACTCTGCATAAAGACAGTGAAACTACTTTTAAATCTCTGTTTTATGCAATGCCGCTTTTTCTCTCTACGGTCAATTTCATATTCAGTGCATCCATCACTTTTGCTATGGTTTCAAACTTCGGTTTTTTACTGCCATCGAGTGATTGGTAAAGGCTAGCGCGGGTAACCCCCGCCTGTTTTGCTACTTCAGTCATGCCCTTAGCTTTTGCAGCAATCCCTAAGCAGTGAATCAAATATTCAGGACTTTCGAGGGCAGCTTCAGCTAAAAATGCTTCAATATCCTCATCGCTCTCTAGATACTCTGCAGTATCCCACTTCATTGTTTTAGTCATGTAATGTCTCCAATATGACACTTGCGGCCTTAATATCGCGTGATTGTGAGCTTTTATCTCCACCGGCCAGCAATAGAACGATTTGGCTATTGCGGATGGTGTAATACACCCGATAACCTGGGCCTATAAAAAAACGATAATTCTGAAATATTATCGCCTACTGGCTTGTGATCACCCAAGTTACCCGTGAATTGCTTCGTGATCCTTCAGTTTATGTAACCATTTACTGAACTGGTCTGTTGTTTCAATGTAGTAGGTCATAACCAATGGTGAATTCTGTAGAATACAGATAGCAAGGGTTTATCAGAAACTAACAGGACTATATAGATCCTTGTAGTTCAGGCTTAGACTTGATATTTCTGTGGATAATTTGAATGTCATATAAGTGATTTTTTATAGTATTGGCAATAATAGTGATGCTAGAAACTCAGTAAATGGCTTTATATCCTGCTGCACGCTGGCGGCTTCAAGGGCTTGCATATATTCATCACGTCTTTCCACCGGCACCACTGTCCAAGAATATCCACCCGAAGCCATCATCAGATTCATGATGAATCTTCCCATCCGGCCGTTGCCGTCAAAATAGGGGTGAATATATACAAATATAAAGTGTCCTAATACTACTCTGGCCGCAGGATTATCTTCTTCTGCCAACAGATCAAAAAAGGCCGGCATCATATCTCTGACGGCTTCACGATTGGGTGGGGTGTGCATTGATTGTCTGATATAAACCGGGCCAGACCGATAACCTGCAAGGTCGGTTTGACTAACAATGCCTGCCGCAACACTTGGGCCAAATAATGCCAGATACCAGTCGCCGTAAGATTGTTCTAATACTTCACCTGGATTTTCTCCTTTCAGCACCGCTAATAACGATTTTTTAACTTGCTGAAAAGCATCCCAATAGCCTCTGGCCGCCATAGCATCCAGATGTTGCCTGTTCTCTTCAGATGCTTCAGCCTGCCAGTTGCCAGAACGAACCAGATCGATGAGTTCTGGTGTGACTTTGTAGCCTTCGATCGATAACGAATGATAAGCATCGGTCACATATTTATCGTCCACCTCAGCCATATAGGCATCGATACTGATATCTTGGCTATCTGATAGCGGAAAATGCTGTATAACGGTTTCGCGCATTTGCGCCCACATCAGGCGTATTCGATTTGCATATGGGGAAACCTCTCTACGACCCAGGCTGATTTCCATTTGGTCTTTGAACGGATCGGTTTCATGCACTTTTAAGTCGGCTGCCTGCATACCCTTTAGCAGATTGTCGGCTATTAGATCACGACCTATATTGCGGAAGGCTCCGGCTAAGCGGCCAGCAACGACGCTATGATTGCCACTTAATAATACGGATAATAAATCTGATGCATCAGTCACCATCGAGAGTGCTGTGCGCATTTGCAGGGGAGCGCTAATGAACTGCTTGGCAGAGCTGTGTATCAAAGCGGTGGGTAAACTGTATACATTGAGCCCATCCAGTTTGGTGATGTTTTCAGCATCAGGCAGGTTGAGTCTGAGATCAAACAGCGAGGTATTGTGGAGGAATTCAGTGGGTTTGTTATTGCCTTTGGGGGAGCGGACCAATAGTTGTTGAGGAACCGTTTTGTCACCAATGTGCAGGTTGATCGATTGTTCCGGAGATAAGCACCATTGACTGTCGAAGCGTATGGTCAAATATTGTGCGCAAAAATCCCAGAATGATGTGTACCATGATGTGCTATCTCCCGGTTTTTCATCCGGCATTGATGCAATGTACCAACCGCGAATAACCTCACGAATAAAGCCATGTTTGAGTAGTCGCTCTCTGTGTATTCGGCTCAGCTGCTGTGATTGAATTGCGATGCACTTGCTTTCTTGTAACAGCCTTAGCTGTTCCAAAGAGTTTGCCAGCTTTTGTGATACGTCGTTCATGGTCTGTTCCGGAGCCTGATTCTTTTGTCATTTTTAGGTTTTACTGTTTAATGATATATAGGTTTTAGTGTATTGTCACTATTAGGTTTTAGTGCTTTTCCGCTGATTACAAACTTCTCAGACTCCAAAACCAGCACCCGTCATTACGTATTTGGTTCTGCAATATTTCAAGGGTAGGTGTGGAAAAGTTTTCTAAGACATAGTGTAAATAAAATCCTTAAGAACAGATAAAAACACGAATAACGTATAATTTTATATTCAGAGCATCTTTTTTGATATGATCAGCAGGCAGATCTACATGATGTCTAATATTTACCAAAATAAAGGCTGAAATGACTATTTTTAAGGGTAAATGTCATAGGTGATGTGCCCACAAAGTGGCCCTAAGTGTTTGAAAATGTTTAAAAAATCAGATTTTAGACTTTTGAAACTCTTAATGAAATGCAGCTGAGGTAAGATGGAGCAAGGTATTGTAAGATATCTAATAAAATCAATAGGTTATGGACTTATATTGACATGGTGGAGGTCCCCAGTTCGAATCTGGGTAGTCCTACCAATTAAAAAGCCTTTAAAATCAACGGCATACAGCGGTTTTAAAGCGTTTCAAAATCCCCAAAAAACCCCAGTTTTCCTCGATGTGCCCAGATTGTGCCCACTTTGCGCCCAAGCCTGTTTTTCACGTCTTCTAAAAAAGCCGTTTTTGAGTATTACCCAACAACGGGAAAAGCCAAAAGTACAGTGCTTCAATGAGATATTATCTGTTAGTTCCAATATTAAAAAAGAGGCATTCTTTTAAGCGTCTTTGCTTGGAGCTGGAGAAATACCGCAGAAATCAAATAACTTCGCAATGGCTCTACAGGCTCTCGCAGTATTACTAGCATCGTAGTCGGTTTGGGTTACATTACTATTAAATTTAAGTTCCTTGAGCGAATTTAAATTGCTATGCTATACGTGCAATACATGTATAGCCGGAGATTATAATGCTTGCAATTAGACTACCAGAAGATATTGAAGCGCGGCTGAATACGCTTGCAGCTCAGACAGGTCGCACTAAAACCTTTTATGCTCGAGAAGCTATTTTGGAATATTTGAGCGAGATGGAAGATAAATACTTAGCAATTAACCGATTAGAAAAATCAGGAAAACGTTGGTCATTAAACGATCTGGAGCAAGATATTGATCTGGAGCGTTGAATTTGATGATGCTGCAGCTAAGGAACTTCGTAAACTCGATCGTCAGGCACAGCAAGAGATTCTGCGTTATTTACGCGAACGTATAAGCACTAGTGAAGATCCTCGTCGTTTTGGTAAGCCACTATCTCGAGAACTTACTGGGCTATGGCGCTATCGAGTTCGTAATTATCGCATAATTTGTAATATCGAAGATGAAAAACTTGTTGTTCTGGTTCTGCGAGTAGGTCATCGAAAAGATATTTATGAATAATTTAATCTGATTTGTTCGTCTGAATATCATATAAGTAATTTTTAAGAGTAATAGAAAGGATAGGCACCCTTTTATCGGTTTTAATGCCAGCGAACCAAACAACGTTCCTATTTGAACCCAAGGGCTGCTTTGCAGTTCAAGATTTGCTCCTGCAATTTTGTCGTCCAGGAGAACAGCTTCAACTCGTCGCCATCAACCGCGCCAGCGGATTCATCGGCAGCGTAACTCTTGTGAAAAGAATAGGACCAGCAAACAAGTTGGCGTAGGCGGTGATATTAACAATACCCTAGACACCATCATCATGCGCCCACCCAACCTAATTAGCGTACACGCCATTCAACAAGGCAAGCAAGTAGCCGGAGAAAAAGAAAGCACCAACCTATTCGGTAACGAAGGCATTACTCTAGAAGATGATCTTGCGGTGGCCATTCATACCGAATGGCTCGACAGTGATGGCCGTCCTTTTCCAGCAGAGATGGGGGCTGATTATGAAAAGATAGGGGTTATACCGCACGCCTCGCCAAAATCACCCAAAATCCCTACCCGATTTGCGAGCAAAATATTATTGGCCGTGCTACCTACAACCCTGATCATCTAAATCTATTAACAGAAGAAGTGTAGTGGTAAAGTGAATTCGGCCACATATTAGGAGATGCTAAAATTGCCTAATAGATAGACAGCAGTCAGATTTATGACTGAATTACATACAAATAATTGTTATTTTAATCCAGTTCAGATTGTTTTGTTGTCCAAACGGTAATTGGCAGGTTGTGAAATTGAATAACGCTCTCTAGGCGCGTCAGGTGCTTATTGTCGTTTGTATTTTCTACTATCAATAAAATTCCTGCTTTCATGCCCGTCATTTTTGCATAATGCAAAGATTGACCTATGGCTTCTGCCCATTTGTGAGAGAAATCAACCTCTATGGCATGTTCGTTAGTTAGGCAGTCACATCGCGTATTATCTATAAGGCGAATTTCTACTTGTCCATCTTGCTGCTCACACCAGCGTTTCTGAAACCATTTTTCATTGACCTTTTCTGGTGCGCTACAACCTGCCGTTAAGTGAATCGCCCCTAGTTCACTAGACACTCTTTAACTATATAATGAGTTAACAGAGGAGGCCATTATGGCTGGTGAACGATACAACGAAGAATTTAAGATAGCAGCAGTTAAGCAAGTCACCGAAGGTGGTTATTCAATAGCCGATGTTGCTAAGCGTTTAGGCATCACAACCAAAAGTCTTTATAACTGGCGTGATCGCTACGGTGAGAACGCACAAGCCTACCAAGAAAAGCAATCTAGCTCAGATGAACTACGCAAGCTTAAAGCTGAACTTAAGCGTGTAACCGAAGAGCGTGACATCCTAAAGGAAGCCGCCGTGTTCTTCGCTTAAGAGCGCCTACTGTTGGTGCCGTCGAGTCGAAGAAAAATACACGTTTATAAAAGCTCGCCGCCATAAATATCCCATACGTACGCTATGTCGGGCACTAGAAATTCATCCTAGTGGTTTCTATGCCTGGCTAGCAAACCCACTAAGTAAACGTGCAAAAGAAGACGAATACTTATTAGGGTTTATCAAGCAATACTGGCTAGAGAGTGGCTGTGTTTATGGCTATAGGAAAGTCTATAAAGACTTACGAGCCGCAGGTGATCAGTGTGGTAAGAATCGCGTATATCGCCTGATGCGAACCGAAGGACTTCAAGCTCAGCGAGGCTATAAGAGAAAAAATAACTATGGAGGTGGTGACTTATCGACCGTTGCACCGAATCTACTTAAGCGTGAATTTAATGTCGAAAAACCAAATACTGTTTGGGTGACGGATATTACTTATATTCGCACACAAGAAGGCTGGCTTTTTCTTGCGGTGATCATTGATCTATTTTCACGACAGGTAATTGGTTGGTCTATGGGAGGTCGTATTAATACAGATTTGGTACTTAATGCGATAACCATGGCCTGCTGGCGACGCAAGCCAAGGGGTGAGGTTATTGTACATTCAGATCAAGGGTGTCAGTACACGAGTTATGATTGGCAGAGCATGCTTAAAGCGAATAACTTGGTCGTGAGCATGAGTCGTCGAGGGAACTGTCACGATAATGCATGTGCTGAAAGCTTCTTTGCATTACTAAAAAGAGAACGTATTCGCCGTAAGATATATCGCAGCAGAGAGGAAGGTAAAGCCGATGTATTTAATTATATTGAGCTGTTCTATAATCCTACTCGACGTCATGGAAATAATAATGACTTGTCGCCAATGGAATATGAAAAGAACTATTTTTTGAAACAAGGCAGTGTCTAGATAACTAGGGGCGATTCATGGGAGCCTAATAGGCTATTTACTTATTTTTTTATTAGGCTCTTTTTCATTTATGGTAAGAGTATTGGAATTAATATTGGTAATGCTAGTAAGTTTGTCAAGACTTTTACTTGTGAGTCTTAGATTAATATGGGGTTTGTTAACATTAATAATAATTAAGATGAAACTATTATGGATGCAGCTAGTATCAAAAGTAGAAGGCAAGTACGCGATGACAATTGTGAATTTATGGATGTATTTTATGACCCAAAAATTGGTGTTGGATGGCAGGAATAAACTTATTAAGGACCCTAAAATAAATGTTCTTGTTAAGTTATTATCTTTAGGCGATGATTTTTTTTCCTCTATAATTACCCGGAAATTATCAAAAAATTATGTTGTTCGTACACTGGAAGAGACTATTGAATTATATAAAATTAAGATCAATAAGCTTAATTTACTTGAAAACGAATTGACTAAACAATATCAAGATAAAATAGACAGTAGCATATACACCAATCATGAACTGTTAAGTATCACACAAGAGTATAGCGAAGACCTGAAAAAGGTACAAAGAGGAATTAAGTCCTACATCGAACAGATTGATAGGCTTGAAAAGGAAGGCTAAGATAGCTCTACCAACCTAAATTAGCTTACCTTATTCTTAGGTAAGCTAGCATTATTTTTAAAAAAACAAATCTTTTGTTAATTTCACCAGTCGCACGACGTTTGTCTAATCGAACGCTTAATTCTTTGATAGGCAATTAATTATGAACAAACAATATTCAATAATCGAGTTAATAAGCCCCAGAAGCCCTGAATACATTTCAAATAATAGAAGGTATAGAGCAATGAATAGCGCATCTCGTAAACAGAGAGGCGTAGATCATTTTGCAAGGGATTATAACAAAGCATTAATGAAGTGGGAGCGCGTAATGCAGAGCTTACTGTCACTCCTTACCACTGAAATGGAAGAGCGTATTCTAAAGTACTCAGGACATTATGCTGGTTTTGATTTTCGAGAGATAGATTTTATTGCTCAGCCTGCAATGGACTCGCTTATTTTCTGTGAGCTGAAGCTTAAAAAAGACTATCAAAAAAGTTTAAGCAGTAAAGCTTCAGGTTGGGCTCAACTTAATAAGTCTATTGCTATTGCAGGTCAAAAATATAATCGGTTAGGGGGCTTAGCAATTTGCGTAGATATGTCTCATGTTTATGGACTTAATAGCTCAGCGGGTGACTTGTAGTGGCCAACTAAATCTGGTCACAAGTTAAGAGGCAAGTTTATATCTTGCCTCAGTTTCAGCATGTGTTAACCCGCCATTAAAAGTATGTGGTCTATAGCGACTGTCATAATTGATATTGTCTCAGCAGCTTCACTAGCGGGATATCCTTTTTCTAAAACGAGTTGAGCACCTAATTTAGTTATATTTCTTAAGGTTGTTACCGTTGAATTAGCCTTTAGTTTTGCGTGTTAAAAATGACTTTTATTTGGGTAGTTAAAACCAAAGTCGCGCTACACTAAATAATAGGAAGTTAATCTGGGGTTAATCTAATGAGTGCATTACTTGAAACTTACATAGAAATGGCGGGTCCTGATACTTGTCAGTTAAAAGACGGTTTTTTGGCAATTGTTGATGCGCAAACAGGTCTTGGTAAGACGTATCAGGCTACTGAACTTCAATTAGAGCACCTAATAGCTGATTCAAACCTAACTCTTATTTATTCCACCAACTTGAGGCTTAACGTTAAAGAAGCGTATGTGGCTTTGCTTGATCGAATTGATGCTAAGCCTGCGCTTAGTGCTTCACAAAAAGCAGAGTTGAAACGTAACGTTATTTGGATTCCTGCTCAAGATACTTCTATTGCTGAATTAACTGCAGAAGACTGGCAGGCAATATTCGAGATTCTCGATATTCAAAAGCGAAGGGAGCTTAAAACGATACTCGATAAAGTCGAGTTGCTCTGTCAAGCAAAACTAAGCAGTAATACGTCTGTATTTGATGAGGATTTACGCGTTCAGCGTAGTAAAATTTTTAACTTGTTGAAGGCTTACTTAAAAGGAAAAGAAATCCAATGCGACACGTTAAATGAAATCCTAGACCGAATATTCCCAGCAAGAAGAATAGATCAAGAAAAAACACAGGTATTATTTTTAACAACCTCTAAGTTGTTGTACCCGTGGCATGGCATAGATAAAAGCTACAGAATTAGCGATTTTCTTGATAGCTCTTTGTTGATTCTCGATGAGTTCGACCGTCAGCAGAGTGAATTTCTTACCCACTTAATTAATACTGTATCTGACTACGATATTATCGCATTAACACGAAAATTTTATTCAAGTTTCGACAGTTTTACCATTCACGGACCACCCGATTTTGATGGGGTTGATGAGTGTTTTGACCGTTTTCGGGCGGCGCTTTCGGATTATAAAGACAAATGGTTTATTAGTTATCGCCCTTTTATTTCAGATGCAACAATTCAGCAGGGGAGTGACAATCAAAATCAGATATTCACACTCCTCTCTGACAGAATGTCGATTCATGCGATTAACTTTAAACACGACGTTTTGATGTCTAAATTTACTCATGTGGTTGAGGGTGAAGTAGGGAGTCATGAGATTGGTTCTTTTAACAAAGATAGTAACACCGAAAGTGCTGTTCAATTTGTAAACAATGGCGCTTATCTTGTCAGAACATTCTGCAACGCTATGTTAAGCGCGATCCTTAAACTTAAAAAGAACTTAGAAAACTCAAAAGATAAAAAAACCTACACGATAGAAAACCTGGTTGGTAAAGTGCTTAATAATTTGGGGATGGTGGAAATTACGCCGAATGTTTTGTCGTTACTTTCTGCTCGACTTAGTTTTAAAGTTAACAAAGAGCATAAAGCGTATAGCTTTCACGATAGCGGCTATGAAATAGTCAATATTGCCAAACACAGTGAGACAGACAATACCGTTAGCGCTTACACGTTTGATTTGGCGTTAACATCAACCGGCTTGTTAGCACACTGGGTTTTGGCTGGTGCTAGAATCCTTGGTGTAAGTGCAACCGCAACCAGTCGCACGGCAATACATAACTTTGATCTTGAGTATTTAAATGATGTTTTGTCGGAACGTTTGATGCTTCTTACTCCAACACAAAAAGCGGCAATTCAAGAGGAGTATTGCGAGAAGCGAAGGTACGAAGAAAATGATATTAAAATCAGCGTAAAAGCAATATCTGAACGAGTAGGCTGGGGGGGAATTGCACAACTCTATCAAGAATTTAATGGTGAAAAATTTCACCCAGTATTGCTCGAAAATGAGCTGTGTAAATTATTAAATGTAGATGTAGGTCAATTAAAGTTTGCTATAAACCGTGCCAATAAATTGATTGATTCTATTCGTGAGTTTTCGTTGCATTCTGAGAACAGATATCATTTCTGCATGCTCAACAAAAGTTATAAAAATCGTGAATTTATCGATTTTATGGAGAAAGTTGGTCAAAAGTACGGTGTCACAATTTTTGAGAACATTAATGCTGCATCATTTAGAAATGATCAGTTTCAAGCAGTATTAAATCTATTGGAAAACAGCACTAAAAAAATTGCTGTGATTACAAACTACCAAGCGACCGGAGCAGGGTTGTCTCCATCGTATACGATTGGGAAAAAACATACGTTGACGTATGTGGGTCCAGAGGGTGTTGAGCCATTTCAGAATAAAACAGATATTGACTCGATCTATTTAGAGCAACCTATGAGCTTAATAGGTTGCCGAATTGGTGAAGACCTCTCATGGAATGAGCGGGATATTGCTATTAAAAAAAATATCCACGATGCGCTTATGCTTCACGAAAAAGGCATTGTCGTTGCTAGCGAAGTGAAATCAACACTCAAGTCTTTCATTTCACAAAAGGTAAATAGTTTTGCTGTTGGATCTATGATCAGTACTTATAAAAGCAGCGAAGACTACCGATATGCGGTTTGTCGTTTTATTGAGCAAGCACTTGGCCGAATGTGCCGCACTGAATGGAAGCAACGTGAAATTACCATTATGTATGATGCGGTTAACGACTTTGTTGAAAGATTAGCCAAAGACAGTCGCGATCTTTCGAATTTGTCGCATGAGTACAGGGCTTTAATCACGAATATTAAACAGTGCTACAAAGCTCAGACGTACGATAAGAAAAATACATTCTACCACCCGCGAGCGTCGCGAAATTATGCACATATCCAAAGACTTATTACGAGTGTGTATGAGCATCAAAATAAGAATGCGATTGATCAGTATGAAAACTTGAGAATTTTGATGTTGGAAAAACCAACCATGTTGCAACAGCCTCAAGGTGAAGAGGTTCGTTATTATATCGATGTGCAGCAATCTTCAGGTCAATACCATTACCAGATCAACTATTGCGATGAAAAAGGTATTACCGAAATTTTCATTAACCCAGCAGATGTTGCAGGGTTAAGAGAGGTCTCTGAGCAGTCTGCACGCTTGTCATTGCTTATGCAAAACCCTTTGATAAGTGCACACTTTAAAGAGAACGGTTTTGCCACAACATTTGGTGATACTCAGTTTGTGTTAGCCCCCGCTATGTTTGATCTCTATATGGGAGCACTTGGGGAAGAAGCGGTTAAGGCAATCCTGAAGCACTTTGGTTACGAGATTCAATCTATGCCTGTTGGCTGCATGGAGTGGTTTGATGGTTACATCGAAATTGGCAATCAAATCCTGTTGGTTGACGTTAAGCACTGGGATTTAGAGTTAGCTTGTTTAGTTCACGATAATACCTTGGATAAATGCAAGATTAAGTTGGATAAAATTAGAACAGCACCGCCTGCAGAGTTTACAAACAAGCGTGTGCAAGCCATGTATATCAATACCATCTGGAATGGTGCTGAAGGAATAAACTCGCGAAAGTATGGGTCTGATAATGAACAGCTTGTTGAGTACGCAAATCCAGAGGTTGCTGATGTTTTAGAAATTCCAGGAGTTATCGATGGTGTGTCAGGCACGTGCAATGTCCCGCCAATGAACCAGTTACTCGATTTATTAAAACAATTTGGGGAGTGAATAAGATGAGCCGAAGTTTAACCACCCTCATTGATCTGACTTTTGATTTTGCGGCTTTAAATCAAAAGTACGTTATTTATAAAGTAACTCTGGCTAAAAAGATGGGGAAGATAGATTACGCACAGCAACTGAGCATGGTCGAGCGGATTTCAACTCCTAAAGCACTTATAAAGCACTCTGGCAGCTATTGGGTATTGGGTGATAAACAAGTCATTATTAAGTCTGAGTCGGAAGATTTAGCTTTTGAGCGAGTTCAGTTTGAAGATTGCGACCAGCTGCTCTTAGGACGTCTTTTTGTACGAGCGCTCGGTAAAGTAGCATCAAATCAATTTTTTTCAGGGCTCGGAGAGACATACCTTTTTATCGAGTCAGATACGTTTTTTGAGCATGTTGTTTACAAATGCTTAAAGTTTGATTTTAAGGAAAGTACGCGCTTTAACTCTTTATTCATATCGATTGACGGTACTACTTTTTCGCCGAAAGAAACGGTCTATAAGCCGCCCAGCTACATTGAAAAACAGGCTAAATTTGAGTTTGATTTGGAAAGTGGGCTAATCCGGCGAAACTCCAAAGGTAATCTCATAGTTTATAGCCCAGGAAAGAAAAAATTTACCACGAATGCCATCGATATTAGTGGCCAAGATCCGATTTCACTTCAAAAGACGAAAACTGGCGCTATTTATCAATTTGTTGACCTTATGAATAAATACTTTATGGGCTGTTTATCACTGCAGTTAAAACCCATTAATGCAAGTTGGCGTGAGCATTACAAAAAGGCCGATGTTGAAAAAGTGTATCAACGTATCTACCAAGTCATTGATGATAATGGTGGTCTCCAAATCTTGAACTCATCTTTAAAAAATGAGGGCTTCGAAAAATTAAAACTTCAAAACTGGCCTGTACAAGTTGAATTTATTGAGTCTGCTAAAATTGATAATACAAAGCCGTTGCTCGTTGTTTTAGATAAAACGAAAGACTATGAAAAAGCAGGGCTAGAGGACCCTAAAGCTGGATTTTATTCATCAGATAGAGTGACACAAAGTATTTATAACTCAACGATTTCTTCTGTGCGCGCAAAACCGAAAGGTAATGAGCTTTCTCCTATTATAGATGCTGTTGTAAAAGAAATGGTGATCAAGCAAGAGTGCTTGCAGGGCCAGTTTTTTATTCAGAGTTTGAAAGGACACTATTGGTTTGTCGAGAGAGAGGACGATAAAAACCGCAAGCAAGATCCTATTTTTCATATTTTAAAATGTAACGATGGCAAGTTCGAGTATGAGCAAAAAGATGAGTTTTATTTTGATAACCTAGGCATCGAACTACCTGAAAAAAAGCGTTATTTCGAAACGTTGAATTACGTGATAGATATGGCACACCAGCCCCCTAAAATCTGCACCATTGTCCATGAAGAAATCGCTGCTATTCCGCATGCTGAAAAGCTTTTTGAAGTACTTGAGGATCTGAAGGTTAGTAACCAAAGCGGTATGGGTCGTGAGTTTATCGATCAGTATCTAACTGCTTCAATCTATTCAGGCGATCCAGTTTGTGAAAAACTCAAACTAATGTTGGAGAGACATCCATTACAAAAAGAGTTTTATAAAGAAGACCTCAAAAATGCCAAAATTGGTTATCGATCCAACGCTGAGAAAGCACTTGTTGATGGCTATTTTCAAGAGACAGGCATAATGCTCAATTACTCATTAAAAGGCGAGCATAATGAATACCTCGAAGCGTTAACTGGTCACTTTTTTGATGCCGAGCACTCCGCTTATTTTGTCGGCAGTGAAAAGGGCGGTTTTAAGTTTAGTCGTGGACAGTTCAATCATATTAGATACCTTGAGGGCCCAGATGAGTTAAAGCAGCTTTGTTTAGATTTAACAAAGAGCTACTTTATTCGCAATAAACTGGCGACAGTGCGACCTTTCCCATTTAAGTACTTATCGGAATGTCGAGAAAAGAATCGCTATAAAGTTACTTAAGTGTTGTTAGTTAAAAACATTATATTAATGACCTAGGAGGTTATTTTGAAAGAATCTGAGCTACTTGAAGATGAGCAGAGGGTTGCTATTGCTGTGTTAAATACAGGGCGAAGTGGCCGAGAAGTATTAACACTTTTTCGCGGTTCTGAAGGGCATGCCGATCGTATGATTGATAATGAAAACATAATGTCGGGGGAGGGTGATAAAATTGAGGCTGCCATCGCTCATTTAGATATGGTGATTATTCTCAGTAACTTAAGCGATCACGATGAGCAAGCGTTAGCCTGTAAAGTAGCCGCTATCGGTAAAAAGGCTAATGTTCTGACACTTGTGTTTAACCTAGTTGCCTTCGAGTTAAAAGATAGCGCAGAGCAGTTAGGTGCCGATTTAGTCAAAACGTTTGCTTTAGAAACTGATTTGTATTTATCTGTGGTTGAAAATGAGGCATTTGAATTTTTAACAACTAAAGCAAAAAGAATCAAAAATGCTATTGAGTCCGTCACTAAAATTTTGATGTTGCCGGGGATGATTTGCATTGATTTAAGTGATTTACGCGCCGCAGTAAGTACAGGTAAGTTAGCAACATGGGGCGTTGGAGGTTCTTCTGATTCTGATATAGCGGCTGCAGTCGATGCAGCCTTTTCTGGTAATGATGAAGCCGGCATTAATTCGGCAAACATTTCAGCGGTGTTTGTTACTTTAATAGGTGGGCCAAACTTATCGCTGATGGATTTTGCTCTGCTAGGGAAGCTGTTAGAAGATAGAATCCCTGAGACTTGTTTAATTATGTTGGGGGCATTGACAGATCCAAACTTTAACGAAAGGTGTCAAGTTTCGGTTATATGTATTGGATCAGAGTTATATTAAGTGCTGCAAGAGGCTGGTTTTTATTTTTTTATTATATTTTTTAGAAGTCACCAGCCACGTAGTTAAATTTGATTGTTTAAGAATTATTGAATAATTTTTCTTGTGTCTGTTAGGTATTTTTCTCCCGCTGCTTTTACAGTAGCGGTATCCGCTCGTTCTGAGCCCTTATGAACTTTTTCTAAGGTATCTTCAATATTGTCGATGCTGTTTTCTAGTGTTTCTAGAGCATTTTCTAAGGTGTAAGTTAGTTGGTGTATCTCATTCATTACGGTTGGGGTTAGTTCACTATTCAATGCTTGTTCTAATTTTTTGTTATAAACAGAGATGTTGCTTACGGCTTGTTCTAGGGTTTTTGCGGGTAGGCCTTTGAAGTGTTCAGCGTCGTGAGCGGCAGCGGGCAAAGAAATAAAAGCAGTGGCAGCGGCGATTGAAATATAACGAATTAAAGACATGAGAAGTGCTCTATATTGAATTAAATACGAATGGTTATCATTGGGTTGTATTGTGCGACTCCATAAACAATAAAGCAAGTAAGACTTTATTGTCGGGCTAAACCCCGACCTACTTTTTTGCATATTTTGTCGGGCTGAACCCCGACCTACTTTTTTGCATATTTTGTCGGGCTAAACCCCAACCTACTCCTATCGGTGTTGTTAAAAATGTAGGTTACCCTTCAGGGTAACAATTACGATGGTAATAACACTTGCACCAACATGCGTAAACCTGTGATTAACAAGACTACCGCAAATACCTTCTTCAATTTACCCGCATCCAACTTCGCTGCTAACGACGCTCCAACTGGTGCAAACAAAACTGTTAACGGCACAATGCAGATAAAACCAAAAAGATTTACAAAACCAAAAGTGCCTGCTGGCGCATCCTCTGGTGTTGTGCCCAATAGCAACAGTGTCAGCGCGCCAGGTAATGAAATAAGTAACCCTATGGCCGCAGCTGTGCCCACCGCTTTATGTGCAGGATAGTTATATAAGGTTAGTAATGGCACCGAAATCGTACCGCCTCCAATCCCCACCATAGAGCTAAAAAAGCCAACCAGTGTGCCCATTATACCTTGGCCTGTCTTACCGGGCAGTGTTTGAAATAAGGCGGATTTACCTGTTCTAAACAGCATATTTAGCGCTGCTAATATCGCAATAACCCCAAACAATACAGTTAATAGCATGCCATCAACCCTGGTGACTAACCAGCTTCCTAACAACACACCCAGTAGAATAAAAACGGCCCAACGTTTAAGCAAATTAAGATCCACATTACCTTTTTGGTTGTGAGAACGAATCGAGCTGATAGAGGTTGGCACAATGGTGGCTAGAGATGTTGCCGTAGCAATCACCATTGCAGAGTCTGGAGACACCCCAAAACCCTGAAACAAAAAAAACAGTACAGGGACAATTACAATTCCTCCACCTACACCGAGTAAACCGGCTAAAATACCGGCAAAGATGCCTGTTGCAATGAGAGCCAATAATGTTGACATGTTATTGGCAATAAATTCAAAAATATCCATTGAAATTTCTTCTATATTTGATCAAAAAGCTGATTTTAAAATAAGAGGTAAGAATGACCTCTGTGTGTTTTTTAGAGTACACGCTAAAAGTAGGTTGGGGTTTAGCTCGACAAAATATTATGAACATCGCAATTGTTACCCTAAAGGGCAACCTACTTTTTAAACGTGTTATTTTATTTCGTTGCGCACAATTTCTGCGCCTGCACTTAATGCGGCTAATTTTCCATTTGCTATTTCACTTGCTAGGGGGGTCATTCCGCAGTTGGTACAGGGGTAGAGTTTATCGGCGTCGACATATTTTAATGCTTCTCGCAGGGTAGCGGCGACTTCTTCGGGTGTTTCAACGTTGTTGTTGGCAACATCAATCGCCCCAACCATGACTTTTTTACCACGAATTAATTCCAGTAATTCCATGGGCACATGGGAGTTGTGGCATTCTAGGGAGATAATGTCGATGTTGGATTTTTGCAATTTTGGAAAGACTTTCTCGTATTGACGCCAGTCGGTTCCTAAGGTTTTTTTCCAGTCGGTGTTGGCTTGTATGCCATAGCCATAGCAAATGTGGACGGCGGTTTCGCACTTCAACCCTTCTATCGCATGCTCTAAACAGGCTATGCCCCAGTCGTTGACCTCATCAAAAAATACATTAAAAGCGGGTTCGTCAAATTGAATAATATCGACTCCAGCCGCTTCTAGTTCTTTGGCCTCTTGGTTTAAAATTTTGGCAAATTCCCATGCTAGTTTTTCACGACTTTTGTAATGATCGTCGTATAAGGTGTCGATCATGGTCATGGGCCCAGGCAATGCCCATTTAATTGGTTTGTCGGTTTGCTGGCGTAGGAATTTAGCGTCTTCGACAAAAACCGGCTTTTGGCGGCTTACTGGGCCTACAACAGTAGGGACACTGGCTTCGTAACGGTCACGAATTTTTACTGTTTCGCGGCGTTTAAAATCTACGCCGTTTAGATGCTCTATAAAAGTGGTTACAAAGTGTTGGCGAGTTTGTTCGCCATCGCTAACGATATCGATCCCCGCTTGTTGTTGATCTAATAGCGACAAGCGGAGGGCATCTTGTTTTCCCACGGCTAATGCTTTGTCTTGAAGTTTCCATGGAGACCAAAGGGTTTTGGGTTGGGCGATCCACAAAGGTTTGGGTAAGCTGCCCGCGGTTGATGTGGGCAGTAAGGTATTGTGTGTTGATTTTTTCATGGTGTCACGTCGTTTAATTAATCAATAGTGTTTCAGGATTGTTGGTTATGCGTTGCTTAGGTTGCAGGGCAATTGTTAAGCGTGGCTGGCGCTAAATTGCTGAAGCACTTTTTGAAACGGTTTAATCAAATGTTCTTCTGTAAATTTACCTTGTTCGCTAGCAAGTTGGCTGCGTTCTTCTCGGTCGTAAACTATCTGTGTTAACGAGTGATCTTGGTTTTGTAAATCGGGGCGATACGATTTACCCGCAATGGCATTGGCGTTATAAATTTCTGGTCGATAAATTTTTTGAAACGTTTCCATGGTGCAAATCGTGCTTATGAGTTCTAAGTTGGTGTAGTCGTTAAGCAGATCACCAAAAAAGTAAAATGCCAGCGGTGCAACGCTGTTTGGCGGCATGAAATAGCGCACATCTAAGCCCATTTTTTTAAAGTACTGTTCCGTTAATGATGACTCATTTGGGGTGTATTCAATCCCCAATATTGGGTGTTGATTTTGTGTTTGCTGGTAGGTTTTATTATCCGAAACGCTTAGGCAGATAACAGGTAATTTTTTAAAGTTTTGCTTGTAGGTATTTGAATTAACAAAATGTTGAAACAATTTACCGTGCAGTTCGCCAAAGTCATTTGGAATGCTAAATGATGGTTGGTTTTTATTATGTTGTTGTAAGCGCACACTAAAATCATAATCGCGTACATAAGATGAAAAGTTATTACCGACTATGCCTTCGGTGCGCTTGTTGGTTTTATGGTCAACGATGACTGTTTTTAAAATTTCAATCGATGGAAAAGACGTCGCCTTATTTTCGATGTTCATTTCTACCGATATAATTTCAAGTTCTACACAGTAGCGATTGCCTTGGGCATTATCCCAATTAGCGAGCGCGTTAAAGCGGTTGTTGATCATGGTTAATGCGTTGCGCAAATTGGCTTGGCGAAAGTTGCCTCTGGCCAAGTTAGCAAAGTTGGTAGTCAGGCGGGTATCGTTTGCAGGTTGGTAGTGCTCATCAAAAGCGGTGCTTTTAACGTTAAATGTCAGTTGGTTATGCATAATTAGCTCGTATTTAAGTGTTTAATAAATGTTGAGTCTATTTATACGCGGTTCTCTGTATGAAGAAAATTGACTTTATTTCAATTTTTGGTGAGGTTTTTTCATGATGCTGTTTTTAAAACATAACCACCGCGCTGCAAACGGCTTGCAAGCTCTGGTTATGTGAACGATCAAATAATAAGTAAATTGGCAGTATTAGGCTCTTAAGAAAGCAGTGATTTCATCTCGCGAATGTATAAATCACGTTGTTGCTTGATTTGATCCATTATTTCTAGTGCCTGCACTTTTTTATCTTTGGCGTGTAAAGCCGCGGCTTTCATTCCCAAAGTATGTAAGTCGCGATGAACGTCTTCTATGAATGAAAATCTTGGGTGTTTTTTAAGTCGGTGCTGATTTGGATTTGCAATCCACTTACCCACTTTGCATTGCGTGTGATCAAGAATAGGGATGGTGCTTCCTTTGTCGAGCAACCAATCTTCTAGCTGTTTTACCCAGCAGCGATGCTCTACCTCTGCGTACAGTAAGGATAAGTTGCCATATTCGATCGCTTGCTGACCAATCCAAGATTCGGGTGCTTGCCATTGTGTTATCCAATTCGATAAGTCTTCTGCCGGCATAGGCCTAGCAATACCGTAACCTTGGCCTTGTTCACATCCTAGCTTGAGTAATAAATCACCTTGGTCCACAGTTTCTACACCTTCGGCAATCACATCCATACTAAATGCGTTGGCCATACCAATAACCCCCGAAATAATCGATAAGTCGTTGGTATTTTCCATCATTTCACGGACAAAACTTTGGTCTACTTTTAAGACACTGGCTGGTAAGTGTTTTAAATAAGCTAGCGATGAATAACCCGTACCAAAATCATCTAAGGCAAAAGAAACTCCTAATTCACGCGAGCGCTGCATAATGTTAGAGACCATCTCAAGGTCGTTAAGCATGCTGCTTTCTAAAACTTCTAATTGCAACATTGAAGGCGATATTTCAGGGAAGTCTTGCAAGTCTTTATCCAGTTTTTCGACAAACGACTCATCAAATAACTGCAAACTACTTACATTAACACTCACCTGAATGTTAAACCCTTGATCGTTCCATTGTCGCATTTGCTGCAATGCGGTACGGATGACCCAGTCGCCTAATTCAACCTCTAATGGGTGGTTGTTTAAGGCGGGTAAAAAGTCACCAGGGGGGACTAAATCACCATTGGGTTTTTGCCAACGAATCAGCGCTTCTGCTCCAAACACAATCCCTGTTTTCATGGATACTTTGGGTTGATAGTAAAGTACAAATTCGTTGGCACGCAGCGCTTCTTTTATTTGCTCAAGCTTAATCGAATTAGCTCGATTGTCTTGTTCTAAACTAACGTCATATTTTTGGTAAATGCCTTTGCCCATCATTTTAGCTTGAAATAGAGCTTGCTGCGCTTGGCGTTGCAATTGATCACCCGATAATTGTATCGGTTGCGGGTACTCGGTAACGCCAATGCTGGCAGAGAGGGCGACTGTGATGTTATTGATAGTAAAAGGTTCGTTAATCATCGACAGTAAACGATTGAGCTTTTGAAAATAACCATCGTCTAGCGGTAGGCGGCTAAATAAAACGATGAATTCGTCACCTCCAATTCTAGATACGGTGGCCGTATCATTAAGGAGTGTTTTCATTCTTTGGGCTAATGCTTTTAGAAACGCATCACCGAAAGTGGCACCCTGTAGTTCATTTATTTCTCGAAAGTTATCCAAATCCAATAATGCTAATACCAAGCGATTACTTTGGCTATCGCAGTATTTCATTTCTGTTTCAATAACTTCTTCAATGGCACGTTGATTGGGTAAATTGGTTAATGGATCTTCGTAGGCAAGTTTGCGCAATAACTCTCGTTGTTCAACTTTTTCAGTAACGTCTTGAACTGTTCCTTCTGAGCTAGTGAGTTGGCCGTCTGGAGAGGTGATTAATCGCCCCCTAATTTCTAAGTGTTTAACAACTTTGTTTTTAAGTAAAGTACGGTGCTCTAGATGTATGTCGTTATGATTGATTTTTGCGTCTTCATACGCGCGGAAAAGTGGGGCTCTGTCGTCGGGGTGAACCAGTTCAAGATACGATTCTAAATTTGGAACAAAAGTATTTGAGTCGCACTCAAAAATCTCATACATTTCTTTTGACCACAAAGAAGTCATATTGGTGTAGTCGACTTGCCAATGACCTAAGTGTGCTTGTTTTTCGGCTCGCTCTAATTGGCTAAGCGCTTCGGCTCGTTTATGGTGTAGGTTTCGGTGGCCTAGTGATATTCCAAGTAGATTGCTTAATAAGCTTAAAAACTCTATAACTTCTGGGCCCCAATGGCGTTCTTCAAATACCGCATCATTCCCCAAGAAACCGATCAACTTTTGCCCAATATACAATGGAAACACACAGACCGATTGAATGCCCTGGGCGTCTAAAATTTCGTGTTCGTTACGTGCCTCAAGGGGCATTTCACTCACTCGGGGCACCAGTACATAGCCTACATCTTTAAACTGGCTCCACCACCAAGGTAACGTATCAGCAGGAATGCCTTGTAGGTTGTCTATTTCAGGACTTACCCCTGCTGCACACCATTCATGGGTATTGTTAAGTCGCTCACCGTTGCTGGTCAATAAAAATACATAGGTCCTGTCTGCTTTCATGTATTCGCCACTACGTTTTAAGGCATGATTAATGGCAGAATCAAAGTCAGCTGTGGCGGCTCCCATAAACTCGGCGGCAAATTCACTGGCTATGGTGCGCATATCGCGCTCACGTTTGAGCGTTATTTCGTTGGTTTTGCGTTCGGTAATGTCTGTTTGAGTGCCCACCATGCGCAAGGGTTGGTTATTGTCATTAAATTCTATGACTTTGCCGCGTGTCTGTATCCAGCGCTCATTGCCATGGCCGTCGTTGCTTAATAAGCGATATTGATGCTCAAAAACTTGTATATGTCCTTCGATATGATGAATTACATGGTGCTTTAAGCTGGGCCAGTCTTCAGGGTGTATACTGAAACCGGGTTGTGAAAAATGATCTTCTATTATCAGTAAATTGTTAAACGATCTATCTATATTGCTTATATCCCAATCCCATAAGCAATCTGTACTTGCGCCGAGCACAGATGTCCAGCGATGTTCTTGGTCTTGTAAGGCTTGTTCTGCGATAGAGCGCGAATGAGATTCTCTTTCTAGTGCCAATGTTCGTGACGATAGATCTTTGTACATCGACAGTACGCTGCGAATAAGATGTGATGTTCGCCCAGACATGTCTTTTTCGGCGTTTTGTCTGGCTGTTTCAAAATCGATGCCTTTTTCAAGTTGCAAAAATACTAAAGAAAAAAGCTTGTCTTCATACAATATATGGTGAGCAAGCCAGCTAGTAAGAAAAGAGAGTAATTCGTCGATTAGGGCTCTGCTATTATCGGCTTTTAGGCGTGTACGAATTTCATTTACTTTATTGGCAAAACCACGATGTGTCTTTAAATGATCGTCTAAAAAATCTCCGTGATCTAATGCCTTTTCCCATAAATTTTCTTCGGTTTCAAAGTGATAGGCGGCGTAATCAATCAAGGCGTCTAAAATTCTTTCTGCTTCACCGGCTTGGCCGCCATAAACGTATTCATGGGCAAGATCATTAATCAGTGACACCAGTTGCTGGTGCTGATCGTCGATAATAGCAATATTAGTATTGAAACTTGAGTTCCAAGGGACAATGTCAAATGTAGTGCGTTGCGTTGAGTTCGGCATATTCTCGCTGATCTTGAAGATTGTTAATCATCTTTTTTTACCACTTGCTACTAGCATATAACGAATGGGATTAAATGACACTGATATTTAGCATATTAATGTTAAGGCAATTTAATGATAGCTGATAAATCAGCTTATAGTGGTCGATTTTGAAAAAACACGCTATTTTTTTAAGGGTATTTCGTAATCTGTGAAAACCGATGAATCAGTCAATCAGTCAATCAGTCTGAGGTGTTCAATGAGTTGATAAATGAGTTGATAAATGAGGTGTTAAATGAGGTGTTAAATGAGGTGTTAAAGGGTTTGCGTGAATCGGCTGCAGCGTTAACGCAGTCGACTCAGCGCTTTAACAGAGCGAATGCTAGCGAGCTGTAATACGACCACGGATCATTTTTAACTGACAGTGAAATTCGTACTCCCCAGCTGGCATAGCGGGGAGGCGAATGGTTTTTATTTTATTCAATGGTAACGATTCGCTGATGTTTAAACCTTCAAAGTAAACCGTTTCTGCACTGGGAGATGGGTCTTTTCGGATAAACTCAACCATTACGGCTTTATTGGCGTGTACTTTAATTTGTGCGGGTGTATAAACACCATTTTCAACCGTTATTAATCGTTTATCCGAACTCATTGCGCTGTCTTTGGGTTGATACAGCCAAAACCACCAGATGATAAGGGCAATCAATAGCAGCCCAACTAGGTTAATGATTAACATGTATTACTTCCTTTGCTATGTTTGCATTTTTCACGTTCGGGTTAATGCTTTTCGGCTTTAAAAAAACGTAAACGGTTGGCGTTGGTGACCACGGTTACCGACGAGAATGCCATGGCGGCACCGGCAATCACTGGGTTGAGTAATACACCGAATATAGGAAATAATACTCCCGCCGCAATGGGAACTCCTGCCACGTTATAAATAAAAGCACCTAACAAGTTTTGTTTAATATTGCGTAAAGTCGCTTTACTAATAGCAATTGCATCGGCCAAGCCATGAAGGGAACCTCGCATTAAGGTAATGTCGGCGCTTTCGATGGCTACGTCGGTCCCGGTGCCTATGGCAAAACCGACATTAGCAACTGCCAAAGCGGGGGCGTCGTTAATACCATCACCGGTCATACCAACAATCTCACCTTGTGCTTGAAGTGCTTGTACCTTGGCAGACTTGTCTTCTGGCATCACTTCGGCAAAGAATTCTGTAATTCCCACTTTTTCAGCCACGGCTTTGGCGGTTTCGCGGTTATCACCGGTGAGCATAATGACGCGCATGCCGTTGTTCTGCAGGCGCTTAATGGCAGCAATAGAATCGTCTTTGATTGGGTCGGCAACTGCAATAATGGCGGCAAGTTGGCCATCAATCGATAAGTACATGGGGGTTTTTGCGGCAGCGGCCAGTTGCTGCGCTTTGTCTTTAAAATCACCCAGTTCGATGTTTTGCGTATACATGAGCTTTTCGTTGCCCAACAAGATGATTTTACCGTCCATTTCAGCTTGTACGCCTTGACCCACAATTGCTTTAAAGTGAGAGGCTTTACCATCTTGAGGTGAAATGCCTTTTTCTTTGGCGTGTTCCATTATGGCCATGGCAAGAGGATGTTCGGAGCCGTTTTCTAGGGTAGCGGCTAATTGTAATATCGTGCTTTCGTTTAAGCCGTTGCCAAGCACCGTTTCTGTTACCAGTATGTCGGTTACTTTGGGGGTGCCTAGTGTGATTGTGCCGGTTTTATCCAGTACCATGGCGGTGATTTTAGAGGCTGTTTGTAGCGCTTCGCCGTTACGAATTAATACTCCAGCTTCTGCGGCTTTGCCCATTCCGACCATGACCGACATAGGGGTTGCTAACCCCAGCGCGCAAGGACAGGCAATGATCAATACTGTGGTAGCAGTCACTAAGGCATAGGCAATCGCTGGATGAGGGCCAAAGTTTAACCATACTAGAGCACTGATCACGGCGATGATCATAATAACCGGAACAAAATAAGCTGAGATAATATCGGCTAAACGGCCAATGGGTGGCTTAGAGTTTTGCGCTTGCTTTACCATTTTAATGATGTGGGCTAACGAGGTATTTTTACCTACGCGTGTGGCCTTAAATAAGATTGAACCGGTTTTATTAATAGTACCGGCAGCAACCGTATCGCCTGTTGTTTTTTCTACCGGCATGGGTTCTCCGGTTAGCATAGATTCATCGATAGCCGTATGACCTTCTGTGACTTTACCGTCGACCGAGATTTTCTCCCCGGGGCGCACGCGAACAATATCGTTAAAACGAACAAGGTCTATAGCAATGTTTATTTCTTGACCGTCGCGAATAACACTAGCGGTTTTTGGCTGTAGGCCGATTAGGCGCTTTATGGCGTCGGATGTTCTGCCGCGGGCTTTTAACTCCATTGCAAGACCAAGATTAATTAAACCTATGATCATAGCCGTGGCTTCAAAATACACATGGCGTGCCATGGTTGGTACGGCTTCTGGGGCAAATACCACGACCATGGAATATAGCCAAGCGGTGCCTGTGCCCAGTGCGATTAAGGTATCCATATTGGCTGAATGGTTTTTGAACGATTGCCATGCGCCGATATAAAAATGTTTTCCTGAAAACACCATCACCAAAAAGGTTAAAACGCCCACCACAAACCAAGCAATTTGTTGTTGGCTGCTATTGACGCTCATTTCCCCTGTGATTAAACCATATAGCATCAGCGGCATACCCAAGCTCAAAGCTAAGATCATGTCGCGCATTAATTTTTTATAGTAAGCCCAATCGGCGGCTTCTTTTTCGCTAAGAGCTTGTTCTTCGTTTTCAGCAAGGCTCAATGTGGCATTGTAACCGGCTTTTTCTACCGCCAAAATCAACGCGTCGCTGCTTGATGTGCCGCTTACAGAAACTGTGCGTTGGGCAAAATTCATTTCTGCTTTTTCAACTCCATTAACTTGCTGAATGGCGTTTTCAATTTTTTTGACGCAACTGCCACAAGAGGCACCATCAATTAATAGTTCAACCGATGATCCTAGATCATCCGTTGAAGACTCTGTTGAGTTCATACCATGCTCCTTTATTGCAGCACTATTCGATTTTTGTCTAACCATACTCTCGCATCCATTTTATGCAAGGGGTACAATCCGCGCTCAAAAAAATCTCTCCTTTTTTCTTAACGAGTATCTCTTTATGACCTTAAAATCCCCATGGGTTCTACTGCCTATGTTGCTTTTTATGTTTTTGTTTATTGGAAGCGGTTTGTACTATCAAGCTTCTGGGGTTGATTATGCGTTTTATCAAATATCAGCACCGGTGGCGATACTGCCTGCTATTATTTTGGCTTTATTGTTAGCTAAAGGCACGATCAATCAGCGGGTTGAGCAGTTTATTCAAGGTTGCTCAAATCCAACGATTGTCACCATGTTGCTGATATTTTTGTTGGCGGGTGGTTTTGCCAGTGTCGCAAAAGCCATTGGTGGTGTTGAGGCCGTAGTAAATTTAAGCTTGGATGCCATTCCTCCTTCGTTTGTGTTGCCTGGCTTATTTATCATGACTGCCTTTATGGCAACCGCTATGGGTACGTCTATGGGTTCAATCGCCGCAGTTGCTCCGATTGCTGTTGGCGTGGCTGAGGCTTCCGATTTATCGATGGTATTAACCATTGGCGCGGTAATGGGCGGGGCAATGTTTGGTGATAATTTATCGTTTATTTCTGATACCACCATTGCTGCCACACGCACACAGGGTTGTAATATGCGCGATAAGTTTAGATTGAACTTTAAAATCGCAGTGCCTGCAGCCTTGCTCACTATTATATGGTTGTTTGTTCAGGGCGATGCCGCTGAAGTAATGGTAAACCCACATTCGTCTTCAACGAAAATGTTGCCTTATATCTTGGTGCTTGGATTGGCTGTTTCTGGCATGAATGTGCTGGTGGTGTTGTTAACCGGTATTGTGGTGGCGGGTTTAATTGGCTTGTGGCAAGTGCCTGAATATTCTATTGCCACTTGGTCGGGGGATATTTATAACGGTTATACCAACATGCAAGAGATTTTGATTCTGTCTCTATTTATTGGTGGTTTAGGCGCCATGATGAAAGCCGGTGGTGGCTTGGATTGGTTGGCGGCTCAGTTAGATCGTTTAACACGCCAACAAAGTGAACCCAAAGCCCATCGTCGTATGGGGGAGTTTAGTATTGCGATTGGGGTTGCCTTGGTGAATGTGTGCACCGCAAACAATACTGTGGCCATTTTAATTTCGGGCAGCTTGGCGAAAGACATAGCAATCCGTTATGGTGTCGACCCTAAACGTAGCGCCAGTATTATGGATATTTGTGCATGTGTGATTCAGGGTATTTTACCTTACGGTGCGCAAATGTTATTGGCTGCGTCACTGTCGGGGCTATCGCCTTTGGAATTGGTTACAGCTGTGGCTTATTGCTGGTTTTTGGGCTTGGTGATGATTGTTTCTATTGTGTTGGGCATGCCCTCTGGGCAAGGTAGCAAAGCTGCAAAATCGACTATGCCTTAGTGTAAAAAAACGCCTCAATAGAGGCGTTTTTTTAGCGGGATTGATTATTCAGCTTTGTCAGTCAAAAACGCTTCTAGTGAATCATCCATCGCTTCCATCCAAGGGGTGTGATGCGGTGGGGCTACTGTTCCGGTAAGAGTCGATTGATAGCTTTTATTTCGGTATCCCAATATATCCGCTTCTTTGTCGTGTTCCCATTGCTTGAATGTTTTTGCCACGCCCTCTACATCAAAAGGTGGGTAGTCGGTAGGTGCGATCAAATCGAGAATATAAGCCGCCTGAAAATCAATTTCCTGTTCTGGGTTTTGAGTGCTTTCTTCTCGTGCTACCCATGCTTTGGTGTCGGCTAGCATGTCATCGGCAGATGGCAATTTGATATCGCCTAACATAATGTCTCTGGCATACCAGGCTTGGGCATCAAACATGTTGAAGGTGTAGTACTGATCTTGCATGCCTAAAAAAAGTAACTTTGGGTTTGCCAAAGAGACGATGCCTTTATACAAACCTTCTGGGTATAAGCGGTTGTGCGTGGTAAGAGTTAATGCATCGGGTAAAAATGGGAAGTGATGTTTATAGCCGGTGCACAAAATGATGGCGTCTACGTCTTTACTGGTGCCGTCTTTAAAATGCGCGGTTTTACCGTCAACTTTCATTAGCAGTGGCACTTCGGCAAACGAATCTGGCCAATCGAATCCTAGTGGTTTTGTGCGGTAGCTAAAGGTGACTGAGTTGGCTCCGTATTTATGGCACTGGGTTCCGATGTCTTCGGCAGAATAGCTGCTGCCAATCAATAAAATGTTTTTGCCTTCAAATTCGCAAGCATCACGGAAATCGTGAGCGTGTAATACACGGCCAGGAAATTGCTCTAAACCTTCGAAGTAGGGGGTGTTTGGCGTAGAAAAGTGACCAGTCGCAACAATGACGTGGTCAAATTCTTCTGTGCTTAACGAATCTTGCTTAAGATCGCGAACAGTGACCGCAAATTTACCCGTATCTTCGTTGTAATCTACCCAGTGAACGGCCGTATTAAATTTAATAAATTGACGCATATTGCTTTTTTCTACGCGCCCCATAATGTAGTCACGTAAAACTGCGCGCGGAGGGTAGGATGCGATTGGGCGGCCAAAGTGTTCTTCAAAACTGTAATCTGCAAATTCTAAACATTCTTTTGGGCCGTTTGACCATAAGTAGCGATACATGCTGCCATGTACGGGTTCGCCATAGGCATCAAGGCCGGTTCGCCATGTGTAGTTCCACATGCCGCCAAGGTCACTTTGTTTTTCGTAACAAACGATTTCTGGAATGTCTGCACCTTTGTTTTGGGCAGCTTCAAAAGCTCTTAGTTGGGCTAAGCCGCTTGGGCCTGCTCCTAAAATGGCAACTCTAAAGGTCATAAATGACTCCTGTTTTTTAGGCGTGCATCAACCAATGAAGGTCGTTACCTTAATGGCGATTAAGCACGAAGAAAGAGCGAGGCGCATATCAAGGCTGATGAGGCCGTCGAGCTCTGTTAAAAAATGGCGCTTGAAGGGTTCAAGCAAAATGCAGTAAAAGCGTAAAACGAGTAACTCTTATTACATGGCTATATGCCAGGGTGAGCATATTAACACAATTTGTAGGTTGTTGTTTTGTCTGTTTATTTTTGTCTGGGGTTAGCAAACAAATTAAAGCCCGAAAGTGACTTTTAAGGGATTATGGTCAGAGGCATTTGTGACAGGAGTTTGGGCATTAAGCACGGTTAGTTGGCGATAAAATACGTAATCGAGGGCCATGCCATTAATAAACTCTTTGCGATTGTCAGGTTCAAACTTGACTTCGATTAACCCTATTTCGTTTAACTGTTTTTCTATGGTGCTAATACGCTCAAGACTCCATGCATTAAGGTCTCCTGCAAAGATAATAGGGCCTTGGTGTTTTTTGAGTGCACCGGCGAGTGCTAAGAGTTGCAGTTCGTATTCTTTAACACCATATGTAAAGTTCACTGAGTGCAAATTAACCACAACCAGCTTGCGCCCATCGGACAATTTGAATTCGGCGTAAATCCCAGACTTGGGCAATTGAATCCATGGCTCATATTCAATGTGGGCGCAGGCCCGTGTCGGTGAGACAGTCGACAAAGTTAATACGCCAGTGCTGGTACCAAAAACACGAAATGCATCTACATGGCTGCTGAACCAAGCAGACTGTTGGGTGTAGGTTTTAAACGCTTCGGTCATGCTGACTTCTTGCAGTAGGGCAAGTTGCGAGTGCTTTGAGTATTGTTGAAGTTGTTGTTGCCAGTTGTTTTTTGATTGTTTGAAAATATTCCAAACTAAGACATCGATTTTGCTATCGACATCAATGACAGCTGCTGTTGGATTTTCGTAGCACTGCAGTGAGTTTTTATGAAAATCGTTTTTTTTTGTATTAACTATCAAGGTAGCCGAGTCTGGTATACGAAAAATCGTGAAGTAGGATGTAATTATGCCAATACTAACAACAGCAAGTATAATCATTGTCCATTGTATTTTTTTCATTAAAAATTAACCAAAGTAGTCAAAAGAAATTAGCGCCAACATAACGCGTAATTGATTTATTTTCTATCGGAAGGTGTATGCTGATTGTTGTTTTTATTCATCGTTTAAAATGACTAAGTTTGCTATGTGTTATCAAACTGTTAAATATTTATTGCTGCTTGCTACCCTAATTCATGTTGGTGGTTGCAGTGTAGCGGCATTGCAAGTGCGTTCGCAATCATCTGCACTCACGCCCGCACAAGCTCAGCATACAAAGCTCGGTGAAGCCATTGCTCCGTTTGCTCAACGGTATCCTAATAAAAGTGGTATTCGTTTATTAGGTGAACCCAAAAATGCTTTTGCGGCGCGCATGTTATTAGCTAAGGCCGCTCAGCAAACCCTAGATATTCAATATTATATTTGGCAAAAAGATATTACGGGTACTCTGCTGTTTGAAGCCATAGTCGATGCTGCTAAGCGCGGTGTGCGAGTTCGTATACTATTGGACGACAATGGCATTAGTGGTTTGGATGAACCGTTAGCGGCACTGAATAGACTGGAGAATGTGGAAGTAAGAATTTTTAATCCTTTTGCTCAGCGCCGTTTTAAATGGTTGGGTTTTATGATGGATTTCTCCAGAGTAAACCGTCGTATGCACAATAAATCCTTTACAGTGGATAGCAGTGTTACGGTTATTGGCGGGCGTAATATTGGTGATGATTATTTTGGTGCAAGCAGTGGTATTTTAAAGCAAGACCTAGACCTTATTGCAATTGGTGATGTTGTCGCAGATGTTTCTAATAATTTTGATCAGTACTGGGAAAGTGACTCTGCGTACCCGATTACAAATGTTGTTAACTCTAATAAAAGCACTGTGTATTCCACGGTTGAGTATCTACCCGAACAAAACTCTAACCCCAAGCGCGAAGTTTATTTAAAAGTTTTAAAACACACTTCTTTGGTCAAACAGTTGCTGGCAAAAGAGCTATCGTTTGAATGGACGGCGACTAAGATGATCAGTGATGATCCTGTGAAGGGTTTGGATAAGCATCATCAAGAAACTCTTTTGATTAATAAACTGGCTGAAATAATCGGCCAGCCTGAGTCGACCGTTTTGTTAGTGACCCCTTATTTTGTTCCGACAAAAACAGGGGTGAAAGCATTTGCTAAGTTGGTTAACTCTGGTGTTTCAATCAGCGTATTAACTAACTCTATGCAAGCAACGGATGTTTTGCCGGTTCATTCTGGTTACGCTAAGCACCGTAAAGCGTTACTAAAGTCTGGAGTTAAACTGTATGAATTTCGCCCAAGTATAGAAAACTCCGATGGTCGTTTAAAAAAAATGGGGCCTTTTGGTAGTTCTGCGTCTAACTTGCATGCAAAAACATTTGTTATTGATTCTAAGCGTTTGTTTATCGGTTCGTTCAATTTTGATCCACGCTCAATACATTTGAATACAGAGTTAGGATTTATAATAGAAAGTGAGTTTATAGCCTCTCAAGTTGAAGACGAGTTTTATCAGCAAGTGGATCTTGTTGCTTATCAATTAAGTTTGGATGAAAGTGGTGATATTGTTTGGACGGAGAGGAATGGTGATGAGACAGTTTTGCATAATAATGAGCCAGGGATGACATTTTTTTCACGCAGTGTCTTGTCGATCTTAAGTGTGTTGCCTATTGATTGGTTGTTATAAAAAAACGCTGCTCAATGGCAGCGTTTTTTATCACATGACCTCTATATGGCCTCTACATGATATCGAAACGTCATGTTTAAAGCGTTATTTCAAAGTTGCTCGCAGCATCCACGCTGTTTTTTCGTGAACTCGCATGCGGTCACCGACTAAAGCGTTAGTTGATTCGTCGTCAGCAGCTTGTGATATTTTTAATACATCTCGGCAGGTCTTAACCACGCTCTCATGCCCTTGAAGCAATATTTTAACCATATCGCTAGACTCTGGAATATCTTCTACTTCTTTAATGCTGCTCAATTTAGCGAAGGCGCTGTAGGTTGCTGGTGCGATAACACCTAAAGTACGGATGCGCTCTGCAACATCATCAACGGCAACGGATAATTCTGTGTAGTGTTCTTCAAACATCAAGTGCAATTCACGGAACTGTGGGCCGGTAACGTTCCAGTGAAAGTTGTGTGATTGTAAATAAAGAGTGTAAGAGTCAGCTAATAATTTCTTTAGACCTTCAGCAATGGCTAAACGATCATTCTCATTAATACCAATATCTATATTTGACATACTAATCCCTCTTGTTGAAACAATATTTTTAAAACACAGTTTTACGGGTTTGCAGAATTATTATAACAAGTCTGTAAATTGTTAATAGTGTTCTTTAGCTCGGCTATTTGAACAGACTGTTTTAACTAATGTTTTGAAATTGGGTCTGCATTTAGGTGTGCAATTAGGTGTGCATGTGCTTTTCTAAAATTTCTCGTACATCTTTAGGAATAGGTTTAGATGCTTTTGCCGTATGATCAAAATGCACCATAACTGCAGAGCCTTTAGCCACCATAATGCCTTCTTGCCATGCTTCGTGTCCTACTACCATAGAAGAATTACCAATTTTGATCATGTAGGTGCGAATTTCAACTAATTTACCAAAATAGATTTCGGCTAGAAATTCGACATCGATTTTAGCAATAATAAGATGCCAGTCGTTGGTATCCATGCCGGGGCAAAATAATTCAAAGATCGGAGTTCGGCTGTCTTCAAACCAAACAGGCAGTACCGTGTTATTAATGTGGCCAAGGGCATCGGTTTCTGCAAATCTTGGGCTTAGGGTATTAGTCCACATAGTAATCCTCTACTAAATTCTTTATTATTAATTTTGTTTAAAAACATGATACTGCATTGATGACAGAACAAGAACAGATCGACCAATCTTTTATGGCGCAAGCACTTGCTCAAGGCCAGTTAGCTTTTGCAGCGGGTGAAGTTCCCGTTGGGGCTGTGGTTGTAATTAATGGAGAGGTTGTTGGTCGAGGCTATAATCGGCCTATTACTCAGATCGATCCGAGTGCCCATGCAGAAATTGTGGCGCTACGCGATGCGGCAAAAAGCATTGGCAATTATCGATTATCAGGGGCTACCTTGTATGTCACGGTCGAGCCATGCGCTATGTGCGCCGGTTGTTTGGTGCATTCACGTATTGAGCGTTTGGTTTATGCAACTACAGAACCTAAGTCTGGTGTCGTTGAATCGGCTATGCAGTTTTTGGGCAGTGATTTTTTAAATCATAAAGTAGCTATTTGTGCCGGTGTGATGGCTGAGGAAGCGAGTGAGCTGATGTCTAGCTTTTTTAAAATGCGCCGCGAAAATAAGAAAAAGTTAAAGCAGCGGGGGAATAACGCGGACGTTGGCTGACAGCTGCATGGGTGCATCTTCTATGGCCAGCTCGGTTTCTGTTAAAGCATTGTTATTGTTAACATTATTAGCTTCATTCCAAACCAATACATCAAAGTAACGACGTATATTTTGTACGTAAGATACTGGTTCGTTACCACGAGCGTAGCCATGGCGAGTTTGTTTGTAATAGCGTTTTTGACTCAAGCGCGGTAAGTAATCTTTAACATCCATCCAGCGCGTGCTATCACCACCATCAAGTTTGGTGAGCTTTCTGGCGTCTGTTAGGTGTCCGTACCCTACGTTATAAGCTGCAAGTGCCATCCAAGTGCGGTCTGGTTCAGCAATATTATCTGGCATTCGCTTACGCAGTTTAGCTAAATATTTGGCCCCACCAAAAATGCTTTGTTTGGGATCTAAACGGTTTTTTACTCCCAGTTCTTTTGCCGTACGCAGAGTTAACATCATCATGCCGCGAACGCCGGTAAAACTACGAGCGCGTGGATTCCAATGCGATTCTTGATAGCTCATGGCCGCCAGTAAGCGCCAATCTAGATCATATTGCTGAGCTGCTTGCTGAAATATCTCATCGTATTTATTAAGTTTTTTATGGGTTTGACGTTTAAAGCGCTTAGCACCTGCATAATTAAGCTGTCCTAGGTGGCCGTAAAAACGTTCTTCAATTTCCAGTAGTAATCCATTGGTTTGAACATCACGAAAAAAACTTTGAGCTTCTTCGAACAGGCTGTTATCGGGGGATTGAGGAAATGCCCATGCCAGAGGTTGTACGCCTGTTAGGTCAAAACCAATACCGACATTAGGGTAGTAGGCTTGCAGCATTTCAAATTCGTTGGAGTCGACAATTGTGTAATCTATTTCACCATCTGCAACCATTTGTAATAGTTCTACAGTGGCATAATCCGGGCTTTCGCTCCAACTTAACTCTGGAACATCGTTTTGCATCTGTCTTAATTGATAAGAATGGCTGCTATCACTGGTTACAAGTAACTTGCCGTTAATCAGGTCTGTAACTTGTTTGGGCCTTAAAGTACCTCTGCGGTAGATTATTTGTTGGCTAACCTGCATGTAGGGTGTAGAAAAACGCACAGACTCATTTTTGTCGGGTCTAACGGTTAAACTAGCGGCGGCAAAGGCTACGTTTTTTTGATTTAAGTAAGCATAAAGTTCTTCTAAGGTATCCGCTTGTTTAATAACAAGGTTAACCCCTAGATAGTCAGCAAACGATTTAGCGAGTTCATATTCATAGCCGGTTTCACCGACATTATCTTCGAAATAGGTGGTTGGGCTGTTGCGGGTAACAACCACGATTTCACCCTGATTGAGAATTTTTTCAATCTTATTGGGTAAAACGCTGCCAGTTAAAGCCAGTAGACATAAAAGTGAAACAAGCAGGTGAGTAGTGAAATGTTTAAAGCTGAACTTCATAGACTTCTCTCCTAACTTGGTTGATTTGCAATAATTTGTTTACGATGATTTTAGCCGTTTGTGTTGTCAAAAAACAGATATTTTGCGAACTATGTCTCATTTTTGAGGGTATTTGTCGGTTGAATGTCCGATAACTTGTTGAAAATAGTACATATAATGGGCATCGTAAAAATTTGAAACACATTGCAACGCATTGTATTCCCCCTCAAAAATTGTCTTAGCTAATCTGTCTTATAAGCTGTCTTAAATACAGCGCACAAACAAAGTAAAAATGCCTTCATCAGCCTAAGCAGCTTTCTAATATTAACCATTAATTTAAGCGAGTGATGGGTGTATACCTTTGGTTAAAGTTTAATGCTGTTAATTAATGCTGTTAATTAATGGTGCTTAAACCGCTGCTAAAGTGGATTATTCCCTTATACCCGCGTATTATTGCGGCCAAATTTTGACCGTGTTCACATCCAACTTCTTTGGAGCTCGACCCCATGCTTGAACTTCGTGGCGCCCCTGCGTTTTCTGATTTCCGTTTGACTAAAATGCTGGCTAAGTTGCAGGCCGCTGTGCCTAATGTTGCTGCCATCTATGCTGAGTTTGTCCATTTTGCCGATACAACATCAGACTTATCCGACCAGCAGTTAGACGTTTTAGGCAAAATCCTAAAATACGGCCCAAAAGCAGATGTGAAAGATATTGAGGGTGCAGAGCTATCGGCTAGTCAGTTTTTCCTAGTGGTTCCTCGCATTGGCACAATCTCGCCTTGGTCTTCGAAGGCAACCGATATTGTTCATAACTGCGGCATTAAAGAAGTTGATCGCATTGAACGCGGTACCGCCTTCTATATAACTGCTAAAAACGGTGCCTTAACAGCTGGTGAAGCTGAAGCCGTGCGCGCTTTGATTCACGATCGTATGGTTGAAGTGGTTTTAGCTAACACGGCTGACGCCGAGCAATTGTTCCAGCATTCAGAGCCTGCGCCAATGACCTCGGTTGATGTTATGGCTGGTGGTCGCGCCGCTCTTGAGCAAGCAGACAAAGAATTGGGTATGGCGCTGGCTAGCGACGAAATTGATTATTTGCTAGCTGCCTACACCAAGCTGGGTCGTAACCCAACCGATATCGAATTAATGATGTTTGCCCAAGCAAACTCAGAGCACTGTCGTCATAAGATTTTCAACGCCAGCTGGGTGATTGACGGTGAAGAACAAGAAAATTCCTTGTTCCAAATGATTAAAAACACTTACAAAAACCACAGCACCGGTGTTTTGTCGGCGTATGCCGATAACGCCTCTGTAATCGAAGGCCATACTGCCGGTCGTTTCTTCCCGAACAGTGATACCCGTGGTTATTCGTATAACGAAGAACCGATGCACATCTTGATGAAGGTCGAGACTCATAACCACCCAACGGCGATTGCGCCACATGCCGGTGCGGCAACAGGTTCTGGTGGTGAAATTCGTGACGAAGGTGCGACAGGGCGTGGTTCTAAACCAAAAGCAGGTCTAGCTGGTTTTACCGTTTCCGATTTAAATATCCCTGGTTTTGGCCAAGAGTGGGAATCTCAATACGGTAAGCCAGGGCGCATTGTGTCTGCCCTAGATATTATGATTGAAGGGCCGTTAGGTGCGGCGGCGTTTAACAACGAATTTGGTCGTCCTAATATTTGTGGTTACTTCCGAACCTTTGAAGAAGAATACAATGGTGAAGTGCGTGGTTACCACAAGCCAATTATGATCGCGGGTGGTTACGGTAATATCCGTGACGAGCACGTTCAAAAAGGCGACATTCCAGTGGGCGCGCGTTTAATCGCTTTGGGTGGCCCAGCCATGCAAATCGGTTTAGGTGGAGGCGCGGCTTCTTCGATGGCGTCTGGCCAGTCGAACGAAGATCTAGATTTTGCTTCTGTGCAGCGTGAAAACCCTGAAATGGAACGCCGTTGTCAGGAAGTGATTGATCGCTGCT
>OJCK01000081.1_pt1 | contig 56601 bp, 54 predicted proteins | sample 1592141 | NCBI WGS metagenome assembly OJCK01 (sample SAMN05416893, study PRJEB24817) | seawater metagenome | isolation source: Sea water | place: Canada:Atlantic | collected 2013-11 | reverse complement strand
TTGTGTGCATTCTAACACCTCTTATTACGTGTCCAAATTCACTGTACCACTACAACTCATATTATGAAGACAATGATTGATCAGGTTGAAGCTATGCTAAGCCATCATAACAAAGTATTTCTATTGCGCTTCGACCTCCACCAGCCAAGCTACACAGACACTAGCAAGCATGTATCAAAGTTCTTTACTCGACTGTCTGAACACGTCAAAGCAAGATACAAGGTTAAGCGTTTTGGCTATACATGGGTAAGAGAACAAGAGAAAGCAAAGCAACAGCACTATCACTGTTTTATATTACTCGACGGTAACAAGATACAGGAGCCTGGCTACCTGATAAAAGCGGCTAAAAAGTATTGGGAGTTATATTACGATGGATATTTATGCTGGCCTGCTGAGCGTTGCTATCATCGCCTAAAGCGTAATGACCATGAAGCAATACAAGCGGCTATCTATCACATATCGTACTTAGCTAAAGGGCGTGGTAAAGGTTACAAGCCAGCCCAAGCCAAGAACTTTGGAAGTAGTAGAATTAAGAAAAAACAGACTGGATTTTGATAGCTTTTGTTATAGTCCTAACCTTCAACGCAGATAGATGGATAACTAAACTAGGAGAGTTAGAAGTTAAAAAAGTACGCACCCAAAAGTACGCACCCAGTGCGCACCTTTTTGCATAGGTGCGCAGTTGCGCACCTTTATCATACTAACCACTTCACCTAAGGCGCCGTCGGTTTCCCTACTGCGGTCATTAGCTGATCAAAGTCCGTTACAACATCGTATTTCACTTTATCGCCCGCACCTGCTTCTTCTAGCTTCTTGAAGAACTTTTTAGCGCAGTCTATCTTCCTGCCTTCTATACCACGTAAATCTAAGCTAGACATAGAGCCTTTAGTTTCAGCAATAAAATAAACATGCTTTACAGAGCCTTCTTTAAAAGAGATCGCCCAGTCTGGGTTGTAATCACCAACTGGCGTAGGAATAAAGAAACCGCCCGGTAACTTAGCGTAAACCACTACTTCATCACTAACGTCCAACTTCTCGGCAAAGTCTTTCTCTACCTTAGAGTCGGTTATCACATAATCATAAATATGACGTTTAAGTGGTGAGGTTGCTTTAGTGAAGTCTTGCTTACTTTGTGAGGCAGTGAATATATCTGAATCAAAGGTTTGATCGGTTTCATCGTAGCTCAGTTTGTTGATAATAATGCTGGCCTTTTGTTCTTTAATTAGGCGCGACACTTCAGCAATAAACTGCTCAGGGTTCTTTTTGAACTTATCGAACTGATAGTCTTCAATACCGGTTAAGATATCAGCAACGGTTTTACGGGTTAAAACCGTTGCTTCACCAATTTTACCCAACAAATCATATTCAACTTTAGAATGCACACTGCCGCTGGTGATGTCATCAAAGCTTTCTTTAATAGCAAAGCCTTTCCCATCTCTTAAGGTGCCGTCAGTCAGCCCGCTATTCATTTCACCTGCTTCAACGCGGTAAGTAAGCTCAGTAACCTTTAGCTCTTTATTAATAGCGTGAACAGCATTTTTAATCAGTTCCTTCGAATCAAAATCAACTTTATAAACCGCCTTTTTATTAATTCGATTCCAAAGCTCTTTAAACTCTTTCTTATCAAAGTTGTCATTCAACGGATTAATCTTAGGCTTACGTCCATCACCAAAGTCTGGCATTTGGTTAACATCAAAAATACCATCAATCAATTTAAAAACTTCATCAGCATATGGCTGAAGCGGTTCTGGTAATAATGGCAATTCACCAGCCAACTTTGCTTCATGGTATTTAGGCGTAATTTGATGCTGATAATCTTTAAACTGATTACCCACAAGATAGAAACTGATCATAGCTGCCATCTCATCAGTTACTTCAATCATTCCATTGTCAGTAGCTAGCACCTTTTTGGCAAAATAAGCTTCATCAGCCTTACGCGGCCTAGCTGCTAACGTATCGGCAATTTCAACCTGTAAGTTAGTCACAAAGTCTTGATAGCTTTCACTGGCCACCACGGTGAGTACGTTAATATCGTGAACAGTAGTTGGCTGATCTTGGCGCTCGCCATTTTGGTTAACAGAGATACGCAGGCCACGGCCTACTTCTTGGCGGCGTGAAATGGTGTTGTCGCTGTTTTTAAGCATACACATGGTGAATACGTTAGGGTTATCCCAACCTTCACGCAGCGCCGAGTGAGAGAAGATGAAACGCAGGCTTTTCTTCGCCAATGCTTCTTCACCATCGTTTGGCTTAGGTAAAGATAACAAAGCTTCTTTGTCTCTCAAAATTAGGTCATAAGCATCAACGTCAGTACTTTCTTTTTTCTCTGATACAGACGACTTAATACTATTAACCATCTTGCCTTTTTTATCGATAGAGAAGTAACCCTGGTGAGTGGCCTCAACTTGAATCGCTTTTAAATAAGCATGGTACTCTGGGTTTAATTCCAGCTGATCTAATTTATAGGCAATTTGTTCGGTATATTCTTCTTCAAAAATGGTGGCATATTCGCCTTTTGTATCGGACGCATCGTAATCACGGTATTTCGCAACCTCATCGATGAAGAATAACGATAAAACCTTAATGCCTTGGTTAAACAACTGCTCTTCTTTTTCTAGGTGCGCTTTAATCGTTTCACGAATTTGAATACGGCGGCGTACAGCCTCATCAACATCACCATAGGCGTCACCTGCGGTTAATGTCACACCATTGGTAAATTCAAGCGTATCAGTATTAGCGTTTATGTCGGATACTACATAACCCTTGTATTGGTCTAAGCCGTTACTTTGCTCAAAAAGGTTATCGCCTTTACCGAGCTTTTTACGCTTTTTAACCACCTTACCTGATGCTTGTTTCATCTCCATCTCGACCCAAGCTTTGGGGGCTTGCTTTGAAATTTCGATATTCTCTAGGTACAGATATGACGCCGTACCGCCCTGACCTTTAACGGTGATACCACGCACTGCAATTTTTTTAACCAGCTTTTGGTTATAGGCATCCAGTGCATCTAGCCTATGAATTTTTAAGTGATTGGTTTTATGCGTTGCAGAATAGCGAATCACCATTAAAGGTTTAAATTGCGCTAATGACTCTAGGGTTTTACCCCCTTCCATTTTTTGTGGTTCATCCAAAAACAAAATAGGTCTGTTCTTGCTAATCACATCAATTGGGCGACGAGATTGAAAGTCATCAAGCTCTTCATAAATACGACGATTATCCTTACCCGTCGCATTAAAAGCTTGAATATTAATCACCATGACATTAATGCCAGCGTCTGAAGAAAAACTTTCTAACTCATGTAGCTGCTTTGAGTTGTAGGTAAAGAATCGTGCTTTTTGGCCGTAGCTATCAGTAAAATGATCTGCGGTAATTTGCAGCGACTTTGTCACGCCTTCTCTAATCGCAATACTCGGCACCACAATAATAAACTTACTCCAACCATATTTTTGGTTCATTTCAAACATGGTTTTTATGTAGCAATAGGTTTTACCCGTACCGGTTTCCATTTCTACATCTAAGTGCACGGGGGCAATGGCACGCGCTTGCTTGATATAAGCCGCTTTAGCGGGTTCTATTATTTTCTTTTTATCGTTCTTCAGTGTGAACTCGGTTAACGATTGGCTGACAGGTAGATTCTGACGACTTTGAACCTGCTGTATATTGCGTAACAGCTCTGACTCATCCAGTTTAATATCGGGGTTACGAAAGCCCTCTTCATTGTCGCTAAGCGTTTCTAAATCGAGACTAGATTGCTGAGTATTTTGTGGCTTCTGCACACCTTTATCTAAACGATAATTCAGCGGGTTTATTTTTGGCTGGCCGACAAAACAATCAACCACGGCTTCTACCGCTGCGGTTTGGTAGGCTTGGCTTTTAAACTTAATCTTCATCGTTTGCCTCTCTTTTATTCTTTAAGGCTTGGTTTAAAAGCGCTTTTGTTTGCTTGTCAAAGTCCGACTCAATGGTTTGCTGCTTGTTGAACTGCTCATACTCGCTAAAAGCTTTTTGTTCGGCCTGTTTGCGCGTCACCTTGCCAAAGCCTTCTAAAATTTCGTATTCGTTAAAGCTTAAAAACTTATCCACACTGCCTACAAACGCCTCCATCGTAAAGGTATTACGGCGCTCGATAATGCCTTCGATATAATCAAAAAACGCCCCTACTGCGCGTTCCAATTTTTTAATCTCGGCTTCCGTTAGGTAATTTTTTGCGATGGTGGTATCCGATTTTAAAACGCGGCCATCAGGTGCATTTTTATAGGTATTCATGCCCATTAACGGTTTGCTTGCATCGGCCTGACTCGCAATAATTTCAGCGGCAGTATGGCCGGTTATTGCAAAGTGAAACTTGTCTTGAACATGAGCGTAAAACTGACGTGTGGTGTCTGATTTTGGATTATAGTCGGTGCTGCATTCAGCAAATATGTCGGTAATTTGTTGATAGATACGGCGCTCACTGGCACGTATCGAGCGGACCCGCTCTAGTAGCTCTTTAAAGTAATCTTTACCAAAATACTGGCCGTTTTTTAAGCGTTCATCATCCATGGCAAAACCTTTGATGATGTATTCTTTTAGTAAGCCAGTGGCCCAAATTCTAAACTGTGTCGCCTGGCTTGAATTAACCCGGTAGCCCACAGAAATTACTGCGTCTAGGTTGTAGTATTTCACCGGCTTGGTTTGGCTAAGCCCAGCAATAGCACCGTGTTCAGTGGTATGTTCCAAAATGGAACATACCCTTTTTTCATCTAGTTCACCGCTATCAAAGATGTTTTTAAGGTGCTTGGTAATGGCAGGGCGCTGTACACCAAACAAACTGGCTATACGCTCTTGGTTTAACCATAAGGTTTCGTTGTTTAATAGCACTTCAACTTTTACTGCGCCGCTGGCCGTACTGTACAGAAAAAACTCGGTGGTCTCATCCGACACTGATAGCTTAGGTAGCTGGCTAGGTCGTTGATTAGGCAATTGATCCTTCACGTTAAATAACCTTGATATCAGTGGCAGGTGCCAACTGTTTGAAAATTTGCTCAACGTTTATTTTAAGGCTGTCGCTTGCAAAGCCATCATCACGGAAGACAACACGTAAAGGTTCTTTTGCTGCTAGTGCTTTTATTAGCGGTTCATCAATGCCTTTCTCAAAACAGGCGACTAGATCACAAGGGGCTTGGTCATCGTCGTTTACAAAATAGACTTCTTTGCCTTCAATCGTTTCTTTACGAATCGGTAAAGACAAATCAACCCCCCAATCCAACATCACTTGGAACAACAAGTCTTCAGCTGTTCGATCTGATTTAATATGTTCAACTTGCTTAAAAAGATCATCTTTAGAAACAGCATCAGGCGTGTAATGCACCTCATTCATGTTACTTGAATCAATTTTAAAGACGCGGAAACCTGTATCTAAATCTGTGGCCTCTGGATTCTCTTCTTTGATTTTGGCGCCTGCACGGCGGATGCGTTCTTTGCTGATTTCGGCAATGGTTTTATAGCCAGCTTTGAAAGATTCGGACTTCTCATTACATTTTTCAGGAAGTTGGACACCAATAACTTTACGATTACCTCCGTCTTCAGAATTTAAAACAAACGCACTGTGAAAAGTAGTTCCTGATCCAGAAAAAAAATCAACAACAACATCTCCTTTGTCTTTTCTTGTAGCTATCTCCATGAGCTTCTTAACGAATTTAGACGGTTTTGGGAATGAAAACGTCTGGGCATTTCCAAATAATTCTATAATTTCGTTTGTGCCATGCTGCGTGAACACATCGTCAATAATTGAAAACGGCTTACCCTTACGCCGTTCTCCACTAGCCTCAATTAAATATTGCTTTGAGTGCGCGGTAAAACCTCCAGTTTGAGTTTTTACAAACTCGATTTCATTATTTTCTAAAGCCTCAAGTGTTCTTTGCTTTCCCCATAGCCACTGGCGTTTTGGCATTATATCTTTACCATCTGGACCAGGAATTGGATAAACAAGATTTAGCCTTTCTCCCATGCTTTTAGTTGCTTCAAGTGGGTGAGTTCTATATGGCCCTCGTTTTTCAAAGTTCACATCTTTTTGTTTGTAATATCTTTTTATCGAATCCTCAGTCAAGGGGATATGGAAACTTTCTAGCGACTCTATTTTTTTAGCGAAAACCAAAGTATATTCATGCAATGAAACTAAATGTTTCTCCTTGGCTCCACCTCCATATCTTTTTTTCCAAATTATATTATCTACAAAGTTGTCGGCGCCAAATATTTCATCACATATTTTTCTAAGATTATGATACTCACTATCATCGATAGATATAAAAACGACTCCATTTTCAGAAAGAAGATTTTTAGCTAGCTTAATCCGAGAAAACATCATTGACATCCAATCTGAATGAAAACGCCCATTTGACTCAGTATTAACTAGAAGTCGATTTCCGTCTTCATCCGCTTGCTCGGAACCCAACAAATATTCTTCTGAGGACACAGAGAACTCATCGTTATAAATAAAGTCATTACCAGTGTTATAAGGCGGATCAATATAAATCATCTTCACCTTACCCAAATACGTTTCTTGCAGCAGCTTTAAGGCATCAAGATTATCGCCTTCAATAAACAAGTTCTCTGTGGTATCAAAATCAACCGATTCTTCTCGGCAAGGGCGTAGTGTTTTAGCGATGGGCGCGTTGGCTGTTAGCAGTGCTTCTTTTTTACCTGGCCAATTAATCTGATAGCGCTCTTGAGGGCCTTCAACAATATTTTTTGATAGTTCTTGTTTTAATAAATCAAAATCAACAGCGATAGTTAAATTACCATTATCATCTTGCTTTTCTGTTTTGCAGTTTGGAAATAGCTCTAACAGCTTGTCGATATTTTGCTGAGTTAAATCTGGGCTGTGCATTATTAGCTTATCCATGATGTTTTATCTCGGTGCTCTTTTAAATTCTGTTTAATTTAATAAACTATTTAATTAGTTAATTAGTTAATTAGTTAATTAGTTAATTCTGCTAACTGTTTGTTTAAGGCTTTAAATTGGTCGTTTAATTCACGCCTGCGGTTAAATTGCTTTTCTTTGTCGCGCTTGGCTTTAACTTGTTTTATCTGTTTGTTTAAGGCTTCTATCTTTTCTATTGTTGCTAGCTTTTCTGCTAGGCTGCGTTTTTTGTTAGCGGCCTTTGTATCATCCACTTCTGTAAGTTCGCTAGCATTTAACTCACTGGCATACTGAGGCTTTGAAACGTCTTGTACTGTATTGACTTCAACATCTGTTTCAACATCTGTTTCAACATCTATTTCAACATTCAAGCCTATAGGCATTAAAGCCTCTAACAGCTGGTTATAAAGCCGCTCTAGGTTGGTTGCTGCGGGTAAGGGTTTAGCTGGCTGGCTCGCTTGCCGTAACCACTGGCTTTTTAGATAGATGCTTTGCTGCCACTTCTCTTTTTGCGTGGTGCTTTTGCTGGCGGTTACCCGTTTGACCTTATGGGCAGCTTGATAACATATTTCTTGCTCTCGCGCCTTATCAATAATCGCTTGGCCTGTGTTTTTTACTTCTCGGCTTAATATAAATAGCGTTGGGTGCGGTATGGCTTTGTCGATAGCACGGAGTACTTTTTCATCCAGTGTTTGTGCTTTGAGTTTAATGTGAATGACTTCTAGCTCATGCACCTGATCGGTTTTATCGAGGTTTAGCGTATTCTCGGCCAGTTTATAGGCCCATTTTATTTGGCTTACCTGCTCTACAAAGCGCTGCTTTAACTCGGCATTAACCCCTGCTTGCTGGTAGAGCTTTTCTTTGGGTATCACGCGCCCAAACTTGGCGGTTTCAGGAAACTTCCAATGAATGCTTGGCTGTGCTTGTTGTGTTAGGTTGCGACTCATCGTTAACTGCCCTGTACCGCTACACAATCACTAAAAAGGCAAGCAGCTCAAAATCATCTAAGCCTTTAATGCTATTCACCAGCGCACTGGTTTCACCACTGCTAAAGAGGCTGTCTAGGTCGTTTTCTTCTTTCACGTCTATCATGCTGCGAATCGCATCACTCAACAGGCTGGAATACTGCTGCATATTGCGCCCATCTTGGGTGAGTTTGTTAAATACCGAACAGACTTCTGCTATGGGGCTTGTTTGGTTTTTACAGCAGCTGCGTATTAAGTCTAACAGGCGCTTTACTTCGGTATGATCGGCAATGATATTGCCAGCGGTATCGATATACACAAGGTAGTATGGGTGCAGACGATTTTGCTGGTCGATATTAACACTTTCATTGATGTTTTTGAGCGCAAAGATAATGCCTGGCTCTAGGCCAATTTCAGGCTTAGCGGGAACAACAGCGTGCATACCGTTGGGTGCTGTGGTGGGTTCGCCGTATTTTTCGACCAGTGACATTAAATCCATGCGAAAGTCGTTAAGCCCTAAGTCGGTAATCGATACCCCCGTTTTTAAATCTTCTAGCTCAATGACCTCTTCTTGCAAGCGCTTTAACTGCTCTTTGCGATAGCTCACATCATTGGCTTTGGCGCTTAGTACGTTATCGTCACCAGTGGCTGTTACGTCCACAATGGTCATGCGGCTTTCTACGCGGTCTTTTAGGTTAATGTATTCATCTAATGAAATGTCTGGCCAGTAGTTAACTAGCTGAATAGATTCATTGGGTGAGCCAATACGATCTACACGGCCAAAGCGTTGAATGATTCTTACTGGGTTCCAGTGAATGTCGTAGTTAATAAGATAATCGCAGTCTTGTAGGTTTTGACCTTCTGATATGCAGTCGGTAGCGATTAATACGTCTATTTCTGAGGGTTCATGGGGCAAGATACTCGCCTTAGATTTAGATACCGGTGAAAATAGCGTCAGGATTTCTTGTATGTCGTAACCACGCTTGGCATTTTTCAGGGTACTTTTCGGTGCGTTTGAACCCGTGACCATTGCCGTGTGTATTTGTTGATTCGCCCACAATTCTGGCGCTAGCTGCTCATAAAGGTATTGAGCAGTATCGGCAAAGGCAGTGAAAATAATCACTTTCTTGTTGCCTTTGCCTTCTAGGGTATTTATGGGATTCTCTATTTTAGCATCGACATGGCTGATAAGGTGTTGTAGCTTGGCATCGTCTTCGGGTTCAATTTTTGAAACTGAATCCAGCAAGGCATCGATCATTTCTAAATCGACTCTTAGGTCTTGCTGCCAAGAAGGCAAGTCCATATCCATTAATTGGATTTTGACTTTTTTGCCAATGCTCATTTCTTGGAATGATTCGTCTTCATCAGCGTAGTCGTCATCCAGTATGCTCATAGCTTCTGCAAAATCACTAACCTCGGTTACGCCATCTTTGTTATAGAACTTATCGATTAAGGCCAGCACATTGTTGTGATTGTCTGATAATGACTTCAAGGTTTTACGGAATGAATACACCGAGCTTTCTAGCCGCTTGAGTAAGTTTGTGGTCATCAATGCCACTAGGCTCTTTTCACGGTCAACTTGTCTTAACTTACCTTTACCACCCTCGACTTCGGTATCGTACAGCTCTTCGTATTTTTTAAGACGACTGGGCAATATGTAGCTAATGGGCGCATAGACTGACAGCTTGAGCAGTTTAAGCTGATCAAATATTTCGTTTAGGCCGACTACATCATCACGGCTTGTTAAAGGGCAATGATAAGACAGTGGCGCCCTACGCGTAGGGAAGCGACCAATGTCGGTTGTGTCGTAAAAGGTTTGAATGTGTTTGCGTGAGCGGGCAATGGTAACGCTGTCTAGTAACTCAAAAAAATCGATATCTAAGGTATCTAAGATTGCTTTGGGGGTGCGATGTTCTGGGTCTAACTTTGACCAGTCGTTGAATGCCCGCTGGGCATTTTTGAAAATGGACTCAACGGTGTTTGTGGTTTTTAGGTTTTTGGTGAGTTTCGCTGAATCACCTTCGTAAGCTAATGCTAGCTGGTTTCTAAGGTCGGTAAACTTATTGTTAACCGGTGTTGCTGACAGCATTAATACTTTGGTCTTCACGCCGCTCTTAATGACTTTATTCATTAATTTTTGATAACGGGTTTCACGGTCGTTAACGGCTAGGTCATTTCTAAAGTTGTGGGATTCATCGATCACTACTAGATCATAATTGCCCCAGTTCACCTGGTTTAGCTGTGTGCCGAAGGATTCACCGGATGTTCTGCTCAAGTCTGTATGGCACAGTACATCGTAGTTAAAACGATCAGCCGCTAATATGTTGGTGACTACGTTACGGTTATAGGTTAACCAGTTATCGGCCAGTTTTTTAGGACAAAGCAGTAATACGGATTTGTTACGTAACTCGTAGTACTTCATTACGGCTAAGGCGGTGAAGGTTTTACCAAGGCCAACAGAATCAGCCAGAATGCAGCCGTTGTGCATTTCTAGTTTGTTGATAATTCCCGTTGCGCCGTCTTTTTGATAATTAAATAATGTTTTCCATATAGCCGTATCTTGATAACCCGTACGGTCGTTGGCGAGCACATCTTCGTTCATATCTTCCAAAAACTCTTGAAAGATGTTGTATAGCATTATGAAGTAGATTCGTTCTGGTGAGTTCTCGTGGTAAACCGATTCAATATGCTGGACTACCTGATCTGTTACATCTTCAAGCTTTGCAGGGTCATTCCAAATTTGATCGAACAAGTGTAAGTACTGACCTGTAAATGGCATTTGATCCATTTTATGCACAAAATTTGAAACTGCACTGCCTTTTTGATAACCCAGATCAACCGCAGTGAAGCCATTGATTGGCGCGAAGACTGTAGCGTTTTCTTTACTTTCCGTTGCTGCAAATGGCTGCATCTGCGCGTTAGAGGTATTTGATTTAAACGTGACCTTATTCTTGATCCAGCTAGCACACTCTTTAGCTATGGCCTTTTGATTGAGTTCATTCTTGAGGTGTATTTCAAATTCTGAACCAAAGACACTGCGTTCACGCTGGAGTTTTGGAATATAAAATTCACGATGCTCTTTTTTGATTTTATCTGTCGCTTTCTCTGGCACAAAGGTCGGCGAGGTAAAGATAAACTCAAGCGAGTCTATTTTTGATAACTCTTTTTTTAGGGCAACAAACGCATAAATAGAAAAGCAAGACGCTGCAATTTTCAGCTTAGATCTAGGTTCTAACGATGACTTTAACTCTTCGCCAAATAAGGTGTTTATGTTGTCGATTATTTGCATATAAAACGTCCATTTTTTAAACGCTATCAAGCTACAAAATACGGTTTTCAGTCACTTGACCTTATACAACCAATACATGAACTCAAGTTTGTTTAAATTTCCATAACCTGCCAATTTTATGAGAGAGCACACCCTTCTTCTAAATCCACTTGTAACGGTGTCACTGGATATGCTCAAGTACTTACAAATTTACGCTTTTGAAGACCAACGCATTTTGCTATTTCATGCTCATTGACCCAATCTGCTTTGTCTCTAGCAGATTTGAGCAAATATTAACTGATTTGAGCCTAGTTAGCACTGCTGAAGGTATAATCAATAGGGATTTAACGCTTAATTGATTTTAGGAAACGGATAGTGTGATTAAGGTATGGGTGGATGCCATTTTATCGAGGTGAGAGTCTCTTTAAGTAACACTGGTAGTAACACTGAAATTAATCAAAACCATTTAATTTATATAAATCATATACTTATATAGCCAGTTCAGACGTCACCGTCCCATGCAATAGAACGGCCCGATACAGTTTAACTGCATCGGGCTTTTTTATGCGCGTTATTAAAATTCAACCCAACAATTCAACCCAACAAATGCAGGTTCGCCTTTAGGCGAACACCCGTCGTGCAAATGTCTTTTGATTTTTTGTCAGGCTGAACCCTGACCTACATTGAATTAATAATCTTGTCAGGCTGAACCCTGACCTACATTTAATTAACAATCATCACGTAATAAATATAAATGTAGGTTCGCCTTTAGGCGCACAAAAATCTAAACGCAAAAAGCTGATTGGGCGTGTGCCCAATCAGCTTTTGATGCTTTTAATAAAGACTGAAGCTATTAAGTGCTTACAGTTTTTTGGCTATTACGTTGTCCAAAGACAAACGACCTGCACCTTGGAAGGTTAATGCCAATGTTGCGGCGAATAGTGCTAAAGCAAATTCATAACCGTTGTTGCTCATAAATAAACCATTTACAAAGTGAACACTGAAGATCGCGATCACCATAGTGAAGGCGCTTACCGCCGCCGCTGGGCGAGTTAATAATCCAAAGATAAGCGCTAGGCCACCAAAGAACTCTGCGCTACCGGCTAATAAAGCCATTAAGTAACCTGGCTCTAAGCCAATGCTGGCCATCCATTGTCCGGTGCCTTCTAAACCGTAACCACCAAACCAACCAAATAATTTTTGTGCACCGTGTGCGGCCAAGATAATGCCAACAGGAACGCGTAAAACCAATGCTGCGAAACCGGCGTTAGAAGTCAGTAGTGCTTTTAAAGTTTGCTTGTTCATTGTCTTTCTCCAATTGTTTAGTCATTAAGCTGTGCGCTTGTGTGCGTCATCAGATTGATAGTTATACTACTGACAATGATTAATAGGATAAATAGCAGTATTATTGAACAATTACCAACATAACGTTTATAATAAAAACAAACAAATTTTTCATTAATTATTCCGATACCGAGACTGAAGATGGACCGCTTAGATTCAATGAAAGCCTTTGTTACTGTGGCGAATGAGGGCAGTTTTACTAAAGCGGCTGATAAGCTAGATATGTCGAATCAGCTGGTTAGCAAGTATGTATCGCAGTTCGAGGAGCACTTGGGCGTGAGGTTGTTTAATCGCACCACTCGCAGCGTGCATTTAACAGAAGCGGGTGAGCAGTGTTTTGAACAAGCTCTGCATATCTTAGAAAGTATGGCGAGCATGGAGGGGCACTTTGGCCAGCTGCAAGATGCGGTGCAGGGGTTTTTACAAATCAGTGCTCCGGTTTCGTTTTCGACCTTGCATTTGCCTTCTCTTATAAAGGATTTTAAGCAGGCTTACCCCGAAGTCAGTATTGATCTGCAGTTGAATGATCGTAAAGTGGATGTTATTGAAGAAGGCTTCGATGTGGCACTGCGGATTGGGCAATTAAAAAGCTCATCGTTAATTGCCAAAAAGATTGCGCCGGTGCGCATGGTTTTATGTGCGTCACCCGCGTATTTAGCCAAATATGGTACCCCAAAGCACCCCAATGAACTGATTATTGAACACTTTTTACGTTACAGTTATTTGGATGATTCGCAGTTAAAATCACCACTCAAAGAGGCGCTAAAAGCTAAACGATCTAACCAAACGTCGAGTTTATCGGTGAATAACGGTGAGATTTTAATGGCCGCAGCCATTGCCGGTGAGGGGTTTATTTTACTGCCCACGTTTATTATCGGTGACGCGGTCAAACAAGGTCGTTTACAGATTATTTTACAAGAGTTTGAACCCGACCCAATGGGTTTGTATGCGGTGTATCCACATCGTAAATTGCTGGCACCCAAACTGCGCGCTTTTATCGATTTTATGAGCAACTATTACGGTGAGCCGCCCTACTGGGATAATTTTTAATCGCGTTTGTAAAACAGGCAATAAAAAACCCCAGCGGTTGCCCTCTGAGGTTTTTTACAAAGCACTGATCGGCTAATTATTTAAGAAGCTGAGCTACTTGCTCACGTGCGTTCTTTAAAGATTCCGCTTTAGACTCTTCACCCATGTTCAAACCTTCTGCATAAACAAACTGCACATTGGTTAAGCCGATAAACGCTAAGAAGGTTTTCATGTAGCCGGTTTGAGTATCTTTGTCGGTGCCTAGGTAAGCCCCACCACGCGCTGCAAAAATGTACACAGGTTTGTCGTCTACTAGGCCAACTGGGCCATTTTCGGTGTATTTAAACGTTTCTCCAGCACGGGCGATGTGATCGATATACGATTTAAGAACCGATGGAATACCGAAGTTATACATTGGCAAGGCAAATACTACCGCAGAGGCTTCACGTAGCTCTGCAATCAATTTATCTGATTCGGCAACGATGGCTTTTTGGCTGTCGCTGCGCTCTTCTGCTGGGGTAATAAAGGCAGTAAAACGTTCGCCGTCTAGGTGTGGAAGTGGGTTAGAAGATAGATCCAACGTGTTCACTTCGGTACCTGGGTGCTTTTCGCTATAACCTTTGACAAATAAATCAGCTAGCTGAGTTGACTGACCTTGGTCTGTGAAAAGGCTGCTGTTGATTTGAAGTAATTTGCTCATGTGTCTCACCTTTAAAATATGTTTGTGGAATCTGTTTGTTTGTAAGTTGGGTCTATTGAAACAGATTACTCGTTAGCAAAAAATTAGAATAAATAGTCTTATTTGTTCGAAAAAATAGAAACCAACCTCGCATCTGTCCTCTCTATTCTTTTTTCATGATTCTTTTTTCATACTAATGATCAACTCTTCTTCAATTTTCATGAAGAGTTTTAAGAAGTGCTCGTCAAAGCCAAAGCTTTCACCTTCGTCGCGCCAACTATGGAATAACGCATCAAAATGCTGTTTTTCGACTTCGCTGTATTTATTTTTTAATTGCTCGGCTTTGTCTGGATCAATCCCCATACGGACCAAAGCTTCGCCGCCTAGAGTTAATGCCGAGTTATACATTTCGCTGATCACATAATCTGCGCCTGCTTCTTTTAGTTCAAACACGTGACCTCGATCATAGCCTCTTGCTAATACTTGCACATGTGGGTGTGTCAACTTGATATGCTCAACCATTTGCACAGCTCTTGCACCGTCATCAATCGCTACCACCACAAGGCGTGCATCCTCAATACCGGCGGTGTGCAATAAATCTGGGCGTGACGCATCGCCATAAAAGCTTTTTACGTTCACTTTACGCATACGATCGATTTGGCTAATTTTATAATCCAATACAACGGTTGGGATGTTGTTGGCAATCAATAAGCGATTAACTATTTGACCAAAACGGCCTATACCGGCAATGATCACGCTGCCTTTTTCATCAATTTTATCGGCTTCACGATTGTCACCTTTCTGCTTGAAACGCGGCAAAATAACCTTGTCAAAAATAATAAACAGCACGGGCGTTAAGAACATCGATAAAGCAACCACGATGGATAACATTTGCGCGAGGCTTTCTGGCAAAATATGCTCAGTGATGGCGTAACTTAATAGTACTAAACCAAACTCTCCGGCCTGAGCAAGACTTAAGAAAAACAACCAGCGATCACTACCACGTATTTTAAAGACAATGGCTAGTAAAAATAAAACCAAAGCTTTTAACAGCATAAGCCCCAAGGTTAAGCCAACAATAATCGCTAAGTTATTATTCAGAATTTCAACGTTAATGGCCGCGCCCACGGTGATAAAAAACAGACCTAATAACAAACCTTTAAAGGGTTCGATATCGGCTTCTAACTGATGGCGAAACTCACTGCTGGCTAATACCACACCGGCCAAAAAGGTGCCTAACGCAGGGGAAAGCCCGACCAAGTTCATTAACGCAGCAATCCCGACCACCAACATTAAAGCAGTCGCGGTAAATACTTCTGGCAGCTCAGCCTTTGCAACAAAGCGAAATAAAGGGCCGCTAAAATAATGACCACTGGCCACCAGCCCGATCACCGTTGCCAATACCACAATGGCCGCAGCCCACGCAGGTAAATCGGCAACCAAACTGAGTTCTTCATGCTGCGCGGCGGTATTCACTAAGTTCGCAGCCGCCGCTTGCAACTCTGGTAAGGCTAATAAAGGCAGTAACGCCAACATGGGAATAACGGCAATATCTTGAAATAACAAAACCGAAAACGCACTGCTGCCACCGTCGGTTTTGGTCAGACCTTTTTCGTTAAAGGTTTGCAACACAATGGCGGTAGAAGACAAAGAAAAGATAAGACCAATGGTTAATGAAATTGTCCAGTTTTGGCCGAGCAATAGCGCAATGCCCGAGATCGCCACTGTGGTTAACAACAACTGCAAGCCGCCTAGACCTAATAAGCGATGACGCATTTTCCATAACGCCGAGGCTTCAAGTTCTAGCCCCACCAAGAACAACATCATCACCACGCCGAATTCGGCAAAATGCTGAATGGTGGTTGCTTCTTGGCCGACAAGCCCAGTGACTGGGCCAATAATGACCCCAGCGATGAGATACCCCAGTACCGATCCTAAACCAAGGCGTTTAGCCAATGGCACCATGATGACTGCAGCGCAGAGATAAATAAAAGCCTGCACTAATAAACTTGTCATTCAGCTTTCCTTAATAGTGTTAATTAAATTAATTGTAAGCATAACCAAAACTCAAGCGACCGTATGTTTGAATCACTTTGTTATCTGGGTTATCCCAAGGAACTGTCGTTTTGGTTACTGAAAATGTTATTTTCCAATGATCTAATTGTGTCACAGCCCCCACATATAAGCGGCCAATCATAGGAGAATAATCTACCGAGGCACTATCGCGAAAGGTATTACCGTCCCAAAAAATGGCATTATTTATGTATGAACTATTCACTAACGCAAAAAGCCAAAAAGCATTGTTTTCACGAGTTTTAGAATAAGGTCTTGAACCAATCGATTCTTCTCCAAAGAACTGCGGAGGAATTGCATAATCATCCGCTAAACCCCAACCGATTCGACCACCCACTCCTATTGTTGCCATAGAAATTAAGTTACCAAGCGTACCGCCAACTTGGCCTAATACATCTGCTTTTAGGCCACTGCTAAAATTAAATGACGCTAATCGCCTGCGGTGCTCATAATTCAGGTTTAGCAGTATTTCATTTTGTACCTGATGTTTCCAACCTTTTACTTGAGGCGAACCAATCACACTATGAATGCCATTTTGAGCTTGTTCACCCAAAGCAGCAGGGCCTGCTACGCCATAATGAAATGAAAAGGCATCCATCGTGGTTTGGTCCTGAGCCCCTGCGGTTAAGGTTGCGAACAATAGACCAATGTAAGGGATATCACCTTCGATGTATTCCGAGACTTCTATTTCACCCGGAGTAAAAATACGATGCGATAAACTATGGCTAATAAATTTTTGTCGATTCTGCCCAGTTAAAAACGCAAAATCATCTAATTTTTCTGCTAAACCATTAGGAATTGGGCCTTCGCCGTAACTGTTTAAGTACCCCGAAACCCAACCCACCTGCACACCACTGGTGTAATCATCATCAGATGAAACCAATAAATCGTTATCAATAGAGAAAAACCAGGTCCCAGAAATGTCGCTTTTCAGCTTTTCATCTTGGCTTGAGTTAGCCCACACAGCCGTTGAAAATAACACCAGCAAAGTCACATGTATTGCATATTTTAGCCAGGTCATGGTCACCTCGATTGACTCACAAAAATCAAAAAATCAGTTTATTGAAACAATAATGTGAATAAAATTTTAAAAAACTGTCATATTCATTCTAATTTATAGAATTTACTAATCGATTGAAGTCATCCAACCTATTATTAGAACACCGTTAACAATAGCGGCTATTGTTAACTAACTATTATATTTTTAGCCCCGATAAACAACTCAACACTTAGGATTTGATCATGGCTTACTTATTAAATACCCGCGAAAAAGATTTAGATGGCTTTACCGTTCGCCGCATTTTGCCCAATACAGCAAAAAGAATGATCGGCCCTTTTGTATTTATTGATCACATGGGGCCTGCCGATTTTACTGCGGGCGAAGGCATTGATGTGCGCCCACATCCACACATTGGTTTATCCACCATTACCTATTTAATGGAAGGCAGCTTATTGCACCGCGATAGCTTGGGTAACAATCTTGAGATTCAGCCGGGCGATGTTAACTGGATGACAGCCGGTAAAGGCATTGTGCACTCCGAGCGCGAAACCATTGAAGTAAAATCGGGCCAGCACAAATTAAACGGCATGCAATGCTGGATGGCACTGCCAAAAAACATGGCTGAAGTATCGCCTAGTTTTACCCATATTAAACGCGCCAGCTTGCCGCACCACATGTTCGACGGTGTTTTAATTCGCTTAATCGCAGGGGAAGCATTGGGTTTAACCTCACCCATTAAAACCTATTCGCCAATGTTCTATTTGGATATTTTGGCAAAACCAGAAAAAGAAATTTCACGCCCCAATCCCGACCAAGAATGCATGGTTTATGTATTAGACGGCAGCGTTACGATTGAAGGCACGCCTTATGAAGCGGGTGATGTAATTATTCTAGAAGACGAACAGTGCATTAACTCCACCAGCCATTGCCGACTACTCATGTTGGGTGGCGAAGAATGGCCAGCAGTACCGCTTATTGAATGGAACTTTGTTAGCTTTGATCGTGAACGCATCGAAAAAGCAAAAGACGACTGGCGTGAGCAGCGTTTTCCAAAAATCCCAGGTGATGATAATGAATTCACACCATTGCCATAATTGCATACACTGATGTGAGTTTATTAACGCATATAACAGGATGAATCCCCTTTGCAAAAAACCACATTAGAACAGTGGCGCATGTTTAAAGCCGTCGTTGATGAAGGCGGCTTTAATCAAGCAGCAAGTATTATTCATAAAAGCACCTCCAGTATTCATCATGCGGTGAATAAACTGGAAGATTCTTTAGGTGTTAAATTGCTGGCGGTTGAAGGGCGAAAAACCTCTATTACAGAAATCGGCAAGGTGCTTTTGCGTCGCGCCGATTATCTACTGGATGAAGTTGGCCGCATTGAAGCGGTTGCTGAATCACTGAGTTTAGGGGTTGAAACAGAACTGCGCATTGCGGTTGATGGTGCGTTTCCGCAAAGCATTATTTTTCAAGCATTAGAAAAAGTCTCGGCGATGTTCCCGCAAGTGAATATCGACATTATTGATACGGTTTTATCCGGCACCAACGAACTCATTACCGAAGGCAAAGCCGATATTGGCTTATCGCCACTGCCAATGCCAAACGGTTTAAACGAAGAGTTATGCTTAATTGAGTTTTTAGCAGTAGCTCACAAAGATCACGCCCTGCACCAATTAGATCAAGCACTTAGCAAAGAAAATTTAAAGTCCTACCGCCAGATTATTGTTCACGACTCTGCTACTCAAAACAAAGCCGATGCCGGCTGGTTGGGCGCTGAGCAACGCTGGAGTGTTAGCCACATGCGAGCATCGATTGAGTTGATTGAACAAAACCTAGGCTACGCTTGGTTGCCTGTATCCGGTATTACAGAATCACTGGCCAATGGCACTCTGAAACGCCTTAACCTAGATACTGATGGCAGTCGCAGTGTTAGCTTTTACCTCAACTATCTAGATAAAGATCGCATTGGCCCAGCCGCACGTGAATTTATGGGTGAGCTGCGATTACTGACCTTAGATATGACAACCTCCGACATGTAAGGCTTTGACTGGGCTGAGGTTCGACTAAAAAGCAACTTATTCTAAAATTTAGAATAAGTTGCACCAAAATATGAGATTTTTATTCGGTTACAAGCTCGATACTATGAATTTATTCACAAGCGCTACTGATTAGCCTTGAACAATAAATCGCTTTACCGATGAGGAAATTATTATGTTTTATTTCAGAAACTCAGATGAACGTGGCCGTGCTAATTTTGGTTGGTTAAACAGCAAACACTCTTTTTCGTTTGGTAACTATTACGATGCTAACCACATGGGTGTTTCTGCACTGCGTGTTATTAATGACGATCTAGTGATTGGCGGCGCGGGTTTTGATACTCACGGTCATCGCGATATGGAAATTATTTCTTACGTACTTGAAGGCGCTATTGAACACAAAGACAGCATGGGCAAGCAGTACATTGTTCCAGCGGGTGACATTCAACGCATGAGTGCCGGTACAGGTGTGACTCACTCAGAGTTTAACCATTCTAAAACCGACGACTTACGCTTTTTGCAGATTTGGATTCAACCCAACAAAATGGGCATCAAGCCAAGTTATGAACAAAAGAAGGTCGTACAAAATGGTCCGCTAACACCCTTAGTCACACCAGACGGTCGTGAAGGTTCGCTGTCAATGCAGCAAGATGCCAGCATTTACAGACTGCAGCTTAAATCGGGTGAAGAGATTGATCTGGATACCCAAAAACGCCCCGGTTACTTGCACGTCATTAGCGGCAAAGCCGATGTAAACAACAACGCTGTCAATCCAGGTGATGCCTTGGGCGCAGTACAAGAACAGCTTAACGTAAGCGCGATGACAGACTTAACCGCACTTTGGTTTGATTTGCCGCCCGTTAAAAATAACTAGCACGGAGAAAGTTCATGGTCGCTTTTGATAGCCCACTTTTTTGGCTACTCGCAATTACTGGAGTACTACTCACCGGCATATCCAAATCAGGTTTTGCCGGTGGTGCCGGAGTGGTGGCGGTGCCATTACTTTCTTTGGTTATGCCCGTACAACATGCGGCGGCGATTATGTTGCCGCTGTTGTTAATAATGGACGCTAAAACCGTTCGTTTATATTGGCAGTCGATTAATCTACGCGAGCTTAAATCCATCATGCTTGCGGCGCTGGTAGGCATAACGCTAGCCGGTTCTGCTATGGGTTCGCTATCGTCAACGACCTTGCAATGGATCTTAGCGATTTTTTGTATTTTGTTTGCCAGCTGGCAGCAGCTAACGCCACTTTTAGGTAAGTTGCCCGGCGCGGCTTATATCTGGGGAACATTGTCTGGGGTTAGTAGTACATTACTGCACGCAGGGGGCCCGCCGATCAGTATTTATTTTTTATCAAAAGGTATCAGTAAAAAAGTATGGTTGGCGCAAGCGGCGGTATTTTTTGCCATGATGAATGTGATTAAACTGATTCCATACACCATGAATAATGTATGGCATAAAGACTTTTTAATTTTGAATGTATTGCTATTACCTATTGCCGTTTTGGGCGTATTTCTCGGCCATAAAATTCAATCTCGCCTTAGTGAAGCCACGTTTGCACTTAGCTGCAGAGTCCTTCTTGGAATAACGGGTATCACCTTACTGCTCAAAATTATTTGAGCAGTCATCACACAACAAACCGTTAACATTTATGGCTATTTGTTAGCATTTATTGGGCCGACTCATAGCATCAAAGCTTGATGCACATCAATATAATCGCGTAGCAAAAAAACAATAAACACCATATATTGTGCCAACAGTAAAACAATACACCATATATGGGATATTAAAGATGCAAAGCCCAAACTCATTACGCAGTGATTTACCCCACGTTGTATTCCAAGAATGCCCTGGGGATATCGCCTTATGCTTCAGTTTTTATGGCTGTCCGCTGCGCTGCGAAGGCTGTCATAGCCCTGAATTATGGGAAAATTCAGGTGGCGAGCCGCTGTCTCTGATACGCTTTCAACAATACCTAGATCAGTACGAAGGTCTGGTAACAGCAGTGGTCATGTTTGGTGGTGAATGGCTGCCGTTAGAGTTGCAATTATTACTGATTGAAGTGCAAAAACGGGGTTTGAAATCCTACTTATACAGCGGCTTAAATAACGTCTCGCGCCACCTTCTGCCACACCTTGATTTTGTAAAACTCGGCCCTTGGCGCACTGCTCTGGGCGGGCTATCAAATCAAGACACTAATCAGCGCTTTTATCGCGTAGTCGATGGCCAATTGGCCGAAGACCAAACCTTTCTTTTCCAAACAAACAGCTCTCACACAAACAAGGATGCTTACCATGTTGCAGCTTAATCAAGATCAAATTAATACTAAACTTAATTTTATTGATCAATACATTCGATCAAACAACGCAGCAGAAGCGTCAAAGTTTGATGCCAATGCCAACGTTACCCATAAAAATATTGCAACGCTAGAAGCCGAATTAATGAAAGATGCGGTTATTCAAATTAACCGCAGCGCGGTATCCAACAGAATTAAAGACCTATTTGGTGAAGAGTTAGCGCAAGAATATTTGCGCCAAATACAAGATCATGAAATTTATGTACATGACGAAACCAGCCTGAAACCGTATTGCGCATCGATTACCATGTACCCATTTTTATTAGAAGGGTTAACGCAACTGGGTGGCGAATCAAAAGCGCCCAAGCATTTAGAATCTTTCTGTGGCTCATTTGTAAACCTGGTATTTGCAATTAGCGCACAGTTTGCCGGAGCGATTGCCACGGTTGAATTTTTAACCTACTTCGATCATTTTGCGCGTATTGATTACGGCAATAATTATTTACAAGACCACCCTGAAAAAATTGCTAACCATTTGCAGCATGTTGTTTACGCTTTAAACCAGCCTGCGGCCGCGCGCGGTTATCAAAGTGTTTTTTGGAATATTTCTTTATACGATCAGTATTATTTTGAATCGATGTTTGGCGAGTTTGTATTTCCACCAACCAATCCTAAAGCGCCCCTAGATCAGCAAGAGTTCATCAAGCCCGAGTGGGAAAACATTGACCAGCTGCAGCACTTTTTTATGGAGTGGTTTAATGAAGAACGTAAAAAAGCGGTATTGACCTTCCCTGTTGTGACTGCCGCCATGCTTACCCATAACGGTGAATGCAAAGTGCCGAGTTCTGCTCTGAGCAATTGGCTAAAGGCAATAGTTTTTTCAGTTACTTATCGGACAACGCCGACTCACTGGCATCGTGCTGCCGTTTGCGCAATGAGATTAGCGATAATACTTTCTCTTATACCTTAGGCGCTGGCGGCATCGCCACCGGTTCAATTAATGTGATTACCATTAATATGAATCGTCTTATACAAAATAAAGATGACCTTGGCGCTATGGTAAGAAAAGTACAAAAATATCAAATCGCTTATCGCTCTATTATGGAAGATTATCAAAAACAAGGCATGCTGCCGGTTTACGATGCGGGTTATATCAGCCTGAAAAAACAATTCTTAACCATCGGGATTAACGGCATGGCTGAAGCCGCTGAAAGCTTAGGCCTAACCGCTAATAACAACCAAGCATATAAAGATTTTGTTAGCAGCCAGCTAAGAATTATTTATGACGAAAATAAAATTGCCAAAAAGAATACCGGCTATTTGTTTAATACCGAATTTGTACCGGCAGAAAACCTAGGGGTTAAAAATGCTAAGTGGGATCGTGCTGACGGCTATGACGTAAGACGTGATTGTTACAACAGCTATTTTTACATCGTTGAGGATGAAACCTGTAATGCGATTGACAAATTCTCTATGCACGGCAGCGAAATGATTGAATATTTAGATGGGGGATCAGCGCTTCATCTCAACTTAGATGAAACCTTATCCACAGAGCAGTATTTGCAACTTTACAAAATCGCGGCCAAAACCGGCTGTAACTATTTTTGCATTAACGTAAAAATTACAATCTGTAATGAATGCGAAACCATTGATAAGCGCACTCTCTATCAGTGCCCAAGTTGTAACAGTGCCAATATTGATCACGGCACTCGGGTGATTGGTTATTTAAAACGAGTGAGTGCTTTCAGTACCGCACGCCAGCAAGAGCATGACCGCCGCTATTATCTAAAACAGGCTTGATCCGAGTTCCACCTAAGGCAAATAGTGATTTTTAACATTATTATTTGCCATATCTGGTTTTTCATATATAGTTTTATCCATATATATGAAAAATCGGATATATATTTCCATGTCTCCTGTACAATTTTATAAATGCCTTGCCGATGAAACGCGATTACGCTGCTTATTGTTGATTATGGATCAGCAAGAACTGTGTGTATGCGAACTCATGCAAGCGCTGGATGAAAGCCAGCCTAAAATTTCTCGTCACCTCGCTCAATTACGCAATTGTGGCTTGCTCACCGATAAGCGTCAGGGTCAGTGGGTTTTTTACAGCATCAATACCGAACTAGCTGACTGGGCTATTAGTATTCTATCTGCAACGCTAACAGCCAATTCCGAGTTTATTTCAAATAATTTAATCCGTCTTAATAAGATGGGCGACAGACCTGAGCGTGTACGTTCTTGTTGTGCTTAGGCACTATTGTTAGAGAAGGCATTTTTTTGGAGCGGCCTAATGTTTGAAATTTTTACGCAATTTGCCGACTGGCTAGCCTATTCCGTATTCAACCTGTCACCCGATTCTAAACTCGGCAGTTCGGTACATTTTTTTATTGAAGATGTCAGTAAAATTTACGCCTTGCTACTGGTTATGATTTACGCGATTGCTCTTTTAAGAGCTTCTCTCAATGTAGAACGTGTTCGCGATTATTTAGCGGGTAAAAATCGTGGTATTGGCTACCTGCTAGGCTCTGGTTTTGGTGCGATTACCCCTTTTTGTTCTTGTTCTAGCATTCCTGTGTTTCTGGGCTTTACCTCTGCGGGTATTCCCGTTGGCATTACCATGTCTTTTCTTCTCACTTCCCCACTGATTAATGAAGTCGCGATTTTATTGTTAATGAGTTTACTCGGCTGGCAGTTCACACTGCTTTATGTGGTGGTCGGAATGACCGTTGGGATTTTAGGTGGCTGGTTTCTTGATGCAATTAAAGCGGAGCGCTGGTTGCAATCGTTCGCAGCGAAAGCACTGGCCGATGGTCAAAAGAAAAACGCTGTTTCAGACAGCACGACACATAGCACGATAAGTAACTCAATAAGTGACTCTCAAGAAAATCCTAAAATGTCATTTGCTGAGCGCCATGAATTTGCAAAAGAAGAGTCCTTAGAAATTTTTGGCCGAGTGTGGAAGTGGGTCATTATTGGCGTTGGCGCGGGCGCAGCACTACACGGTTTTGTTCCCGACGGTTGGATCGAACAGCACTTAGGTGACGGCCAATGGTGGTCGGTTCCGGCGGCTGTTCTGTTAGGTATTCCTCTGTATTCAAATGCCACTGGGGTTATTCCAATTATGGAAAGCCTAATTAATAACGGTTTGCCGATTGGTACAACCCTCGCATTTTGCATGAGTACCGTTGCCGCCAGTTTCCCAGAATTTATCCTGCTAAAACAAGTGATGCAGTGGAAGTTATTAGCCACGGTTTTCTTGCTTCTATTAGTTTCTTTCACAATAGTTGGCTGGATATTTAACGCATTTTCTTCTTTCTTATAAATAGAAATATAGGTGTAGTAATTTATGAAACACATAAAAGTATTAGGCAGTGGCTGTAAAAAATGCACTAAAACCGCTGAGTCAATCGAGAGAATTGCCCTCGAGCAAGGGGTTGAAGTGACGGTAACAAAAGAGACCGATTTACAAGTTATTATGTCTTATAACGTTATGAGCACCCCTGGGGTTGTGATTGACGAACAACTGGTTCACTCCGGTTCTATGCCGCATACCGATCAAATTATTGAATGGCTTTCAAAATAAAATGGCTTTCAAAATAAAGAATTGAGGTTTTTATGACAATTAAAGTAGGCATTAATGGCTTTGGTCGCATGGGGCGTTTAACATTTCGTGCGGCGTTTGATTGGCCCGAGTTCGAGTTTGTTCAAGTGAATGATGTTGCGGGTGATGCGACTACCCTTGCTCATTTGCTAACCTTCGATTCTGTGCATGGTCGCTGGAGCCACGATGCGACTGCTGATGGTTCTGACATTGTTATTGGCAAGCAACGTATTCGCTGCACGCAAAATAAAGACATTGCCGATACCGATTGGTCGGGCTGCGATATTGTGATTGAAGCCAGCGGTAAAATGAATTCAACCGCGCTATTACAAGCCTATTTAGATCAAGGCGTTAAACGAGTTGTTGTTACCGCTCCGGTAAAAGAAGACGGTGTTTTAAATGTGGTTATGGGGGTGAACGATGATCTTTATAACAAAGATGAGCATTCCATCGTAACAGCGGCATCGTGCACCACCAATTGCCTAGCGCCTGTGGTCAAAGTGATTCATGAAAAACTGGGCATTAAACACGGCTCGATGACGACGATTCATAGCATCACCAATACCCAAACTATTTTGGATGCTCCCCACAAAGATTTACGCCGTGCACGTTCGTGTGGCGCCAGTTTGATTCCAACGACTACCGGTTCAGCCACTGCGATTACCCATATTTTCCCGGAGCTAAAAGGAAAATTAAACGGCCATGCGGTGCGTGTGCCGCTATCAAATGCATCGCTTACCGATTGTGTATTTGAAGTCGAGCGCCCAACAACCGCCGAAGAAGTGAACGCATTTTTTAAACACGCCTCTGAAAACGAGCTGAAAAATATTTTGGGTTATGAAGAACGTCCGCTGGTTTCTATCGATTACAAAACAGATCCACGTTCCAGCATTATTGATGCGCTGTCGACCATGGTGATTAATGGTACTCAAGTGAAAATCTATGCTTGGTACGATAACGAATGGGGTTATGCCAATCGAACCGCTGAATTAATGCGAGTCGTTGGTTTGGTTGATCAGATTTAGAACGTTAATTAGCATAAATAAATTCGCAGCAAGGATTAAACAGCATGACGTGGCTTGCTAAGCTATCACCTGATATTCGCCAATATATGATCGTAACCGCTAACTATTGGGCGTTCACGTTAACCGATGGCGCGTTAAGAATGTTGGTTGTATTGTACTTTTACGGGCTAGGTTATAGCCCGATAGAAGTTGCCATGCTGTTTATCTTTTATGAAGTTTTTGGCGTGATCACCAATTTGATTGGCGGTTGGCTGGGAGCAAGGCTGGGCTTAAATAAGACCATGAACATGGGTTTATTTTTGCAGATTGTCGCGCTTTCAATGTTATTAGTGCCTGCCGAAATGCTATTAGTGCCTTGGGTAATGGCGGCACAAGCGATATCGGGTATCGCCAAAGACTTGAATAAAATGAGCGCTAAAAGCTCGATTAAGTTATTGGTGCCAGCCAATGCCGAAGGGCAATTGTATAAATGGATTGCGATTCTTACAGGGTCTAAAAATGCTTTAAAAGGAATCGGCTTTTTTCTGGGCGGTGTCATGCTAAGCCTGCTTGGATTCCAAGGTGCTATTTTGGTCATGGCCATCGCACTGTTAGTCGTTTGGATTCTAAGTTTAATCAGTTTAAAAAAGGATTTAGGCAAGTCAAAAGGCAAACCTAAGTTCACCGAATTATTTTCTAAAAGCAAAGCGATTAACTACCTTTCTGCGGCGCGTCTGTTCTTGTTTGGCTCTCGAGATGTGTGGTTTGTTATTGCGCTGCCGATTTATCTGGCAACCACCTTTGGTTGGGATCACAGCTATGTGGGCGGATTTTTGGCAAGCTGGGTTATTGGTTATGGTTTTGTGCAAACTATTGCACCCCAAATTACCGGAACCAAAAACAGTAAATCACCAGATGGTCGCCACGCGCTGATGTGGGCTTTAGCGATTAGCATCATGCCCATCACGATTGCCTTATCGCTAACTTACGATTGGCACTCCTCCGTTATTTTATTAGGCGGATTAATGATTTTTGGCGTCTTGTTTGCCATTAACTCCTCCTTACACAGCTACTTAATTGTTAGCTATGCATCGGATGACGGTGTATCGCTGGATGTCGGGTTTTATTATATGGCCAATGCCATGGGACGTTTAATCGGCACTTTACTGTCGGGCTGGTTATTCCAAGAATACGGGCTGGCTGTTTGTTTGTGGGTGTCTGCGGGGTTTATTCTGCTAACGGCGATTATTTCTTTAGGGCTGCCTGTTACGCAAGGCTCGGTAAAAACCCCGCAACAGGCGTCCTAACTATTTTAGTTGCCTTATTATTCTTATTTACATAGGTTTGATGGCAATCGCGGTGCGTAATTTGCTCGCACCAAACGCCGACATTTTATCAAAGTCGGCGCGGGCAATTGGCACATGCTGGCAATCAATTGCGCCTTGCTTATTACTGTTACGTTCATCACTCGCCGAGGCTTCACAATCAGGATCGTGCACATACAAACAATGCTCATCGATATGCGTCACCGCTACCCAATGCGGTGCCTTGCGACCATCTAAACGATAAGTACTAATGAGCACCAATACGGCATAATCATTTTTTAGCCAGTATTCGACTTGATCTTGCGACGTGTCTTGATAGTGCAATTTAATATCAGCTCGGCTTTCGACACGTTGTTTAAACTGCTCATGCACGACTTCCAAAATGTCTTTTTTATTACTCGCACGCACGCCTTCTAAAAAAGGGGTGGTTTGAGTATTAATAAATAATTCAACTTGAAAACCCTGATCATTCGCCGCTAACGCCAAACCAAAAGGATGCGTACCGCCGTGCCCAGAGGTCATGAAAATCGACGTCGCTTGTCGCCAAATATCAAGTTCCAATGCTTGGTTCGGTTGCAGCGTTTCTTTTTGGCTTGCCATGGCCATCATCAACGCCGCGGGGCCGCAGGTAAATTCCGTCGTTTGCTGATACCAAGGCACCGGTTTTTTTATGCTCGCAGGGTTCAATTTGTGAATATCTTTTTGCATCCGCAGCGCATCGCTGTGGTCTTCATAATATTCGGTATACTCATCAAAAATACGGTAATCCAAACGTTCGTATAATTTAATCGCTCCCGCATTATTTTCTGATACTTCCAAGCGCATACTGATATGGCCCCGTTTAGCCGCCGCTTGCTCTAATCGCGTTAATAAACCTTCGGCAATGCTTTTACCACGATGCTGCGGCAAAACCGCTAACGAATAAAGTCGGGCTAGCCGAGTGCCTTTATGGCACCAGACTAATCCATAACCCACGACCTGATCGTTTTCTTGGCAGACCATTAAGATACCGTGATCAACACGAATCCAATGTTTAAAGCGACGTAAGTTTAAACGATCTGCTGCAAAACACGTCACTTCAATGCCGACTAAGGCTTCTAGATCTTTTTCATTGGCCAATCGGTACGTTAGCATGATTACGCTTTACCACGTTCTTCTAAACGACGCTGAAATTCCGACATAATTTGCATGTACAGTTCATTGCCCAAATACGCATCTTCTACTTTATGGTCGATGCTTGGGTTGTCGTTCACTTCTAAGACATAAACGTTATTGTCTTTTTGTTTAATGTCGACGCCATACAAACCATTACCCACAGCAGCACAGGCTTTTAATGCAGCCTTTAATACTTTTTGCGGCACTTCAAACGTTGGCATAGTTTCAAAACCACCGGAGAAGAAACGCTCAGATTCGTGGTTATAAATTTGCCAATGGTTACGCGCCATTTTGTAACGACACGCGTAAATAGCACGGCCATTTAAAACCCCAATGCGCCAATCGTAATCAGTGAAGCAATATTCCTGAGCCAATACCAAAGCCGACTCAGCTAACAGTTCTAATAATTTTTCTGCTAACTCTTCTTCCGTCTTAACCTTATAAACGCCATTAGAAAAAGACCCTTCTGGCATTTTCAAAACCAAAGGAAAGCCCATTTCATCACGCAGCTTTGCTACCGTTTCTGCACTCGCATCACTCACCACTACGGTATTAAGCGAAGGTACTTTTTGATAGCTAAACGCATCGTGTAAAAACACCTTATTACAGCAACGCAAAATAGACGTTGGGTCATCTAAGACCACAAGGCCGTTTTTTTCTGCTTCGCATGCCAAACGATAGGTATGGTGATCAATCGCGGTGGTTTCACGAATAAACAAGGCATCGTATTGATTAATATTACTAATCTGTGAATACGATACGATTTCTGCATTAATGCCCTGCTTAGACGCGGCTTTAACAAAGCGACTTAATGCATCTTTATTACTCGGCGGCACTTTTTCTTCTGGATTAACCAAAATCGCCATATCCCAACGATGGCGTTTTGCGCCACTGCCCATGCGCCAAACGGTTTGGGTAAAGTCTGTTAGATGATCAAGAAAAATAGCTTGTTCACTGTCAGGCAAGGCGTTAGGTGCGCAGCGCTCGATACTCACTCTGATATTGGTTTTTATGCCAGTACCGGCATCCGGATCATGACCCATATTGAGTTTAATAATCGGCGATGGGTAGGCTTGGAATAATTTTTTTGCGAACGTTTTTAAGCCTTGAGTCTGAACTTGGTTCAAACCATGAGTCTTACCAAAATAAATCCAAATGCTCTCATCTTTGTCATTATCGCTATCGTTAACAGAGCCTTCTGTAAAGCCAGAAATCAAAGGAATAAGCGACTGCAAGTCGACTTCATTGCGCAAGTTGTTAATGGTTTTAACGCTCGGCAATACCACATGCTTGCGGGCTTCTGCCAACAAGGAACAATAATAACCTTTGCTTAGATAATGCTCGGTATCACACAGGTTGATCAGCCGTGTTTGCGGCTCGTTAACCTTGGGGTAATCGCGTAAGTATTTTTCAAAACTTATGACATCTGAAAACTGATCTTTCAGCGGTGAATCTTCTGTATCAACGACAATAAGCGTTTTATACACGGCCTTTCCTTTAGACAATGTTATAGGCAGCGCGATTTTTCGCGCGACCTTAATCAACCAAAAACGTAAGTAAGAATGAAGCTAAATTTGGCATTTAACTGATCCATTAACTACTGCCGTTTTACGCCTAAGCCGTGGGGTTTACAACTTATATTTTAGGTTAGAAACAACTATTTAATTGGCGAGCGTTTTTAACCATAACTGCTCCTGTTCTGGGGTCATTAACTGTTGTGTATTACTCCGTTGAGAACTACTCGCGGTTTGGTATTTTTCAACTAAATCGGTAGTGTCTATTTGCCACTGACCTTGATTTAAACACGCGACTGCTGGGTTAGAACTAACAGGAGTGTGTTCAATCATCGACCGGCAAACATTACCTTGAGAATCTTGATAACTGGCCAACACTTCAATTTTTAACTCTGAATTAATGGTGGCGATACTGCCCGAAGGTTGAGTCTTTAATACCGCTAATAAATCCGCGTTGATATTCTGCTGCGTTGGCGGCATTAACATCCAAATACCCAAGGCAAATACCACACTGGCAGCACTGGCCAGCCCCCAACTTTGCGTAACCACCGTTTTAACTTTGTGTTTAAAAAGATCGACAACCGTTGCACTTACTGGCGCAGATTCAGGTTCAGCATTGCGTATCATATCTTCTAAGCCTGCTGGCATGGGTGTTTTATCCAGCTCACTAAAATACTCGTTCGCCATAACATCGGTGCCTTCTAGCTTAGCCAAGGCTTGCTGCAACTGAGTATCTTGCTTCAATCTTGTTTCGAGCTCGGCATGATCACTAGGGCTTAATTCATTATCTAAATACGCCGATAGTTTTTCGATGTCGTTTAAATCTGTAGGGTTAACACTGTTGTTGTTCATAATAAATCTCCTGTACCACCAAAGGCATTGCTCAGTTGTTGCCGCGCCCTTGATAATCGGCTCATCACTGTCCCTGTGGGTATTTCTAGTATTTCGGCAGCTTCTTGATAGCTGCGCCCTTCTACGGCAATTAAATACAGTACTGACCGTAACGGGCTGGAAAGGTTATTCATTTGCGAATAAACACTTGCCAACGACTTGGTTTGTTCTATTTCGTGCTCTAGTGATACACTTTTTTGGTCTAAGGCTATGTCTTCTTGCCAGCCTTCTTTTAACTCTTCAGTCGGCTTATCGCGGCGAATTTGATCTATCCACAAATTACGACAAAGGCGATACAACCAGCGATCAAAATGCGTACCGGGTTCATATTGCTGCCAGCGCTTGAGTGCTTTTTCCGCTGCCGATTGTAAAAGATCATCGGCATTAGCTACATTACCCGTTAACGAGTAGCAATAGCGCCGCAGAGCGGGCAGTGCTTGCAGTAGTTGCGCGGTAAATTGATCGTGTGCTGTATTCATAATGTATTAAACGACCCTCGCCGTTTTTTATTCCCTAAAATGAAATAATATTTAAAATTTTACGTTGTATATACTACCAATAAGAGATTAGCGAATCTGACCCATAGGTGTTCCAGTGATATTTAAACTACGACTTTTCGTATTAATAGGCCTTCTTATAGCGTCTACGGCAAGCTTACATGCCGACGATGATGATGACTTTGATGATAACGACTTTGATGACGACATTGTAGACATCATTGAAAAAGAAAAAGAGCGCGAGGAAGAAGAAGCCGAAGAACGCGCCGAAGAACAAGCAGAACAATTACTGGAGAACTTTTTAGAACAGCGAGTAGGTGACAATGTTGAATTTGATGATGATTTTGAAGATGAGCTAGAAGACTGGTTAGAAGATCAATTAGAAGCCAATAGCAGCGGTGACGACCTTGAAGAGCGCATGGAAGAAGAACTAGAAAAGCACTTAGAATCATTGGTTGATGACGATGATCAAACAGAAGACCAGCTGGAATTTTTAGACGATAAATTACAACAACTGTGGCAATTTGAAGACGACTTAGAAGAATCGTTACTACCGCCTTTACCCAATCAATTAATTGCCTTAGTCAGTGCAGAGCAACTTGCCGCCGCCAAAGCACAGGGTGCCATAATATTAAACGAAGAAGCTCTTAGTGAGTTAGGCGCTGTTTTGGTGACTTTTGATAGCAGCCAGCCGGTGCCCATTGATCAAGCAGCCATCGAGCAAAACGATGTGTATCAATTAGATGCGTTAAATAATTCTAGCAAGGCGTTAAGCCCTCTACACCAGGCTAACATAATGGGGGTGCAATCCCCGCTTATGGCGCAACAAAAAGTGGGCTTAATGGACTCGAGTATCGATATCAACCATAACTGCTTTGCTGGCAACCGTATTGCTCAAAAGAATTTTCACGACACCTCCCTACAAACTTACCAGCCCAGTTACCAACATGGTACCGCTATGGCGAGTATTTTAATGGGCGACAATGCCTGTGACGCACAAGGGTTGTTAACCCAAGCAGAACTGTTTAATGCCGTTGTTTTTGCGCAAAGCGCATCCGGTGCAGTGGTGGCTTCTGCGGCACAATTAATATCGGGACTTAACTGGTTGCTGTCGCAACAAGTCAGTATTATTAATATGTCGCTATCTGGGCCACCCAACAAAATTTTACAGCAAGCATTAACACAGGTTGCCGCGAGGGGCGTGACCTTAGTTGCTTCGGCAGGGAATGATGGCGGCGCAGCATTTCCACGCTTTCCTGCTGCCTATCCAGAGGTTATTGCGGTAACAGCGGTTGACCAACAGTTAAATGTGTTTACACGCGCCGCCCAAGGCCCGCACATTGAAATAGCCGCCCCCGGGGTGGATGTATTGATTGCCCGCGATCAGGGTTATGCCAGTTTGTCGGGTACCTCGCTAGCCGCAGTCATGATTACCGCTGTTTTAGCCAGCGAAAAAGCGGTTCCGAATAAACCCGATCTAAGCCTGCGAGCCAAACCAATAAGCGGTTCAGAGCGCAACGAGATGTATGGTTTTGGTTTAATGCAAAAATAATTTCTCTTTTTTAAAATATTTTTAAATAAATAGGGAATAAAAATTCAGGGCCTGCGTTTAACCCTATGAACATGGCAATAAAAGCTAATTCAGTCGTAATGAATCGACAAACGAATAGCCAAAACCAAAAATATTAAAAGAGACCTGAATTATGAAAAAACAAAAATTAGCAGTATTAATCAGCCTTTCAAGTGCCTTATTGTTAACCGCCTGCGGTGGTTCTTCGTCGTCAAGTGACAGCACAAACGCGGGTGATAATAAAGTGGTGCGTGGTAGCATCGACGGTTTTGGCAGCGTGATTGTGAATGGTGTGCGCTACGAAACTGACCAAGCGACAATCAGTGTAAATGATACAGAAGGCACCCAAGCGGATTTAAGTGTTGGTCAAATTGTTACTCTATATGCCAACTCTAATGGCAATCGTAATGTTGCCGACAACATTATTTATGATTTAGATTTAAAAGGCCCTGCGGCCAATATCGATGCAACAGCCAATACCTTTACCGTTTTAGGTCAAACCGTTTCGGTGAGCAACTTAACCAGCTACAAAGGCGTGACTTGGCCATTAACGAATGGCCAATCGGTAGAAGTGAGTGGTTATGTGAAAGGCAATGAATTAATCGCCAGCTTTGTTGAGCTGAACGATGTTAATGATACCGAGGTAGAATTACGCGGTGTTGTTGCAAATTTAAATGAAGCAGCACAAACCTTTGAGATCGGTAGTCAGCAAATTTCTTACTTATCGACAACAGAGTTAGATTTAGATGGCCAAGTTTTTGCTGATGGTCTGCAAGTCGAAGTTGAAGGTAATTTAGAGAGCGGCGTATTCACCGCCACTGAAATTGAAGCCGACGATGAAAACTTGCCCGACGGCGTTGAGATTGAACTGGCCGGTGCCTTATACGATTTTGATGGTGCTGCTAAAACCTTTACCGTAAATGGCACGCAGGTTACTTGGAACAGCCAAACCGAGTTTGATGATGGCATAAGCGCAGAAAACCTAGACAATGATGTGACAGTAGAAGTTGAAGGGACTATTAATGCAAACGGCGTATTGGTGGCAGAAGATATTGAAATTGAAAGCGATGCCAACATCAGTCTTGAAGCACAGATCACCAATATCACCGCAGTTAGCGATCAATTCACTGGCACCATTACTGTATTAGGTTTAGCAATAAACGTGGATATGAGCACTCGTATGAGTGATGACGATGATAACCTTAACTTCAACCCAATGTTTAACTTTAGCGATTTAGCAATTAGCGACAAAGTAGAATTAGAGATTACTGGCGATGCCACCAACGGTTACCGCGCAGTAAGCTTAGAGCGTGATCTTGATCAAGAAAAAATTAACATAGTTGAGCTTGAGGTGCTAGGCGCTGCAGTTATCAACAACAACGGCGAATATAGTGTTTTAGGGGTTAGTTTAGTTACGACAAATGATGGCGTTGATCTAAACATTTTAAGCAGCGTTACCGACACTGAAGAAGTCAGCCTACAAGGTACGTTTGCTAATAATATCTTAAACGTTACTGAGCTAGAGTTAGACGAGCAAGATTAACATTAAAAAGAAATTCATAATGAAAATAGCCTTGTTAGGCCCAAGTTTGAAGTGGCGTTTAAGCCGCTTCAAACTTGTTTTTACTAGCGCATTTGTTGCAGCATTAACCGCTACCTTGTTAGCGGTTTTTTGCCTTCCCGCAAATGCTGATTTTAAGCTCGAACTTGAAGCCGCAATGGAATACGACAGCAACGTAGCGACCGACGCTGCCGACAACAACGCTGGCCTTGGCGATGTAGCGCGCAATCTCAGTTTGGGTTTGGGCTATGATTTTAAGATAAACCAACATTGGAATATCAGCAGCTTGTATCGCGTAAACGATACCCAGTGGTATACCTACGACGAATTTGATAGCCAAATGCACATTGGCTTAGTGCGAATGGGCTTTCAGCAACGCAAGTTTAGCAGCGACCTAACTATGATTCATGCGGTTGGCCGTGTCGACGGTGAGGATTTTTTAAAGCTTAATCGACTCAGCCCAGGGCTGGGGTATTTGATCAATACTAACTGGTATATTCGTGCCCAAGGTGATGTTAGCCAAAAAACATTTGCCCTATACGAGCAGCGCAACGGCGAAGCATTTGCCGCCAGTGTATATCTGTATCGATTTATCGATCGCACCCGTTTTTATCTCACCGCACAAGCTCAACTAAAACAAGAAAATGCTAAAGATGATGTGTACGCTTATCAAGCCAGTATTTTTAAATTACAGCTAAAGCGCGATTGGTCTGTATTTAACGTTAAAGGTTCTAGCCGCTTAAAAGCCCACTATGAAAAGCGCCAATACGACGGTATTCGCCGGGTCATTAATGCCCCACGCGAAGATGACCGCTGGCGTTTAGCACTTAAAACACATGTTCAAATTAACGATCACTGGAAAGTAACCAGCAGCCTGCAAGGGGATTGGTTTGATTCCAATGTTGAGGCTGCTGATTATAATCAAGAGCGAGTTCAGGTGGGTTTAGCCTGGGAGTTCTAGGCTACTTTAAACCCGCCCTTATACCGCCTTAGTGCTCTTGAAAAATTAACGCCACGCTTCTCTTGGGTTAAAAGTTTCTGCCTCTGAATCAGCTTCGGAATAAGTATCGGCTAACTGCTTCCATAAAACCTCGGCTTCTGGGCTCATGGTTTCTGGCAGTTCTATTTTCACAATGGCTAAAAAATCACCGGTTACTGTTTTAGTTTTTAAGCCCTTGCCTTTAATACGGAACTTTTTACCCGAAGAGGTATTAGCTGGCACGGTTAAGCTGATTTTACCGGTTAATGTTGGCACCGTAATTTTTGCCCCAAGCGCCGCTTCCCAAGGTGTAATCGGCATGATCAGCTCAATATCTTGCCCCTTTCTTTCAAAGTACGGGTGCGCCAATACTTTAATATGAAGAAACAAGTCACCTGAACTACCACCATGACGCCCGCCATGGCCTTGGCCCGCAACACGAATTTTTTCGCCATCAGCAACCCCTTGTGGGATTTTAACTTTCAGGTTCTTTTTAGTGCCAGTGCCATCGGCATTGGTGAGCGTATAAGAAACGGTCTCTTCTTTAACTTCGAGTATTTCAGCCAAGCCAACAGAAACATCAAGCTCAACATTTTGGCCACGTACAGGTCTTGGCTGGCGCTGCCCAAAACCTTGGCCGCCACCAAAGGCTGAAAAGAAATCAGAGAAATCGCCGTCAAAACCACCGCCACCAGGGTTAAAACCGTGGGAACCTTGTTGTCCTCGGAAGCCACCCGCACGACCACCGTATTTTTTCATATCGTCGAATTCAGCGCGGCGCTCGCTGTCTTTTAATACATGGTAGGCTTCTGCAATTTCTTTAAACTTTTCTTCTGCACCGACTTCTTTGTTGACGTCGGGGTGATACTTGCGGGCTAATTTTCGATAAGCAGTTTTAATCGCTGCTTCGTCGGCGTCACTTTCTACGCCCAATACTTTGTAATAATCTATAAAATCCATGATATTAACGACCTGAGTTAACTACGACAGCACTGAAATAGGCTATTGTTTCAATTTTTTGCTAGCATGCTTGTTCGCTCGCATAACTTCAAGCACTTGTAATGGGTTATGATACGAATATCATCGCTGTGATCTCATTCATAAATAAATAGGCTGATTAATGTTTTTTGTACGATCAAAGACGCTGCGGATTTTGGGCCTGCTTGCAATGATCAGCGTTTTCTCAAACCCATCTATAAGCGCCGAAAATTCGCCATCATCTCAAGCCTCTCAGCTGGCTCAAACAGTTCATATTGCGGTTGCCTCAAATTTCACTCACACCATGAAGCATCTTATTGATGAATTTGAACAACAGTCTTTGCACCGAATTAAAGCCTCTTATGGCTCGTCGGGAAAAATATACGCCCAGATACAACACGGTGCACCTTTTGTATTATTTTTCTCTGCAGATCAAAGCAAACCGTTAGCTTTGTATGAGCAAGGTTTAACACAAACTAAACCTTTTACTTACGCCTTAGGCAGCCTTGCGCTTTGGTCAAATAGCAAACAGGTTTTGCAGCTACTAAATATCAAGACACTAAAAAACACGACGCCAGAAAACAAGGCGTTAAAAAACGAGAAGGACGTATTAACCTCGGGACAATTCAATAAATTGGCATTGGCCAACCCAAAACTCGCACCTTATGGCACTGCCGCAATGGAGGTACTAGAGAAGTTGAATTTGAAAGCGGCAACACAAAGCAAGTGGGTTATGGGTGAAAACATCGCACAGACCTACCAATTTGTTAGTACCGGGAATGCTGAGTTAGGATTTGTGGCACTTTCGCAAGTGATTGGCAAACACAGCTCAGCTCTCAAGCCGCCATTAAGCTATTGGCCTGTGCCTGAAAAATTACATCAACCCATTCGACAAGATGCTGTTTATTTAACAACACCGGCTTCGCAACAACAAAATAGCCATCAGGCAGCGACTGAGTTTTTAAAATTTATGAACACTAAAAAAGCGCAAACAATCATTCAATCTTACGGCTACCGCACTGAAAAATTATGATCTTATCAGAAGCTGATATTGGCGCTATCGGGTTAACGTTGCGCCTAGCCACTACCGTTACGATTTTACTGTTAATCATCGGCACGCCCATAGCGTGGTGGCTGGCTAGAACACAATCTTGGCTAAAAGGGCCGGTTGCGGCTGTAGTAGCTTTACCCTTGGTATTGCCACCAACGGTGCTGGGCTTTTACTTATTAATCGCTATGGGGCCCAGTGGTTTTATTGGGGAATTTACCCAAAGCTTAGGGTTAGGCACGTTACCTTTTACCTTTGGCGGTTTGGTGTTTGCATCGGTAATTTATTCAATGCCTTTTGTGGTTCAGCCTTTACATAACGCCATGGTGGCCATTGGTAATCGCCCGCTTGAAGTAGCCGCCACGTTAAGAGCTGGGCCCATCGATCGTTTTTTTAGCGTGGTACTGCCCTTAGCAAAACCCGGTTTTATTACCGCCAGTATTTTAGGTTTTGCCCATACCGTTGGTGAGTTTGGCGTTATTTTAATGATTGGCGGTAATATTCCTGATGAAACCCGCGTCGTTTCGGTGCAAGTGTACGACCATGTGGAATCATTAGAGTATGCGCAAGCTCATAGTTTGTCGGCGCTGCTGGTTATTTTTTCGTTTTTTGTATTATTAGCTTTATACGCGTCGCAACGTAAAAGCTCCTTAGCCATAGGTGGAGGTATGCCACGATGACTGCAAACACTCGGGCCACTCATTCCATTATCGAGCCAAATTTACCCAATACTCTGCAGGTCAATTTTACATTGACCAGCTCACAACAAATAACGTATTTGGATATTGATACACGTATTCCTGCTAAAGGGGTCACTGCCATTTATGGGCATTCGGGTTCGGGTAAAACCAGTTTGCTGCGCTGCATTGCTGGCTTAGAAAAAGCCCCCAATGGATCATTAGCTATTCATAAAGACGATTGGCAAGCTACTTGGCAAGACTCGAATATATTTTTACCCGTACACAAACGCCCTATTGGTTATGTGTTTCAAGAAGCCAGTTTGTTTGCTCATTTAAACGCCGAAAAAAATTTACGCTACGCCATAAAGCGTGCCGATAAAAAAGTAACGCAAGAGTTTTATCAGCGCGTGATCGCGGTGATGGGGATTAATGATATTTTGGAACGCTACCCTAACCAGCTATCTGGGGGCGAGCGTCAGCGTATTGCCATTGCTCGGGCACTGCTGATTCAGCCGCGGTTATTGCTAATGGATGAACCTTTAGCCGCTCTCGACCATCAGCGTAAACAAGAAATATTACCCTACTTAGAAAAGTTACAACAAAGCTTTGATATTCCAATTCTTTATGTCAGCCACTCGATGGATGAAGTAGCCCGATTAGCTGATCACATTGTGGTATTAGACCAAGGCAAAGTGATTGCCGAAGGTAAGCTAACCGATGTGTTTTCACGCATTGATTTACCCCAGCGCCTAGAAGACGAAAGTGGCGTTATTTTAACCGGCAAGGTAGTTGAAAAAGACAGCCAGTGGAATCTTATGCGCATTGCCTTTGCCGATCACAGCATCTGGATACCTGACAGCGGTGAAACTCTTGAGCAAACAGTGCGGACGCGCATTTTGGCAAAAGATGTGAGTTTATCGTTAACACAGCACGAAGATACCAGTATCGTAAATCGTCTACCGGTTAAAGTAGTAGCGATCAATGCCGACACCGATAATGCCATGGCACTAGTAAGACTAAAAATGGGTGGTGAGTTTTTAGTCGCGAAAATGACTCAAAAATCGGTATATCATTTAAATTTGTCGCAAGGGACAATAGTATGGGCGCAGGTAAAATCTGTCGCTTTAGTACGATAAAATGTCGGCCTGAAGACCGACCTACAGTTGTAGATGTAATACTAAAAAGATAGTCGGCCTGAAGACCGACCTACAGTTGTAACAATAATGCCAAAAAGTAGGTCGTGGCTTTAGCCCGACAAAAAATTAAGCGCTAAAATATGCCAACTGCGCTCGTGGCTTTGCAAATACTAAATGATTAACACCAATAGAACGCTCGGCAAAGCCACCTTCGCAATAACTTAAATAAAATTGCCACATGCGTTTAAAATCATCGCTGTAACCTAAACGACTAACCTCTTCGGTTTTTTCATTAAACACATCTTGCCAAGCTTTTAAGGTACGCGCGTAATGCAAACCAAAATCTTGTGCTTGTACTAGGTTTAAATCACTGGCTTTAGTACTTGCATTAATAAGAGCGGTCACTGATGGAATACAACTACCAGGGAAAATATAGCGCTGAATAAAATCAACATCTTTACGCGCTTGATCGTAACGCTGATCGGTAATAGTAATTGCTTGAATTAATGCAAGACCTTCTGGCTTTAATAAAGATCCACAGTGTTCAAAAAAGGTGTTATAAAATTTCCAACCCACCGCTTCGATCATTTCAATTGAGACTAATTTATCAAACTGCCCTGCGTAGCTTTTTCTTAAATCTCGGTAATCTTCTAACAACAAGGTAATTTTATCTTCTAACCCCTCTTGCTTTATGCGCTGCTCAGCCAGATTGTATTGTTCTTGAGAAATTGTGGTAGTGGTTACTTTACAGCCATAGTTTTTAGCCGCATGAATAGCGAAGCCACCCCAGCCTGTACCAATTTCAACCACATGGTCGTCGGCACACAGCTGTAATTTTTCACAGATAATATTCAGTTTATTTATCGATGCTTCTTCCATAGTGGCATTGGCGTGAGGGAAGATGCCCGATGAGTACATCATGGTTGGATCAAGAAACAGCTCGAATAAGTCGTTGCCTAAATCGTAATGCGCTGCAATGTTACGGCGCGAACCTTTGGCTGAGTTTTGATTAAAGTGATGAAAGGCTTTAAGAAATGGCTTCGACAGTAACGCCAAACCGCCTTCTAGCTGGTCAAGAATATCCATGTTACGAACCATGACTCTCACCAACATGGTTAAATCTGGTGTACTCCAGTCGCCGGTCATGTAGGACTCGGCTGCACCAATACTGCCACCGGTCATGATTTCGCCATAACAGCTTACGTCATGAATAATCATGCGTGCCACCAAGTCAGTATCTTTTTCAGCTTGACCAAAAATAAACACTTCGCCATTTTCTTCTATTTGCAAACAACCAGTGTGTAAATTAACAAGCTGGCGATGCACTAATTTTTTCGCAAGCTTAGACATTCGACCATTGGCTGGTATAAAACTTTTTGATTTGGGCTCAATGTTAGCAACCGATGGCATGTTCATAATCAACTCCTGCACTATTTTGTTTGTAGGCTATGTTATTTTTATACGTATCAAACTATGAAAACGTGTGTTATTTCAAATGTGTTTATGTACTAACTATTTGGATGATCGTAAAAAGGTGACTTTTTCAACCATAGCTTTAACGCATTCCAATAAATACCTAAACCTACTTTAGCGGTCATAAACGGGTATTGATATAACAGTTTAGGCATTACTTGTGAAAATTCATGACGCTGCAATTTTAGTGTGGCATCAAAATGCTTGTCAGCAGTGTCGTCGGCAATAAAATTATCCATATGCACGGCAATTTTGTCACTGGCTTGCAGACTTGGCTGAGAAAAAACCCAGCGGTAATCCATGTTCATTGGGTTAAATGGCGACACATGAAAGATTTTTTTAAACTCAAACACGTGCTTATTTTGCCCTTTTACCGCATGACTAATATGGCTATGCGCTGCTACAAAGTCATTGGCGATGGGTAAAATATAACTGTGCTTTTCATCCCAAGGGGTATTGGTAATTTCGGCAACGATGGTAAGCAATTCATCTTTTTGATTAAAGCAATAATAAAAAGTCACTGGGTTGATGCTGTAGCCAAAGTAACGCACATTGGTGAGCATTCTTACCGAGGTAATTTGTTGCGCAAGGCCACCCAGTTCGGAAGCAACCTTGTCAATAACAGCTGTTTTTAAATCACTAATACTAGGGTTTAAATAATCATTGCGGTAAAACGATGCAAAATTAAATTTACCTGCTGAAAAAAACCAATGCTTTTTTAGCAAATCAGGCAGCTCATCCAAATCCAAATACATCATGAACAAGGCATAATCCAGGGCATGATCTACTGGCTGGAAACGTCGATGACGAATACGGCCCACGTAAATCGCACTGTTTTGTTCAATGCCTTCCTGTGCTTTGGACATGCTTAAGCCTTCCTGACTTTTTAATTCTGTGATCATGCTGTTACAACGTAATACCAAATGATTCAGCAACTCGTAAGGCGCTGTTTACACCATCTTCGTGAAACCCGTTAAACCAATAAGCACCGCAATAATGGCTGCGGTTTTTGTTGTTAATTTCGCTATGGCGCTGCTGGGCTGCAATGCCATCCATGGTAAATACAGGATGAGCGTAATTAAATTTATCGATAATTTTACCCGGCGCAATTTCGGCAGTTCTGTTTAACGTCACCATAAAATCATCCGGTGCATCATTAAAATTCTGCAGCGCATTCATGTGATACGTTACCATAGCGTATTCACTTAGACGCTGTGGAATGTGATAGTTCCATGCTGCCCAAGCTAATTTACGTTTTGGCATCAAACGACGGTCGGTGTGCAGTACCACTTCGTTCATTTGATAAGGGATAGCCCCTAAAATTTCGTTTTCTTGTGCGGTGGGTGCTTCTAGCATGGCCAAGGCTTGGTCGCTGTGGCAAGCAAAAACCACTTGGTCAAAGGTAAATTCTTTACCAGCAACCGTTTTGATCACCACCTCTTCTGCTGAACGTTTAACAGAGGCTATAGGGCTGTTTAAATGGATGTTATCTTTAAACGGCTGAATCATGGGTTCAATATAAGAACGGGCACCGTTGCTGATCACACGCCACTGTGGGCGGTTATCAACGCTTAACATGCCATGATTATTAAAGAACTTTAGGAAGAATTTTAGCGGAAATTCCATCATTACATCTACCGACGCCGACCAAATAGCCGACCCCATAGGAACGATATAATGATTAACAAAGCGATCACCGTAACCGTTTTGTTTTACAAATTCACCCAACGTCTGTGTATCAGAAACCGTATTGTTTTCTACCATTTCTACTGTTTGTTTATTAAAACGTAGAATGTCTTTAATCATCATCCAAAATGGAGGTTTAAGTAAATTGCTACGCTGAGCAAACAAGCTGTTTAAACTGGTGCCGTTATACTCTAGGCCGGTGTTTTCATCGCGCACACTAAAGCTCATTTCAGACTCTTCACTAGCGACGCCTAGCTGATCCATTAGCTTAATAAAGTTGGGGTAAGTCCAATCGTTATAAACAATAAAACCAGTGTTCACTGGGTAGGTTTTACCTCCCGACTGCACGGGTTTGGTGTGAGTGTGCCCACCTAAGTAATTATTGGCTTCAAATAAGGTTACATCGTGTTCACGGCTAAGAAGGTAGGCGGATAATAATCCTGAGATGCCTGCCCCAACAACCGCAATTTTTTGTTTTTCTTGTGTGCTATTCATTGGTAATACCTTGATAATGATTTGTCTATATACGGTCTAAATGGCGTGTAAGATTGCTTATGCCAATCTATTTTTTAAGAAATGGATCACACGCTTTAATAAAGGTATGTGTTCGTAAAGTAAGGCTCCACCATCAAAGTAGTCGCGATGACCAATAACTTTGTTGTCTTTAAACGTTAACCGGCTAGCGCCTTTTACTCGAATGGTATTGCCGCTGTTCAATTTAGGGTGCTGGTACGACATGGTCCAGGTTAGCATTGCACTGTGATCATCAGCCCACTCGTCTTCAAATTCAAAGCTAATGGAGCTTACATTTTCATACAGGTTGTCAAAATAATCATGCATCAAGGCAATGCCATGAATACTATGAAAACAGTCTTCAAACATGATGTCGTTATGATAAACAGTGGCTAATTTCTCTAAACTTAACGTGTCTCGATTTAGGGTGTTGTACAGTTCTTTAAAGCTTTCTACGCTAATATTACTTTGCATCATTAGCCCTGCCTTCTTCCAACACTTTACGGGGTACTGGGTTTAGGTCGCGAACAATACCAACCCAGCTCATTGCTTTTAAAATGTAATAAGAAATATCTATTTCCCACCAATAAAACCCTTGGCGGGCAGATACAGCAAAACGGTGATGATTATTGTGCCAACCCTCACCTAAAGTGAGTAATGCTAAGATAGGATTGTTGCGGCTATCATCCTTGGTATCAAAACGTCTTTTACCCCAGGTGTGACATAAAGAGTTAATAGTAAAAGTTGAGTGAGCAAGTAAGACCGTTGAAACAAAAAATCCCCAAATCAGCATTTGCCAGCCATTAGTGCCCATTGCGGGGTAATATGCGGCCAAAAATTCACCAAATAGGAAGATACCGGCAGCAAATAAGAAGGGCACTAAGATATCAAAGCGGTTGATAAATCTCAGTTCAGGAAACTTAGCCCAGTCTTTAATCACACTGTAATCGGTTTTAAAGGCATCTTCACAAGTAAACCACCCCATATGACTCCACCAAAAACCGTGCATCGGCGAGTGTAAATCTTGCTCTTGGTCAGAATATTTATGATGCTTTCTGTGGTGAGAAGCCCACCATAATGGCCCCCGCTGAGCAGCACTAGCCCCCAACACGGCAAAGAAAAACTGCCAAAAACGGTTGGTTTTGAAACTGCGATGAGAAAAGTAACGATGATAAAACGCAGTAATCGCAAACATGCGCACCCAAAACATGACCAAACACATAATGATGGCAGCAGGGCTAACCCCCACTACAAATACAAACAAACAGGTAAGGTGAACTGCGAAAAAGGGGATAATACGCTGCCAATTAACTTGGCGTGAGTTGGTACTTACTACGGCTTCGCCATCTAAAGCTTTGGGGCTCTCGGCTTCTGAATCAATCCAGCGAATCATGTTATATGCAATCTGTTTTAACATTTTCATGAATGAGCCACTTGTTGATGCAAGCACAACCCGTTTAAATTCATTGCTATCATTTTAAACCTTTAAATAATTCTTTTGTTTTAGCTGCGGCTGTTTTCAAATCAACAATGGGTTCTGGATACCCACAAGCTTTAGCTAAGGAAGGGCTTGGCTGGCAAATAGCTTTTTCGGTGACACCTTCTAATTCTTTAACGTACTTACGAATAAAACTACCCTTTGGATCAAAACGCTCGGTCTGACGATAGGGGTTAAAAATACGAAAATAAGGCACTGCATCAACCCCAGTACTGGCCGACCACTGCCAACCACCGTTATTTGATGCTAAATCGGCATCGGCTAATTTATTGTAAAAATACGCTTCGCCTAAGCGCCAATCAATCATCAAATGCTTGGTTAAAAACATCGCGACTATCATCCGCAGCCGGTTGTGCATCCAGCCGGTTGTATTGAGCTGACGCATTGCTGCATCAACAATGGGAATACCTGTTTTGCCATCACACCATGCTTTAAAAGCGATAGGGTCAGTATTCCATGGAAGGTTATCAGTTATTTCAGTAAACGGCTTGTTTTTAGACACGCGAGGAAAGGCAACCAGTATGTTGCGATAAAAATCTCGCCACACCAATTCACTCATCCAACAAGCTTCACCTTCATTCAACACATCTAAAGAAGCAATCGCCAGCCCTTGGCTATGCTCTTGGCTGTGGGTCATTACTCTACCACTCAACAACGCCTGCAAACATTGGCGAGTAGTTAATACGCCTAAAGCAAGGTACACAGAGAGCTGACTGGTTGCATCTAAATCAGGAAAATCTCGTTGTTGCTTATAATCCTTTACGTTTTGCTCTATAAAAACATTTAAACGATCATGGGCTTCTTCTTCACCGGTAGGCCAAGCATCTGTAGGTAAGGTGTCTATCAGGTAGTCTTTTAAACAAGCAATATCGGAGAAAATATCCGTGCCAGCTTGCGATTCAGGCGCGGGGTATAACGGCCTTGCTAAGTGCTGAAGATTTGCAGACCAATTTTTGAAAAAAGCACTAAATACTTTGTAGCATTCACCGCTGCCATTAACTATGTTACCGGGCGCTACCACACACTGATCGTGGTAGCCATGGGCGCTAATACCAGACACTTCAAGTTGATTAAGAGTTTGTTCCGTGCAAGCTAGTTCATTGGCTTCGTATTGAAAGTTATAAAATACTGACGTTACCTTATGTTCAAGGCACAGCTGGGCAATAGCGCCAGCAACGTTAGTAAAACTCTGACAATCAATGACTTTTAAGGGCACATTGAGTTTTGCCAATTGCTCTTCTAACTCGATAAGATGATCAACGATTAATCGTCTTTGGATAGGAGCAAGGCCATGCTGATCCCACTGTTTGTCAGCTAAACAATAAACTGCAATGGTTTGCCCTTTTGCCATCGCTTGAAATAAAGCTGGATTGTCGTATACACGAAGATCATTTCGGAACCAAACAAGGTTTAGCATATATAAAAACTCTATTTTTCAGTTACTTTGTTAACCAAGCAGCTAATTGTTTTCCACTAAGCCACGCTGCTTCAATGCCACTTTTATGCCCAGTATTGTTGATATAATCACCAATCAAAGCCAAGCCAGACTCATCCCAAACATAATTGTTTTCTGTTTCAATCCCCTTGGTCACATAAGAATACAACCAGCGATGAGAATAATTACATAAAACCTTTATTTGATGGCTGTATTGCTCTTTTAAATAGTTACTTAATTCTTCTGTGAGCAATGCACTCACCTCATCTTTACTCATGTCTAAATTTTCATTAGTCCATTCAGCGGTGGCTTGTACTTGCAAAATGTACTTTTCTGGTGCCTCAGTATTGCCACGGCCAGGTTTGAGAGTTTCTTGGCTAATTGAGCCAATAATGGTGCTATTCGGACGACTTAACTCGGGCAATTCTAGCGGTAAGCCATCAACTTCTATTCCCATTACCCACTGTGGTGCAACTTCAACCTTGGATAATAACTCTCTTAGAGGCTGCGCTTGAGCCTGAGCTAACAAATCATAAGTTTGGGCCGGTGGCGCAGCCAACACAACTTGCTTGGCCTGGGCAACAATACTGCCGTTTTCATCTAACAGTTGCCAAATATCCTCGAACTTATTAATGGCATTAATGCGAGTGCTAAAATGACAGTCCACATGTTTGCTTAAATGACGGGTTAAGGCTGAGTTTCTGGGGGTTGCAACATAATGCAATCGATCAACTCCAGCGCTAATTTCTTCTTTCCACCATGGCGTTACAACACCCTCTTGCTGCCAATCGCTCAATTGTTGTTGAAACGCTTTTGACTGTGCGCACAAACTGACACAACCCAAGTCAAACGGCATAAAAGAATCACTGCCATAAGCGACACGCTTGGATGACATGCGGCCACCTGTGCCCCGTGCCTTTTCGAAAACAGCAAGTATTTTGCCTGTATTTTTTATGGTATTGGCAAAGGTTAAGCCGGCAACACCAGCACCTATAATAGCTAAGTCTAAAATGGCGGCCGAATTACTCGATTGAGAATTATTTGTAGAAGAATCGCTGATACTTTTAACGGGCTGGCTGTCTGAATGCATGTCAAGAACTGTCTTTAAGGTGATAGATTGAATATTATTAGCATTTAATTTGATTATTTTCCCAGTTTACGTCAATTTTTAAGCGTTAGATCACTTTTATTAGGGTATCGACCACTTTGTTATAAGGCATAGATGGTTTTTTTGTTTTATACTGCAGCGTTCGTATACACTGCATTTATATTAATTATTTCATAGTAGGATCATTTTGACTCAGAGCACCCAGTCCAATGCTCAATATCTAAACCAGTTGGTTTTACAGGTTGCTCAAAAAAACGAGCAAGCCTATTTAGAGCTATTTGATTCCTGTGCGGGGCGTTTGAAGGCTTACGCCATTAAATGTGGCTCTAACCCCTCTGATGCAGAAGATCTGCTACAAGAGTGCTTATTGACGGTTTGGAATAAAGCCCCTCAGTTCAACCCTAAAACTGCTTCTGCTATGACTTGGATGTATACCATCATCCGAAACCGTCGTATCGATTTATTGCGTAAAGAAAAACCTAATTTACTGCAATCGTTCGATTTATGGCCCGATGGTCATATTGAGCAATCGCAACCGGATGATTTTACTTCGTCTGATTTAAACGATGATGTAGAAAGTGATCTAAACGCAAAATCCGTGCGTATCCTTATAGAATCCTTGCCAGAAGAGCAAAGACAAATCGTATACAAGGTATATTTTGAAGGCAAATCTCACAGTGAGATTTCTCTCGATCTAAGTCTACCTTTAGGTACTATTAAGTCACGCTTACGCTTGGCAATGAAAAAACTAGATAACCTTGCAAAAGAACAAATGACATGGCTAATTATCATCCTGCTGACGAACTTTTAATGCAATTTGCTGCGGGTCAATTGACCAACGCACTTGGTATACAGGCAGCTTGTCATCTCGAAAGCTGCAGTCAATGCCAGCATAAAGTTCGTTTATACGAACAGCTAGGAGGCGACCTTATCGACATTTCTTCACCAGTCGATGTTGCTCCCGATGCTAAATCAAAGTTACTTGCAGCCCTGCACCAGCAGCAAGCTACAGGTGAGCGAGCGTCTATAAAATCTGCGGCTGAATTAAGCCTAGATGCATTTTATGAAGAGCAGCTCAGCCAAGCTAACCAACGTCTTCCTAAGCCGTTGCGCCGCTTTGTGCCTGAATATTACGACAACTTGCCGTGGAAAGGCCTGAGTAAGAGCATTCAAAGTTATGACCTGCCCTTCTCTGATGAGCAATACACTGCACGCTTTTATAAAATCGCAGCAGGTAAAGAACTTCCTCAGCACACCCATAATGGTAATGAGTTTACCCTAGTGATGTCGGGTAGTTTTGCCGATTTGTCGGGGGATTATCACCCTGGAGATTTCGTACTCGCCGATCACAGTACGCACCACCAGCCGAAAGCACACGACAAAGAAGATTGTATTTGTTTTGCGGTAACCGATGCGCCATTAAAGATGACAGGTTTCTTTGGGCGTATGCTAAACCCATTTCTTCGCTAGACTACTACAACCTAAACAAACTTGAATGTAATCCAGCTTTCCCATTAACTCGTATATACTTTACGAGTAATGAGGAGCAGGATAATGATCAGGAATGAAACCATTTGGATAACCGGTGCAAGTAGCGGAATTGGTTACGCTACCGCTAAAACTTTAGCACTATCTGGTAACCAAATTATTGCCTCTGGGCGTAACCGTGAAGCCCTAGAAAAGCTTGCCGCTGAATCAGCAAATATCACGCCGATGATTTGTGATTTAGTAACAGACAGCCAAGATCAAATCTACCAGTCATTATCATTATTAACTACTCGCTTAGATCGCATTGTTTTGTCTGCGGGAGATTGCCTTTACCTAGATATAGACAGCAAAGACTGGTCATGTACCCAATCTGTTATGGATATTAACTATCATGGCAGTGTTCGTGCCATCCAAGCGGCACTGCCTCTTTTAGAAAAATCCACCAACGGTCACATTGTTGGCATAACCTCTATGGCTAGCATGACGCCATTCACCCAAGCAGAAGCGTATGGTGCCTCAAAAGCTGCGTTTAGTTATTTTTTAGCAGCCTTACGGATTGACCTAAAACCTAAGAATATTGATGTTACAGATGTCATGCCAGGCTTTATTGATACGCCTTTAACGCAAAAAAATGACTTTTCAATGCCCTTCTTACTGTCGCCACAAGAAGCCAGCGACCGCATTGTTAAAGCCATAGAAAAAAGGAATTTTACCGCCGTCTTCCCTAAACGTTTATACTGGTTGTTTAAGTTTTTGACATTCATTCCAAAAACATGGGTTAAAACCAATAGCCCTAAAAAATAACTTCCTACAATAAGCGTTATTAACGGATACCCAAACATGCTATCAAGTGTCAACACAAAATTACTGATCAATGCCTTTGCTTTTCAAATTGTATGGTTTATTTGTGTGCAAGGACAAAACCTCTTCGCAGCACTCGCAACTGTTGGCTTGGTTATATTGAATCAACAGCTGTTCAAAACAAATGCCAAAGTCTGGCTGGTGTTATTGTTATTCAGTCTTGTAGGGTATTTAGGGGATACAGCAATAACTCTTTTGATTGACTTAAAATACAGTAACAGCTTTGAAACCTTTGCCCCTATTTGGTTACTTAGCTTATGGATTGCTTTTTCGACCACTTTAAACCATTCAATGAACTGGTTATTTAACTCGCCCTTAATAGCCTTAGCTGCGGGTCTATTATTAGTGCCTTTAAGTTATGTAGCGGGCATAACACTATCAGACTCTGCCATCAACGACCCTTATTGGATGTTTATTGTTGCCGAGGGTGCTTGGTGGGCGGTGTTATTAGTTTGCTATCAATTATTTATTCGCCCCAGTGAGATTACGCATGCTTAAACAAATAACTCGCAATAGTACTTACGCATTTTTAATAATGCTTATTACCAACGTAATGACTGCCAATGCAGAGCAGGGTTTTCAATTTGAGGGTAAAGCTTATGCTATTGATTCAGACACCTTACTTTACAGTGAGCATCATCAGTATTTATCACCCTTTATTCATAAAGTAGAATATAAAGAGCCCGATGGCACTGTGTTCGCGCGCAAAACAGTCAACTATACCCAGAGTTTTTACTCCCCTGATTTTGAATTACAAAACGATCGCAACGGTGAACTTATTCGCACCGAAAGACAAAACAAAAAAATCATTTTGAAATATCAAGAAAACAGCCAAAGCGATACTGAAAAAGACAAATTAAGCCCCCACCCAACACTGATTATCGATGCCGGGTTTGATCATTACATTACGCAAAACTGGACACCCCTCATCAATGGAAAATCATTAACGATCGATTATCTGATTCCATCAATGGGTGATTATTATGAACTGACCCTAAAACAAGTAGACTGCAAAAATGACGAAAATTATTGTTTTTCAATTTCTGCCTCTAGCTTTTTTATTCGTATTTTTTCACAAGAACTAAAACTGACTTATGCAAAATTTGCACAATCAAGTCAGCCAGATATTTATCGCCTAGCCCAATTTCAAGGCCGAACCAATATTTCAGATGCTGATGGCAATTACCAAGACGCCATCATACATTACAGCTACTGACACTTTATTAAACAACCCAAAAAACTAAATCTCGAGGCAAATCATGAAACAACGTTATTCTTATGGCCTAATACTTACGCTAGTTTTGTTTTTAAGCGCCTGCAGCAGTGTTGATATAAATCTGTACGAGAAAAACCAACCGACACTGGTACTTAATGAATTTTTTAACGGCGAACTCACTGCTCACGGCATTTTAAAAAATCGAGCCGGAGAAGTTACTCGCTACTTTAACGTTACGCTTAACGGAAGCTGGGATGAAAATGGCGTTGGTACACTGGCAGAAAAATTCATTTTTGATGATAACAGCATTGAATACAGAACTTGGACATTTGAACCCTCGACAGCAATACCTGGTTCACAATATCTCGCCAAAGCCAACGACACCCTTGCACCAACCCCCATATTTTTATCCGGTAATGCATTTTTTATGAATTACGATTTATTAATCAACTATAAAGGCGATGATATGGACGTAAACATAGATGATAAAATGTATCTTATTAGCGATAACGTTTTAATTAACGAGTCAGTGATGACCAAGTATGGCCTTGAAGTCGGTTATATAACCCTAACAATCATTAAGCAACCCACTCTTTGATTGGGTTTTATTATCATTAATGAATGACCCTTAAACTAGTATATTACTGGGTTCTTTGAGCGCTAGTTATTCTTGATAATCACTAGCGTTTCTATTACTAATTGCTTATCCCTCCACTTACTAATTAACCACCGATATATTACCAATTAGTCTTTCAAAAGCCGTTTTGATAACTGTAACTATGCCTCTACAAATGGTACCTTATAACTACTAACCTTTAGCTAATAAGTTATGGTTACTCATACACATAATTAATGATGTCAAAAAATAAAGTTAAAATATTAGCAACTTTATTGATTAAATAATAAGACATTAAAAGGCAGCAATATGAAAGGTAATCCCAAAGTCTTACGTACTTTGAATCAAATTCTGACCACAGAGCTCACGTCTATCAACCAGTTTTTTCTTCATGCCCGTATTTTTAAAAACTGGGGCCTAGAAGAACTAAATGAAAAAGCTTATAAAAAATCCATTAAGGATATGAAGCAAGCAGACGAGTTAATTAATCGCATCTTATTTCTAGAAGGCCTGCCAAACTTACAGCAACTGGGCAAACTTCAAATCGGTGAAAATACCGAAGAAATGCTGCAGTGTGATTTTAATGTAGTTGAAGCAGAAATTGTTGAATTAAAAGAAGCAATTGCTCTCTGTGAAGACGAAAGAGATTACATTAGCAAAGATTTGCTAAAAGACATTTTAGAGTACGAAGAAGACTATATTGATTGGATTGAAACTCAACAGCTTCTCATTACTAACCTAGGTCTAGAAAACTACCAACAAACAATGATGGAGAGCTAACATGAAAGGCAATACTAAGATCATCGATCTACTCAATAAGCAACTGACCTTAGAATTAACTTCTATGGATCAATATCTAGCTCACAGCAAACTTTATGAAGATTGGGGCATTAACAAGCTGCACAAGCAACTTGCCCATGAATACGAAGAAGAGCTTGAGCATGCTCAGCAAATTATTGAACGTATCATCTTTTTAGAAGGTACCGCCGATACAGCTTCACGCGAACCTTTAATGGTCGGTGATAACGTAGAACAAATGCTTAAAAATGATTTGGCTGCTGAATATACCGTTGCCGAAAGCCTAAGAAACATCATCGAAGTATGTGAGCAAGAGCGCGATTACGTGACTCGCAACATGCTAGAAACTCTTCTTAACGACACAGAGACAGATCATATTTACTGGTTAGAGCAGCATTTAGGTCTTATTGAAAAGATTGGTTTACCTAATTACATACAAACTCAAATGGGAAATGAATAAGTTTTAAGCTTTTTTGCTGATTAATTCGCATTTGAGTTAAAATCTTGTTTGATAAACATTATCATTAGCGTTAAGATAAGCACATCTTATTAATCAAGCGCTAATGGTAATGCCATGTTTGTATGTATCTGTCACGGAATTAACGAAAAAGCCATTCAACAAGCCGTTTCTGATGGAGCAAAAAATGTTCGCGATGTACGCCGTACATTAAATATTGGCTCTCAGTGTGGGCAATGTGTTCGCCAAGCACACCAAGTAATTGAACAAGCCAAGCAAACTGCAACCAGTGCTGAGTTTTACGCCGCTTGATATACCTTCAATGAGTGGTAAACCCTAAGACTTCTCACGCTGTTCTGTTTTTGCACTCATGGCATTTTCCATATCGTAAAAAGAAAAAGGCTTACCCGCTGTTTTTGAATCATACATAGCCAAATCTGCATGATGTATAAGGCTCGACACATCTAACCCATCTCTTGGGAATGAAGCAATTCCAATACTCACGCTGGTTTTAATGCTATGGCCACCAATCATAATAGGTTCTTCGAAGAACTTATTTATTTTCCCTGCAACCCGTTCGCTCAGTGCCTTAGGATCTTTAGCATCGGTGTCTAGATGAACAACAAATTCATCACCTGCATAGCGCGCCAGCATATCACTGGCTCTTAAGCCCGAACGCAAAATAGCGGATATTTGTTTTAGCAACAAATCACCAACGTCATGGCCTAAGGTATCATTCATCTGCTTAAACCCATTCACATCCATAAACATCACGGTCTCTGTACGCTGCCAACGACTGGCTCGAATTAACCAAGGTTTTAAATAATCTTTAAACGCGCGTCTGTTGGGAAGTCCTGTCAGTTCATCATGATTGGCTAAATGATATAAGTGTCGCTCGTAGGCTTTGCGCTCTATAGAGGCCAATACAGCTAAGCCCAATTGACGAGCGTTATTGACCGATTTAATGATGTATTCTTGTGCACCATTGCGTATTGCAAGTAAGGCGGTTTCGGTATCGTCGTGACCACTTAATACCACAATCGGCATGTCTGCAGCTTTTTCTTTGATCGCTTCAATATTTTCTATACTGCGGCCATCGCCTAAATTTAGGTCAAGCAAAACAGTATCAAAGCTGTTTTCTTTCAGCTTTAACAGCGCATTCTTCATTGAGTTAACCCGGACAAGCGAGAAGCCATCAATACCGAATTCTTTTTTGCAGTCTCGTAGAACCTGCATGGCATCGCCGTCGTCATCTTCTATATGGAGCAGTGTTAACATCGCATAAACCCTATAAGACACACTCGATTAATTTCTAGGCAATTCAACCAAACGCCAATAATTATCGATTAAGTCGATCAAATTTAAAAAATCTCTACCCGCGTTTTCTTTGACAATATAGCCCGCCACATTAAAATCGTATGCTTCTGCTTTGTCTTTATCGCTGTTAGAGGTTGTTAGGATGAACACAATGCTATTAGAAAGCTGAGGATCACTGCGCAATTCTTTCAGAAACTGAATGCCATCCATGCGTGGCATGTTAAGGTCAAGCAACAAAATATAAGGGCTAGGTGACCATTTTCCCCTCTAAGCGCTTCTAACGCTTCTAGGCCGTCGTATGCACGCACAATAGGGTTGGCAATTTTTGCTTTATTAAAAGCACGAATCACGGCTTTGGCATCTCCATCATCATCTTCTATTAAAAAGATATTCAAGGGCTGGGTATTGTTGTTTTCTTTAATAGTAGCAACCACGTGTTAGCGTCCTAGATTAGCAGAATGTTGTTTCACTTGAGTTTTAGGCAAGGATAGCATAAAACAACTGCCCCCTCCTTCCGAAGAGTTAACCGTAATGGAGCCGCCATAAAGCTCAATGTGCTTTTTAGCAATCGCTAACCCCATGCCACTGCCCTCAACTCGATCTCTAGGCTGCAATGTTTGGAACATTTTAAATATCTTTTTATGGTATTCGGCATCAATACCGGGACCATCGTCTTGCACATAAATTAGATATTCATCCGCTTTTTCTTCCACACTTATTTCAATAAGGCCTATTGCTTTATCGTGGTGTTTGATCGCATTACTTACTAGGTTCAATAAGATCAAACGCAATGGCATTTTATTAAACCTCAGTGCTAAAAATTGATCACTCGCCTTAATCGTGAAATCTTCTGGTTTATCGACCAATAAAGTAATATCTTGAATAAGCTCACTTCCGTTTAAAAATTCGGTAAAACTGTCATCTAGTTTTCTACCGATTCTTGAGTAAGCCAGTAAGTCATTTAAAAGCGCATCCATCCTTTTTACTCGACTTCTGAGTAAAAACAGATTTTCTTTACTCTCGTCATCTATTTTGTCGCCTAAGTCATCTTCTAACCAATGCGACACGTTTTCGATAACCCGTAACGGCGCTTTTAAATCGTGAGAAGCTACATAAGCAAAATTATCCAGCTCGTCGTTACTTTTTTCTAGTGCGGCAATTAAGTTATCGCGCTCTTTTTCAGCACGCTTAGACTCGGTAATGTCATTTAAACTTCCGGCAATACGCAGTGCTTTGCCATCTTCGTCCCAAATGCCATGGCCGGTGGCAACATACCAACGCCACTCACCGCTTTTGGTTTGTAACCGGTATTGCACATCAAACGGCGCTTGTTCATCAATATGATCATAAAGAGCTTTAAATGTATGTTCCTGATCGTCTTTGTGCAGTATGTTTTCCCAAGCTTCAAAACTATCGTCAAACTCATCGGGCTTATACCCCAACAACTCTTTAAATCGATCTGAAAAAGTAATTTTATCGGCAATTAAATCCCAGTCCCACATACCGTTACCCGCCCCCTGCCAACTCAAGTCATACGCTTGTTGCGAGTAAGTAAGCTGCTGCTGGGTTCGTTTTTGTAAAAATACTAATAAAGCAACAACCCACACGGCTAATATAGAAAGTATGCGATTAGCAAACACGACCTTTCCTTCTACACCCGATATCGGCGACGCAAGATAACCAAGAACAATAAGTAAAGTCACAACACTGGCGAACAAAAACGCAACCTTTGCGTGAACAAAAAACACCGCACAAAATACCAGAGGAATATAAGCAACCCCCATAGCAACCCCTAAAGGAGAGAGCATATCTAGCATTAAGACAACGAAGCACAACAAACCCGGAAACCATAAAGGTACCGAGGCAATTACTACCTTACGGGTGGCTAAAACCAAAGCAATCAAGGCCAACCCCATCCCTAAAAAGCCAATGGTTGTATGTAACGCCATACCCGTAAGTTTGCCCCAAGAGTAGGCGTTTTCTTCACCGACCAAATATCCAACCAGTGCCATGACTGCAAACGATAAAATTAATAAAGATACTGTTTCAATAGCAGCAAGGCTTTTATTTAACGAAAATAAAGAAATAGCCAACCCTGTTAGAACAAAACATAAGCCAGTATTAGGAGCCATGCGCCCAGGGTGAGAGGTTTTTACCGTGATATAAGCATCCATAAATAACTGATCAAGGGCCAAATCCGCATTGATGATGTATTGCAAGAGACTAAGCCCACCTAGCAGAATCACCAACAAACCACACATAAAGCCGAAGGTATTTATGACCCCGTTAGACTGCCAATGATTATTTTTAGCCAGTGTCAGCAAGCCCATACCAGACAATAAAAATCCTAAGGCAGTATTGTATTGCATGGGAGCAAATTGAGGTAAAACTTGAATGAATTGAGGAATATTCAAATACCAGCCGGTTATTACAAGAAGGCCCAAAGCAATAGAGCACAGACTAACAATAACGGTGATTTTACCTTTTAATAGTTCAGCCATAATAATTATGTATCTGCGCCTTAGTTAAGCCGGTATGTAGTGGTACAGTGAATTTGGACACGTAATAAGAGGTGTTAGAATGCACACAA
>OJCK01000068.1_pt1 | contig 64115 bp, 56 predicted proteins | sample 1592141 | NCBI WGS metagenome assembly OJCK01 (sample SAMN05416893, study PRJEB24817) | seawater metagenome | isolation source: Sea water | place: Canada:Atlantic | collected 2013-11 | reverse complement strand
AGCCCCGGATTGTGATTCCGGTTGTCGAGGGTTCAAGTCCCTTTAGCCACCCCATCTTTCTGTATGCATTATAGAAGAAGTAAAAAAGTATATCGGTGATTAGCGCAGCTTGGTAGCGCACTTGGTTTGGGTCCAAGGGGTCGCAAGTTCGAATCTTGCATCACCGACCACTTCTTATTTTATATTTATCATCTTAGTTACACTATAATTTCAGCCCAATAGGTACAACTTCGGGTTAAGAAATAAATTATAAGTACAAGTTTTAAACCTCATCATTAACCTCTATTTATCAAATAAATATATTCATTCTAGCTTTTTAGTCATATTTATCATTTATATAGCATTAAATTTTGATTTATTTGCGTTCTAAGCTCGACTCTTGTTTAAAGCACCGCTATAATTTCGCGTCATTATTTTAATCTGAACATCTTTATTCGGGTTTTCCGGGCTCTGTTTACATAAGCTAAACAAGCTGAAAGCATAATTTTTTATTAAGTTGTGTTGACTATATTTAGATGCGTTATAGAAAGCGTGCATACGCTAAGTTTTTTGAGGTAATTAAATGCAAGTTTCAGTTGAGACTACACAAGGTTTGGAGCGTCGTTTAACGATTTCAGTTCCTGCCGAAACAGTAGATGTTGAAGTTAAAAACCGTCTTCGCCATATCGGTAAAACACAGCGTATAAATGGTTTCCGTCCAGGTAAAGTTCCTGCGTCAGTAATTCAAAAGCGTTACGGCCAGTCTGTTCGTCAAGAAGTTGCTGGTGAATTAATGCAACGTAACTTTGTTGATGCGATTGTAGCTGAGAAATTAAACCCAGCAGGTCGTCCATCGTTCGTTGCAAAAAGCAATGAAGATGGTAAAGCGTTAGAGTTTGAAGCAACATTTGAAGTTTACCCAGAAGTAGCTTTAAAAGATTTAGACAAAATAGCGGTAGAGCGTCCAGATGTTGACGTTACCGATGCTGATCTTGACGAAATGTTTGAAACGTTACAGAACCAACATAAAACGTGGAAAGAAAACAAACGTAAATCTAAGAAAGGCGATAAGCTAACAATCGATTTCACAGGTCGTGTAGACGGTGAAGAGTTTGAAGGTGGCAAAGCTGAAGCTTTTGACCTTGAGCTAGGCGCAGGTCGTATGATCCCTGGTTTTGAGAAAGATATCATTGGCATGAAAGCTGGTGAAGAAAAAACCATTACTGTAACTTTCCCTGATGATTACCATGCTGAAAAGCTTAAAGGTAAAGATGCAGAGTTCGATATCGTTGTTCATAAAACTGAAGGCCCAGTATTGCCAGAAGTAGATGACGAATTTGCGAAACTTTTCGGTGTTGAAGAAGGTGGTGTTGCTGCACTTCGTGAAGAAGTAAGCAAAAACATGACACGCGAACTTAATCAAGCGGTTAAAGCTAAAGTTAAAGAGCAAGTAATCGAAGGTTTACTTGAAGTTAGCGAATTAGAAATTCCTGCTGCGTTAATCGCACAAGAAGTTGATGTTTTGCGTAAGCAAGCAATGCAACGTTTTGCTGACCAAATGGATCCAAACAACTTACCTGAACTTCCTGCAGAAATGTTTGAAGAACAAGCAAAGAAACGTGTTAAAACAGGTTTATTGTTAGGTGAAGTGATCAAAGTTAACGAATTAAAAGTTGACGAAGCTAAAGTAACTGAGTTAATTGAATCAGCTGCATCAGCTTATGAAGACCCAGCTGAAGTTATTGAGTACTACAAAACTAACAAAGAACTTGCTCAACAAATGCAAAATGTTGCATTAGAAGAGCAAGCTGTTGAGTTTTTACTTGGTAGCGCTAAAGTTAAAAACAAAAAAGCCAGTTTCAAAGATATCATGAATCCTGAAGGTAAATAGACCTTTTAGATTGACATTTTGCTGAGCAATCGCTTAAATGGCTTGTATGGGGACATATGAGCCATTTTTTTATAAAAAAGGAAAGTTAGTTGTTTACTTCTCACAATAATTCTCACGATTTAACGAGCATGACCGAAAGTGCGTTAGTACCTATGGTTGTTGAGCAAACCGCCAAAGGCGAGCGCTCTTACGATATATATTCAAGACTATTAAAAGAGCGTGTTATTTTTCTTTGCGGTCAAGTTGAAGACCACATGGCGAACTTAATTGTTGCGCAAATGCTATTTTTAGAGTCAGAAAGCCCAGATAAAGATATTTATTTATATATCAATTCTCCAGGTGGTTCTGTAACTGCTGGTATGGCGATTTACGACACCATGAAATTCATCAAGCCAAACATTAGCACAGTATGTATTGGTCAAGCGGCAAGTATGGGGGCATTTTTACTTTCTGGTGGTGAAAAAGGTAAACGTTACTGCTTACCTAATGCTCGCGTGATGATCCATCAACCTCTTGGTGGTTTCCAAGGTCAAGCGTCTGATTTTGAAATACATGCAAAAGAAATTTTATACATAAAAGGCAAGCTTAACCGTTTAATGGCTGAGCATACAGGCCAATCACTTGAGAAAGTATCAGGCGATACAGACCGTGATAACTTCTTAAGTGCAGAAAGTGCAGTTGAATATGGCTTAGTTGATGCCATATTAGAACAAAGAATCGATAAGTAACGGTCTTCTAAATTATCCGTGTTGTTATTTACACGATTTATGAAATACTGTTTAGTCATAGTTTGTAAAAAATTTTAATATTAGAGGTACCGTATGACCGATATGAAAACAGGTGACGGTGATGACGGTAAGCTACTTTATTGCTCGTTTTGTGGTAAAAGCCAGCATGAAGTACGTAAGTTAATTGCAGGTCCTTCTGTCTTTGTTTGTGATGAATGTGTTGAGTTATGTAACGACATTATTCGTGAAGAAATTAAAGAGATTGCGCCTAAGCAAGATAAAGAAAGCTTACCAACGCCAAAAGAAATTCGTGAAAGCCTTGATGATTATGTTATCGGGCAAGAACACGCTAAAAAAGTACTCGCTGTAGCGGTTTATAATCATTATAAACGTTTACGGAACGGTGACTCACATAATGGTGTAGAGCTTAGCAAAAGTAATATTTTGTTAATTGGTCCTACAGGTAGTGGTAAAACATTATTAGCGCAAACCTTAGCGCGCTTACTTGATGTGCCGTTTACTATGGCTGATGCTACAACATTAACCGAAGCCGGTTATGTGGGTGAAGATGTTGAAAACATTATTCAGAAGCTATTACAAAAATGTGACTACGACGTTGAGAAAGCACAGCGCGGTATAGTTTACATTGATGAAATTGATAAAATTTCACGTAAATCAGACAACCCATCTATTACCCGTGATGTATCAGGTGAAGGTGTTCAGCAAGCTTTATTAAAGCTTATTGAAGGTACTATTGCTTCTGTTCCTCCACAAGGGGGTCGTAAGCATCCACAACAAGAGTTTTTACAGGTTGATACCTCTAAAATCTTATTTATCTGTGGCGGTGCTTTTGCTGGCCTTGATAAAGTTGTTGAACAACGCTGTCATACCGGTACGGGAATTGGTTTTGGTGCTACAGTACGTGGCAAAGACCAAGAGAAATCGTTAACAGAACGTTTTCAAGATGTAGAACCTGAAGATCTAGTTAAATATGGTTTAATTCCAGAGTTTATTGGACGCTTACCGGTAGTAGCTACACTAACTGAACTTGATGAAAGCGCACTGATCCAAATATTGCAAGAGCCTAAAAATGCTTTAACTAAGCAATTTAAAGCACTCTTTGATATGGAGAATGTTGAGCTTGAATTTAGAGAAGACGCTTTAACTGCAATTGCACATAAAGCCATGGTACGTAAAACAGGTGCTCGAGGTTTACGTTCTATTGTTGAAGGGGTTTTACTTGAAACCATGTATGAAATACCTTCAATGGACAATGCCACTAAAGTTGTTGTTGATGAAACCGTTATTAAAGGTGAATCTAAGCCGATTATTATTTATGAAACGCAACAAGATAAAGCGTCTTCAGAATAACAGCTAAGCTATTTAATGATTAAAAGTGGCGTTATCCAGCATGGGTAACGCCACTTTTTTTTATTCATCAGTTGAAAGTATTTACAAACACCCCATATACAAATACATATCTTTAAAAATAACATCATATTATTTACCGAGAGAGTAACCAATGACTAAAGAGTTATCTGGCGTAGTTGAAATTCCCGTATTAGCCTTACGTGATGTCGTTGTCTATCCGCAAATGGTTATCCCATTGTTTGTTGGTCGCGAAAAATCTATCCGTTGTCTTGATATTGCTAATGAAAATGATAAGCAAATTTTCCTTGTAGCACAAAAAGATGCCGCAGTTGACGACCCAACACAAGACGATTTATATACAACCGGCACCATTGCTACCATTTTACAAATGCTTAAATTACCTGACGGTACGGTTAAAGTATTAGTTGAAGGCGTGCGTCGTGCTCAAATAACTGAGTATGTAGAAACCGCGGAATACTTTACAGCTAACGCTGATTTCCTCCATGTAGAAGGCGCTCCTGACGATAGTACTGAGGTGTTAATACGCTCGGCTATTTCTCAGTTCGAAGGCTACGTTAAGTTAAATAAGAAAATACCTCCTGAGGTATTAACTTCGGTATCGGGTATTGATGATGCTGAACAGCTAGCTGATACCATGGCTGCGCACATGCCGCTTAAGTTAGTTGATAAACAAAAAGTGTTAGAAATTACTCATGTTTCAGAGCGCCTTGAATTTTTAATGGCCTTAATGGAAGGTGAGATTGACTTATTGCAAGTTGAGAAAAAAATACGCACTCGTGTTAAAAAACAAATGGAAAAAAGCCAGCGCGAATATTATTTGAATGAGCAAATGAAAGCGATTCAAAAAGAGCTGGGTGATGATGAAGAGGGCTCGAACGAAGTTGAGCAAATCGAAAAGCAGATTGAAGCAGCTCAAATGCCTAAAGAAGCTAAAGAGAAAACCTTAACAGAATTAAAGAAATTGAAAATGATGTCGCCAATGTCTGCGGAAGCAACTGTTGTGCGAAGTTACATCGATTGGATGATCAGCGTACCTTGGAAAAAACGCAGTAAATTAAAGCGTAACCTTAAATTAGCACAAGAAGTGTTAGACAAAGATCATTACGGGCTAGATAAAGTTAAAGAGCGGATACTTGAGTATTTGGCCGTTCAGCAACGTGTAAGCCAGTTAAAAGGGCCAATATTATGTTTAGTAGGGCCTCCTGGTGTAGGTAAAACCTCGTTAGGGCAATCTATTGCTAAATCAACCGGACGTAAATATGTTCGTATGGCATTGGGTGGTGTTCGCGATGAAGCTGAAATACGTGGTCACAGAAGAACCTATATTGGGTCTTTACCAGGTAAACTAATTCAAAAAATTGCCAAAGTTGGTGTGAAAAACCCGTTATTTTTACTCGATGAAATAGATAAAATGGCTTCTGATATGCGTGGTGATCCTGCATCAGCACTTCTAGAAGTACTAGACCCAGAGCAAAACAGTAGCTTTAATGATCACTACTTAGAAGTAGATTACGATCTTTCTGACGTGATGTTCGTTGCTACGTCAAACAGTATGGATATTCCTGGGCCTTTACTTGACCGCATGGAGGTTATTCGTTTATCGGGTTACACCGAAGATGAAAAACTTAACATCGCTAAAAATCATTTGTTAAATAAACAAATAGAACGTAATGGTTTAAAGAATACTGAAATTGAAATTGAAGACAGTGCGATTATTGGCATTATTCGTTATTACACTCGAGAAGCGGGTGTGCGTGCTTTAGAGCGCGATATTTCTAAGTTATGTCGAAAAGCCGTTAAATCTATACTTTTAGACAAGAAAGTTAAAAAAGTAACGATTAGCCAAGACAATTTATCTGAATTCTTAGGCGTACAACGTTTTGATTATGGCAAAGCTGATGATGAAAATCGCGTAGGCTTAGTTACTGGTCTTGCATGGACTCAAGTGGGTGGCGAGCTGCTTACCATTGAAACGGCCTCTGTGCCAGGTAAAGGTAAGCTAAGTTATACCGGCTCGTTGGGTGACGTTATGCAAGAATCTATTCAAGCAGCCATGACCGTTGTGCGAAGCCGTACCGAAAAGTTACGTATTAATTACGATTTTTATGAAAAACGTGATATTCATGTACATGTGCCTGAAGGGGCAACACCTAAAGATGGTCCAAGTGCCGGTATTGGAATGTGTACGGCATTAGTTTCAAGCCTAACAGGTAATCCTGTAAAAGCGGATGTAGCAATGACAGGCGAAATAACTCTACGTGGTGAAGTTTTAGCCATTGGTGGTTTAAAAGAAAAGCTACTTGCTGCACATCGTGGTGGTATAAAAACGGTTGTTATTCCAAAAGATAATGAGCGAGATTTGAAAGAAATACCTGACAATGTGAAGGCTGATTTAGCTATTTACCCTGTTAAATGGATAGACGAAGTGTTAAAAATTGCTTTAGAACATCCGGTTGAAAAGTGGCAGTTAGAAAAATAAATGGCTAAAAAACAGCTGTTTTTGTTAAAAAAGTTAAAAAATTAGCAAAAAAGTTGAAAAAAATGCAATTAACGCTTTTCAAACGCTGAAACTATGGTAAGTTAATGACGCTGATAACGCTAGAGCCCCTACGTATAGGGGGCATAGTAGAGATAAAAATAATTATCAATATTTTTAGTTTTCTTTAACTCGGTGCTTGATGTTCAAAAAGAAGCAAACTATAAGGCTTCTGCAGGACGCTAAACAAAGATAGCGCTGAAAAATAACAATTGAAGGGGAATACACTGTGAATAAATCTCAACTTATCGAGAAAATTGCTGCTGGCGCTGACATTTCTAAAGCTGCGGCTGGTCGTGCATTAGATTCATTTATCGAAGCAGTTACAGAAGAATTAAAGGGCGGCGATCAAGTTGCTCTTGTAGGTTTTGGTACTTTTTCAGTACGCGACCGTGCAGCACGTACAGGCCGTAACCCACAAACTGGTGCGACTATTGAAATCGCAGCAGCTAAAATTCCATCTTTTAAAGCTGGTAAAGCACTTAAAGATGCATGTAATGGCTAATCACTAGCTTTTGCTATTGATTGCTTATTAAGCCGCTTTTAAAGCGGCTTAATTGTATCTGGCGTATAAGTTATTATACTCTGTACCAATATCATAAAATAATGTATCGCCAAGCTCATCCCTCCTGTGAAAGAGTTTTCTTACTTGTTTTAAATATAGTAAGAAAAACGAGTACACTTTTATTACAGTTTACCTGAATTTAGTATGATATTTTCTCTTCTATTAACTCGCAACGTTTGCAAGTTGTTCTGTAAAAAAACTTAATATTGAATAACGTTAACATTGAATGTTTTTTGTGCCAGTTAATACTCGCGTCACTTTATTACACTTTAACTTAATGACTAAAGGCGATGGCCTTTATTACGATGAATATGCATTTTTCTCCGTCGGAATAGCTATTAATAATCGCTGATAATTGTTACTCTACGACGCGATTAAAAGGTATGTATATAACGTGGGTATTTATTGATTTACGTTAATTATGGTTTCTACAACGTTTATATCAAACGAAATAAACGATAGCTTTAACATAGGTATAAATTAAAAAATATGACTACATTCTGGCTGGCAATTTTATCATTGATAGTGATTGCATTACTTATTGTCTGGCGTATTTTTTCTTCATCTAAAGATACGCTTGGTGCAGAAAATATTAATATTCGTCAAGAAACCAATGTTACGCTTTATCATGAACACCTAGCACAACTTGAAACTGATCTAGCTGAAGGTAGTATCGAGCAAGATAGTTTTGTGCAATTAAAAGCAGAATTAGATAAAACACTATTACAAGATGCTAGCAGTTCTGAATCGGTCAGAGATACGAAAGCAACAACATGGATTTGGCCACTAGGTATTGCAATAGCTTTGATGAGTTTTAGTTTTTTTAGTTATATGAAGCTAGGTGCATACCCCTTATTAAACTCACCAACAACTAGTGCCATGAACGAGGAAAACAAGCAGATAACGCCTGAACAAATGATGGCTTTTCGTTTACAACAGCTTGAACAAGTTGTAATTGACGAACCAGAGAATGCAGAAGCCTGGTTTAGCCTAGGCCAAGCATATATCTCTATTGGTGAGTTTGACAATGCGATTGCCGCATTTGATAAAGTTATAGCACAAGTAGGTATACACGCCGAATTATTGGGCCCGAAAGCTCAAGCCATGTATTATAAAAACAATCAGCAAATTAATGCTGATATTCAGCAAGTCATTGACCAAGCATTAGCATTAGACGCATTAGATCCTGCGACCAATATTTTGTTAGGTATGAACAGTTTCAGTAATCGAGATTTTGCCAACGCCGTTAAGTACTGGGAAGTTGTATTAAATAGCGATAGACCCGGCATTAGCACTGACGCTTTAGCTGAGGCGGTTGCAGAAGCTAAAAACCAACTGCGTTTGAGTAATGAAGAATCTGCTGGTGTTGAACATAATAAAAGCTCAGATACAAGTTTACCGCAGCTAACCGTTGACGTTTCATTAGCGCAAAGTCTACAAGAAAAATTACAAAATGATGAAGATAAAGTTGTCTTTATATATGCTATTGCCGCCAATGGCCCGCGCATGCCACTGGCAGCAGTGAAATTAAAAACCAGTGATTTACCTATATCTATCGTGCTTGATGACTCGCAAGCAATGACACCACAAATGCGTTTAAGCAGTGTTAATAAAGTTAATATTTACGCGGTGGTTTCTATGCAAGGTAGTGTTGGCATTAAGTCTGGCGACTTTAAAGCAGAAGTATTGAATGTAGACACCATGAAAAAATCTCCAATAGCCATGGAAATTTCAATACAAGTACCATAACGAAATTTGTAAAGTGCTGCGGTAAAAATATTAGTTTAGCTTTACCGCTATTTTATAGCTAGATATGAGCTGATTAGGCGCTAGTTTTCACTAGTTATAATCAGCTAAACTAATGACCATAATGTTTAACATTGATTTACAGGAATTATCATGATCCCAGAGCTCGGCCATTTCGCACTTATTATTGGGTTAGCTTTTGCATTATGTTTAAGCATAGTGCCACTTATTGGTGTAGCTCAAAATAATCAACAACTTATTAATAGTGCCAAACCATTAAGTTTTGGCTTATTCTTGTTTGTTGGCATTAGTATTGTATTGTTAGCCTACAGTTTTACGGTTGATGACTTTTCTGTTAAGTATATTGCCAATCACTCGAATAGTTTATTACCTTACTATTTCAAAATAAGTGCCGTTTGGGGCGGACATGAAGGTTCAATGTTGTTATGGATATTTGCGCTAACCGTATGGACATTTGCGGTGAGTATTCATAGTAAGCAGTTGGAAAAAGAATTTGTTGCACGTGTTTTAGCCATTATGGGTATGATTGCGGTAGGCTTTATTTTCTTCACCCTGTTAACTTCTAATCCTTTTGAGCGTTTATTACCTAACTCTCCAATGGAAGGCCAAGATCTAAACCCATTGTTGCAAGATATTGGTTTAATTATTCACCCGCCATTTTTATATATGGGTTACGTGGGTTTTTCTGTAGCTTTTGCTTTTGCAATTGCGGCGTTAATGGCTGGTAAAATGGATGCAGCATGGGCTCGCTGGTCTCGTCCATGGACAGTTGCTGCTTGGTCTTTTCTCTCTATCGGTATCGCATTAGGAAGTTGGTGGGCATATTACGAACTTGGCTGGGGTGGTTGGTGGTTTTGGGATCCAGTGGAAAATGTTTCATTTATGCCATGGCTTGCGGGTACCGCACTTATTCATGCATTAGCGGTTACAGAACAACGAAATACCTTTAAGCATTGGACACTCTTGCTGGCAATATTGACCTTTAGTTTAAATTTACTCGGCGCTTTTTTAGTACGATCAGGTGTGATTACTTCAGTGCATTCATTTGCTGTAGATCCTGGTCGCGGCCTTTATTTACTGATATTACTTGCAGTAGCTGTCGGCGGTTCATTAACACTTTATGCATTTAGATCGGCAAAAGTGAGTACCCCAAGCCGTTTCACTTTTTACTCTCGTGAAAATACCATATTGGTCGCTATATCAATATTAATAACAGCAACAATCACTATTTTATTAGGCACGTTGTATCCACTGATTATAGATGCCATGGGATTAGGGAAAATTTCAGTTGGGGCCCCTTATTTTAATGCGGTATTTGTTCCTATGATGATCGCACTTTTCCTGTTTATGGGGATAGGTCCACTTATTCGCTGGAAAAAAGCTCGCAAAGGGGAGCTTTCTAAACACTTAAATGCTATCTCAGTGGTGAGTGTTATTTTTGGCGCAGCATGGCCATTTATATTCGCAGGTGAATTTAGTATCAGTGCGTTTATCGGTATGACCTTGGGTTGTTGGATTGTTTTAGCGGTATTAAAAGATGTGTTTAATAACGCGAAACAAGCTGATGGCAGCTTAAAGTTCTCAGCTGTTCCGCTTAATCATATCGGTATGGCTGTTGCACATGCAGGTATAGCGATCACAGTAATAGGTGTCACTATGGTGTCAACCTATGAAAAAGAAATTAACGTTAAAATGGCACCTGGCGAAAGTACCAATTTATCAGGTTACACCATAGAGTTTGGTGGCACTAAAAATATACTTGGCCCTAACTACAGTGCAATTCAGGGACAAGTTAAGATTTCATTAGATAATGAATTTGTCACATTGCTGAAGCCAGAGCAACGCACCTATAAAGTTCAACGTACTGGCATGACAGAAGCGGCTATTCATACCACTTTATGGCGCGATATATATGTAGCACTGGGCGATCCACTTGATAAAAACTCTTGGTCAATGCGTTTATATTACAAGCCCTTTATCGTTTGGATTTGGTTAGGTGCATTTTTTATGGCATTTGGTGGCTTTTTAGCGATACTAAGCAAGCGATACCGTAAGCGGGTTGCCGTAAAGCAACAAGGTATTAATCAACCTAATAATGAAGTTTTAAAAGAGGCATAAATTAGTGAAAAGTATTATTCGTTTTATTCCCTTAATTTTATTTGTATTATTAGGTGTATTGCTTTATCGAGGCTTATTTCTTAACCCTCAGGCCATGCCATCTGCAATGATAGGTAAACCATTACCTGACTTTCAGTTACCTATGCTCAAAGCAACCGATAAAATGGTTGGCCGCGAAGATTTAAAAGGTAATATTGTACTAGTCAATGTTTGGGCAACGTGGTGTATTCAATGTAAATATGAACACCCATACTTACTCGATATTATTAAAGATAAGCGAATTAAACTTTATGGACTTAATTTTACTGATGATCACAGTGCAGCTTTGCGTTGGTTAAAACAGTATAAAGACCCATATGTATTTTCAATTTTTGATGAACAGGGCGCTTTAGGCTTAGATATTGGTGTATTTGGCGCACCCGAAACCTTTGTCATTGATCACACCGGCATTATACGTAAACGTTTTGCAGGGCCTATTAATACACAGGTATGGAATAACGAATTTTTGCCGTTAATTGAAACCATAGAAGCAGAAATGTTGCAGGGTAAGTCTTAATGTATAACTCAGTATTTAATAATGTTCTGGGCTTAAAGCAAGTATTACGTTTAGCATTTGTTGTCCTAGTGCTAAGCGCATTTGGATTAACCAGTGCAAATGCTAGTCCAGTAGATACTTTTGAATTTAGTGACGAAGTTACTGAGTCGAGGTTTCATGTACTCTCTAAAGAGTTACGTTGTCCTAAATGTCAAAACCAAAACTTAGCCGACTCTAATTCTAAAATTGCAGTAGATTTAAGAAAAAACCTTTATAACTTATTGCAAGAAGGCAAGAGCGATCAAGAAATTATTGATTTTATGGTTTATCGTTACGGTGATTTTGTTTTATATCGCCCACCGTTAAAAGAACAAACTTATATTTTATGGTTTGGTCCTATTGTTATTCTTTTTAGCTTTTTTCTAGGCGTGGTATTCGTGTTACGAAAACGTAGCAAGCTAAAAGCCAATGAACTAGATTTATCAGCAGAAGAACAAACAAACTTAAATGACATTCTTAACAAGAAATAACCTGATAAAAGTGATCTTTAATTTACAAATGCAAAGACCATAAAACTGCGCTTGTGAACACTTAATTGTTGGATATTTGAGCGTTATCTATACGCAAGAGTAAAAGAGTTTCATTTTGATTATTATTGGGCTAACATGCCCGTTCATATCGCGATTTTAAAGCATAAAAGTTAATTGACTCACCTGCTTGACTAGCTATAGAAATTTAATTTTTATACGCTCATCAGGATTTCATTAATTTTATGTATAATAGCGGTAATTTAATACCGCAGATAAAGTCGCCCGGAAAGTAAAATACCCGCGTGTAAAGAGATAAAGATGTTAGAAAATATTCGAGAAAGCTCTCAAGGATTAACCGCTAAGATTATTCTTGGTTTTATTATTTTAACCTTCGCCGTTGCCGGTATAGGTAGCTACAGTAACTCAGTTGACTCTTCAGTTGCTGATGTTAATGGTGAAAAAATTACACAAGATGAGTTTAATAAAGCTTATCAAGCTCAACGTAATCGTATGGCACAGCAATTTGGTGAAATGTTTGAAACCTTATCAGCAGATCCAGCATACATGAGTAACTTTCGACAAGGTGTGGTTGATAATTTAATTAACCAAAAGCTTGTTGACCAAAACTCAGAAACACTCGCCATTCGAGTTTCTGATGAGCGAATTAAAAGCACAATTCGTAACATGCCAGAATTTCAAATTGACGGTGTATTTGATAACAATCGTTACTTAGCAATGATAAACCAAGCGGGTTTTTACCAATCTTCTGATTTTCGCGATTACCTTCGTACTGAAATGACACGTCGTCAATTAACTCAGGCGTTAGTGGCAAGTGAATTTAGCTTACCTTATCAAGAGAGCATGTTTTCAGAACTACAGAATCAAGAACGTGATATTCGATTTGCTACTATTAATGCCGAACAGTTTAAAGAAGGTATTGAATTAAGCGAAGAAGAGATCAACGATTACTATCTTGAAAACCAATCATATTTCGAGAATCAAGAGAAAGTAAAAGTTAATTACATTACTCTTGATGTTAACAGTATTGCTAGTTCAATCGTTTTAACGGATGCTGATGTAAAGGCATACTATGAAAACAATATTAGCCAATATCGTGACGAAGAAAAACGCCGAGTTGCCCACATTTTAATAGAGTTTGGTGACGACGAAGGAAAAGCTAGAGCAGAGATTGAAGCACTTCTTGCTAAAATCAAAGCAGGTGAAGACTTCGCTACTTTGGCGCAAGAAAACTCAGCTGATACATTTAGTGGTGAAAACGGCGGTGATTTAGACTGGATTGATGCTGGTGTTATGGATGCTACTTTTGATGAAGCCGCATTTGCTTTAACAGAGGTAGGCAGTGTCAGTGATGTTATCAGAACTGATTTTGGTTTTCACATTATTAAACTTACAGACTTGAAAGCTGAAAACGTTCAAAGTTTAGAGCAAGTACGTGAAGATATAGTTGCTAAAGCCAAAAATGAAAAAGCACAAGATAAATTCTTTGAACTTCAACAAGAAGTTGCTCGCTTAAGTTTTGAATTCCCTGACAGCTTAGATGATGCTGCTGGTGCACTTAATGTTAAAGTTCAAACTTCTGACTGGTTAACTCGTGGCGCTAATATCGCTCCTTTTAATGAAAGCGCAGTAGTAGAAGCTGCATTTTCAGATATTGTTGTTAATGAGCAATTAAACTCAGATATTATTGAAGTGAGTGACACTTTAGCGATAGTTATGCGTTTAAATGAATACCAAGACGCGAGTGTTAAGCCATTAACTGAAGTTAGTGAGTACATTGAAAATGTGCTTGTTGGTCAAAAAGCATCACAAAAAGCACAAACTGTTGCTGATGAGTTACTTGTTACATTTAAAGCTGGTACCGATGTTACAGAACAACTTAGTGCAATTGGCGCTACAATGGAAAGTAAAGCTGCTGTTACACGTGTAGGTAGTGGTTTAGATGCCAGTTTAGCTCGTGAAGCATTTAAGTTACCAAAGCCTAGCGATAACGTGGTTTCTGCAACGACTGTTAACCTAAGCAATGGTGATTTAGCATTACTTGAAGTGCAAGCTGTTAAAGTAGGCGAAGTAAAAGATTCTCCAAACTTATCACAACAGTTAACTCAACAATTAGCCCAAGCGTCATACTTAAGCTATGTAGAGTCACTTAAAGTTGATGCAGAAATTATACGTAAAGAAGTACAAGCTCCAGCTACACAATACTAGTAGTTTGTACTTTTAAAAAAACCAGCCAATTGGCTAATGCCGTTCACTTAAGGTGAGCGGCATTTTTACTTTTAACAGGGTACCTATTCTTTGAGCACTTCAACATTCTCGGATATTGCCGCTCTCGCCTTCCGGGTAAAACGAATTGCTTAGCTGACTTTGTAATATTCATTGTGTATCTGGGAATGTTACCTGGCGTACAGAATGACAACTGCGTTAACTCGTGAATAATGTGCATCGAAGCACCATTAAAACTCAGTTGGTTTGGGTGTATACCATCAAGCGATTTAGCCATTAATACCATTTGATAACGAATTAAATTATAAGCCAACAATATACCCCACAACTCCTGTCTAATAAGCTCCGGTTGATTACTTCATAAAGTAAAACGATTGTCCAATAGCGACTGTTTCATTTCTCTAAATCCTAACTCTATTTCCCATCGGTGGGCATATAAATCAACAATATCAGCTGAAGGGAAACGCATCGGATCTGTCATCGATGTTAGTATTTGAAGGTCTTTTCCTTTCACTTTTTTTGTTATTAGTCGCGCTTGCATTGTCTTTGGTAATGTTGGAAATTTTTTTCGTGATTGAGGTGTTGTGGTTAATTGGATTAACTTATCTTGGCGCCCAAAGCTTTTTATCACTTCATATTGCGTGTTTTTCTTAAGCGGCATTAACCAATGCCTCGCATTGCCGGTACTTTGCCAGCGATGTAATAAACCTAATGAATAAAAGCCGCGATCGAACAACGTTAAACTATTATCCGGTGTTTTATCAATTAGCCCTAGTGCAAGATTCATCTCATTTACATCAACACTATCGAAGACACTGTTCGTTAATAAATGGCTAGTGAGCTCCATCTGACAGACCATCCGTACTTGAGGGTAGCTGGCCTTACCATGTTGGGAGCCTGTCTTGGCAAACTCCTTATTATTTTCATCTGTGTCGGGGACTCGCCAAACAACACCATCGACACCTAGAAGATTTAAACCACACCATTGGCCATGATGAGCATCTCGGTTCCATTGTTGCTGAGTTTGCTGAAATACTGTCTCGATGACTTTGCTACCGAGTTTTTTTCTTGCTTGCGTAACCGCACTTGAGGCAACATATGGGACTCCGCTGGGCAAAATAATATCAAGCTGATTAAGCATTTGGCGCATGGGGAATTTACGAAATAATGCCATACCTATGACAGCCCACACCATATTCTCCATTGGAAGCTTACGCTTTCGAATGGTAGATATACCGTGCTCTTTAAGCCCAGCGTTAATGATTTCAGGGGATAGAATTTCGGCTAGGTTTTGAAACTCTGTAACATTATTTGAATTAACTAAAGAAAGCGCGGTAGAAAGTTGCATAATAAAAATCCAGTGATATCAATCACTGGATTTTGATCTCATAAAAAAATTAAGCAAGTTATTAATTTCTTAACTGATCGGCATTAGCCAATTGGCTGTTTTTTTGTTTTCTAAGATTTGTGGATCTTCATGAATAATGAGGATTCTCGTTCAGGACTTTTTCGGTTGTAGCTAGATAGAGTTAAATCGATTGAAACATTTACGTCCAAAGTTGTGAGAAAACTTTAAAAGACGTCACCAAAATTAAGGAACTGCAAAAACTTCCTAAACTTTGTGCTTAATGTACACTTATTGCCCAAAGCGGTCACTAGCTTTGGTGAAGTTAAGTGTATATCAGCAGCAACTTCAACCAGAAATAACTACAAGTTTGAAGGACTGCTGCAAGTTCATAGCTTACTCAATTTAATTAATTAAAAGTGCAGATTGAAGAAGTCTACAAGAGTAGAATTTAGCTGTGTTATGCTATAAATATTAAAAACATGGAAGAATATAATAACAATGAAGAAGTTAATTTTACTTTTAGCAATAGTAATTGCTTTAATAATATACATAAACCCTACTAAAAGCACCAAATCAAACAATATTGTTAATGATGTTGCTTCCGATTTGAGTGACAATGTTCCCACTGAAGTTTTTCAGTTTAGTAACAAAGAATTTGCGTCACAAAAGCTTAAGGAATTAACAATTGCAAATGCTCAATGTAAGGAGAGAAGCTTAGATTTCAGCAAGCAAGTTAACAATATACATCAGATATTAATACAAGCTCTGGAACATGAGTTGAGAAATGGAAAAACGGAACGTGAGCTACTTAGTTATTCCAAACAATATAAAACTTTTTATAATCGTTATGATAACTTACTTCTTCAAGCGAAGACAAAAATAGAGAAAGAAAAATACAACTTTACCACTTCCGTTGATATTTTAAACGACTGGAGTGGTTTATCAGTAATTAATAACTTCTCAGTCATAAATACACCCATCATAGTTCAAAGTTTAAAAGCTTTTGAAGACATGTCTAATGGATTAAGTATGGGCTTAGAGTTAGACAATGAAGTTAGTAAGTCAGATATTTTCGCTTTGCTTGAAAACGATGAAAATTTCAACACATACTTAGAATCACCTCTAGGAATAAATGGTAGCCCCGTTTTATCACCGTCTATATTATTCGTTCTAACTGGCAGCAACCTTAATATTGAAGAATTCAAACAAGCAGTATCATTGAGAAACTTTAACGTTAATGATGTTGCTGTGGCAGTTATGAATAATTTACCATTTGAATATTTAGAGCTTCTAATCAATCAAGCAGTGTCCATTGAGGACATGCCAATAATCGCACAGGGGCGCTATGATTCTTATACTAACTTAGCTGACTTAGCAGCCTCAACACATAACGTAAAGCTTCTTCAACTAATGGAAACATATGGCGTTCATCCTACAAACGAACAGGGAGTAATAACTGGTTTAGATATAGCCATAATGAACCTGCCAAATAAAGATGACGCTTATGTTAATGCTGAGAGTTTCCCAGACAAATATTTGGACACTATTAATTACTTGATTGAAAAAGGCTACAAAGCTCATGGTTCACATTATCAAATGGATAAGGAAACCATCATTTCTTTTAAAGCTCCAAATAGAAGAAGTTTTCAAAGTTCGAAAGCACTAACTCCAGATCTAAAAAAAGCGCTGCATCAAATAGAGCTAGTAGATAGCAGTTATAATCTTAATCAGGTTTTACCCGATAACTCATTGGTCTCCAAGGCAATCGAATCTATGGCACTAAGAAAAGCTACTTTAAACGATAAATCGAAGTCATGTGAGTCAATTAGAAAAGAGTTATTGGCCGAAGAAGGTTTTCTAGACCACAGTGAAACTTATGATTTGATAAAACGTATTTCACAAGGTGATGGAAATACTGCTGAAAGGTTGCATGATATTGATCCAGTTCTTGTTAATTTATGGCGTGAAACTGAATCTAGCCATAGTGTAAGCAAAGAAAGTCACAGTGACTTCATCACCATGCTACAAGAGCAGAAGTTTCAAGATGCGCTTGATTACAGCTCATCGACCCCTCTTACTAAAGTTGAAACTGACACTTTGTTGATTTCATTATTGCAAAACACTGAAAGTATTATACCTATTTGGAACGCTAGAGTAGCTTTTGCACCACCATCTGGCTTGCTAGCATTTAAACATTTACCTTTTGAAAAATGGAAGTCACTCAAAAATGAGAGGTTCGATTTTTCAATTAAAGATAGCTTTGGAAATGATCTATTTTTACCTGCTGCTTTAAACTCTCCAGAGGCAGTTCAACTATTGTTAGACTTTGGTTTGATACCAGAGGTGAATGAATTAGGTTTAGACGTATTAGATCTTTTATTAGAAGACAGTTACGAGAATGGAAGACTTAATAGAAGCTTGAGTTTAATTGTTTCTGAAGTCGAGATGTTTGAGCCTAGCCATTATTCCAGGGTAGCTAGAATCAAGAAATATTTTCCTGAAGAATATAAGAAGTTAGTTCAGCTTAGTAGCAAGTTCATGGTAGAAAGTGAAATAGAAGTAAATCAATTTAGACTTAAAGTGTATTAGAGCCATATAATATATTGAAATTTTTAATCAATCGTATGTTTTCAACTAAAGTTATAAGGAAAACTAAGCCTTGCTAATTGTTTAAAGTTATTAAATATAAGGGGATTTTGAACACTTAATGAATTAAATTAATTGATTTAACATCGACAACGTAGCTATTAAGTTAAAGCTAATAAACATATAAGTTTGATAAGGTAAAAGCTATGTTTAAATAAACGCTGTTAAGCTCTTTAACGATTTAATAACTGAAAACGTTGGCTCATAATCAGCTTTTTAGTGTATTTGTGTTTTGGCTTCTTCAAAATATCATTGGTTTTTCCAAACTCTAATACTGCCCCTTCACACATTACCATCATTTCATCACTAAAGTGTCTAACAATACCTAAATTGTGAGAAATTAAAATAAATGCTAAACCCATCTGCTGTTGTAAATCGAGCAGTAAATTAATCATTTGAGAGCGTAAAGACGGGTCGAGCGCCGCTAATGCCTCGTCAAGAATAATAACTTGTGGTTTTAATATAATAGCGCGAGCTAATGAGATACGTTGTTTTTGACCACCAGAAAACATATGCGGATAAAAACTCATATGATCGGCTAACAAACCCACTTTTTGTAGTGTCTCTCTAATTAGTTGATTACGTTCAACTTCATCGAGTTTAGTATTGAGCTGCAAAGGTTCATCAAGAAGTTGTTCAATGGTCAGGCTCGGGTTTAATGTTGTGCCAGAATCTTGAAATATCATTCTAATATGCTGGCAACGTTGCTTAAAGTTCCCTGGGGCTAATGTTTGGCCATTTAAGCGTATATCGCCTGTTGTTGGTAATTCTGCACCAACAAGTAACTTGGCAATGGTTGATTTACCAGAGCCAGTCTCTCCAACTATGGCGAGTGTTTTATGTGGCATTATGTCGAAAGAAATAGGCTCTAAAGCCGACACACATTTACGATTAAACCAATAATTTTTGTCTTTATAGGTTTTACTTAAATTACTCACTTGTAATAACACAGTACTCACGAATAGCTATCCTTAAGTGGAAAGTGACAACTTACTTGATGGCTATGGAAATTCTTAATTTTTGGCGCATGAACACACTTCTGTTGTGCTCTAGGGCATCTAGGACCTAAGCGACATCCGATAGGTAAATGCTGCAATATAGGGATGCTGCCAGGCAAGGTCATTAACCGAGATTTATTAGGGATCATCCTGTTTGCTCTTGGGCTACTATCAACAAGGGCACGAGTATAAGGGTGATAAGGTTGGTTAAATATTTGCTCAGTTGTTCCAGCTTCTACAAACTGTCCGCTGTACATTACCGTAATAGTATTTGTCCAATGGGTAACGTTTTCTAAGTCATGACTGATTAATAATATCGACATGTTTTTTAGCTGATTTAAGCTCGCCAGTAGACGAAATATTTGCCCTTGGTTAGTACTTTCCATTGCAGCTGTAGGTTCATCAGCAATTAGTAGCATAGGGCGCCTTGCAAGCGCCATAGCAATCATTACTCGCTGACATAACGCATCAGTGAGTTGATGCGGAAAGCTTTTTACACATACTTCATGCTGTTTGATACCAACTTTATGCAATAAATTAATTGCGGCTTGTTTACGTTGTTGACGCTTTTGCCAAAAAAAACCAGTAAGTTGTTCAGCATCAACGGCTTCTTCTAATTGTTCACCGATAGACGTTGTTGGATCTAAGCACGCCATAGGCTCTTGAAATATCATGGCAACGTCTTTAGTTATAATGGCTTTACGTTCTGCAGGAGACAACCGCATTAAGTCATTTCCACGCCAATGAAAGCGATCGGCATCTACTCGCCACTTTTCATCCAATACGCCAACAATTGCTTGAGCAAGTAGCGACTTTCCAGAGCCAGATTCACCAACTAAGCCGCGCACCTCACCTTCTTTCATTGTGAGGTTAACACGATCAACAGCAAATATTGGTTTTGAAGCGGTTTTAAGCTCAATAGAAAGGTTGCGTATATCAATTAAATTCATTAGTTTTCCTTGCGCACTTTCAATGCGTGGCGCATGCCTTCACCAACTAAATTGGTGGCAACAACCGAAAATAAAATAGCTAAACCAGGCAAATATACTGTCCAAGGTGCGATATAAAATAAATCAATACCGTTTGCTAGCATTGCACCCCATTCAGGCATAGGAATAGGCGCACCTAATCCCAAAAAGCCAAGCGCGGCTATGTCTAATATAGCGGCCGATTGTGCAAGAGTTGCTTGGCTGATTAGTTTTTCGATAATATTAGGAAAGATTGAGTAGCGCAAAATTCGCAATGAACTTGCACCGTCAAGGCGTGAGGCTAATACATAATCTTTTGCAAACTCTTCTCGCACAGCATTTCGGGTGATATGCACAAACTGCGGGATCAACACCATAATAATAGCCCATAAGGTGTTTTCTAAGCCCGGCCCTAATATTGCGACAATAATAATAGCTAGCAGTAAAGAGGGGATCGACAATATAACGTCGAGAAAATGATTGAGAAAGCTTGATTTAATACCCGATGTTAACGCAGATAGCGAGCCAATAACCACGCCAATAGCAAGTGAAGCAATAACCACAATAATACTTAAACCAAAAGTTAACGAAGTGCCCTGAATCAACCGCGATAACATATCACGGCCTAAGTTATCAGTACCGAGTAAAAAGCTGACATTACCTTCGTCACTCCATGCTGGTGGTAAAAGTAAATGATCTAAGTGATTCTCTACTGAAGAGTAAGGGGAAATAACATTAGCCAACACTGCGAGCACTATCAGAAACAAAAAACAGCCAAAACCAATTAAAACAACAGGCGGCTCTTTAAAGTTATGCCACAATTGCATTAATGGCGTTGGAAACTCTTCTTCTTGATATATTTTATCGCGCGCCATGATGAGGCTCCCTAGCTAAGGGGTTTAGTGCTGCATAAACAAAATCTATAATTATATGAACGATAAAAATAAAGGTTGAAAGCACGATTAAACCACCTTGAATTGCCGTGTAGTCACGCTGATAAATACTTTCTATTAACCAACGTCCAATGCCAGGCCAGCTAAAAATAACCTCAGTTACCATAGCAATAGTAATAAGATTAGCAAACTGTAAACCAACGTCTCTAATAACTTTGATAAAAGCATTACGCATAGCATGGCGATAAATAATTTGGCTAAAAGTCAGACCTTTTGCTTTAGCTGCTTTGATATAGTGAGTGTCTAAAACCTCTAACATTGCTGTACGCGCTAATCGCATAAAAATTGTCGCGGGTGCTAACGCAACTACAATAACAGGTAATATCAAGTGTCGGGTAGCATCTTGAAAAGCCTGCCATTTATATTCATTGTCACTCAGTAAAATGTCAATAAGTTGTAGGCCAGTAACAGGTTCAATTTCAAAGAGCAGGCTGATCTGGCCTGCAGAAGGTAACCAACCTAGCTGAATCGAAAATACCAATATCGCCAGTATTCCTAGCCAAAAAACGGGGATTGAATAACCCAGCATAGCAACAGTTAGAATTAAATTATCAGGTAACTTTCGATGATAAATAGCAGCACAAAAACCAATAGGAATACCAAAAAACATAGCAACTAGTAACGCAACGCAGGTCAACTCAATGGTGGCGGGCAAACGATTCAGTACTTCAGTAGCGATGGGGAGTTGGCTATTCATCGAATAGCCCATTTCACCATGAAAAAGGTGATTAAGATAACTGAAGTACTGGCTTAAAAGCCCAAACTGCTGATTGTAGTCATTAGCTAAAATGGCTAATTGTTCTGGTGAAGCATTTAATTGTCCCGTTAAATTAATGAGTTGATCGCCAGGAAACAAAAAACTTAAACTGAAAGACAATAATGTAAGCAACAAAATTGTAAAAATAAATAAACTGAGTCGGCGTAGGGTAAATATCAACATGCTAGTTTTTTGTTACCCCATTAAAATCAATTCCACCAATAGCACGTAATAGTTTGCCATTTATATTATTTGAACGAGCTTGAAATCGTTTTGAGTGAGCAATGGGGATTAACGGCACTTCTTCATTAATTAAAGCAAGGGCTTTTGAATATAACACTTTTCTTTTATTGATACTGTTTGTTTGTAAAGCGCGTTTAATGAGCCTGTCAAATTTTTCATTGCACCAAAATGTTCTATTACTTCCCGTTATTGCTGAAGAGCAGCTGAGCATTGGTGAAAAAAAGTTATCAGGATCAGGGTGATCAGCAGACCAACCTAAAAGAACACTTTGGTGTTCGCCATCTGTAATTTTACGTAAGAAAGTTGACCATTCGTAACCTGATACTATATCAACTTCAATGCCTATTTTTTGTAAATCTGCCTGAATGAGCTTTGCCATAGTCACAGCGTCTGGGTTATATGAACGTTGTACCGGCATTGCCCATAAATCCATAGAAAATCCATCGCTATAACCCGCTTCAGATAATAACTCTTGTGCTTTATTTATTGAATATTCTTGGCTTGAAATCGTTTCGTCGTAAGCCCATGAAGAGTTAGGTATTATACCGTTAGCTATTTCGGCCTGCCCAGTATAAACCGCGTCTAAAATAGCTTGCTTGTTAATAGCGTAAGACAATGCTTTACGCACTAACGGGTTGTTAAATGGTGGCTTTGCGGTATTAAAACCTAAGTAGCCAACATTAAAAGCAGTAACAGATTCTAATATTAAATTATCATGTTGTTTTATTTTTTCGTGGGCAATAGGGTAGGCGATAATATCACACTCGCCAGCTAGCAATTTGGTTAGTCTACCGGTGTCTCTTGGCGTAATATCAAAAACCAATTGTTTAATTTTTGATTTGCCTCGCCAATAATTTTCATGCGCTTCATAGCGAATAAATGAGCTAGAACTATACCATTTAAACTTAAATGGCCCTGTTCCAACAGGCAGCATATCTATCTCTTGCATGGTATTGAGTTGTAAAAGTTGATCAGCATATTCTTTTGATAAAATAACCGCAGAATCACTACCAATGTTCGCCAGAAAAGAGCTGTCAGGGCGAGTTAATTGAAAGCGCACAGTATGCTCATTAATTTTTTCTACGCTACTAATTAACTCTGCTAATTGCGCATTTTGAAAAAAAGGGTATTTACCACCCGAAACTGGATGATATTCATGGTTTACATCCAACATGCGGCTGAAGCTAAAAATAACATCATCGGCGTTAAGCGCTCGTGTGGGGGTAAAGTATCGAGTTTGGTGAAATTGCACATCTTTGCGAAGATAAAAGGTAATCATTTTACCATCGCGTGTTACATGCCAAGATTTAGCAATTGCCGGAATAATAGTATTGTCTGTAGGGTCAAACTCAAGTAGGCGATTATACAGTTGATTCGAGGTTGCATCGATTGTAGTACCTGAAGAAACCGTTTGAGGGTTAAAGCTTTCTGGCGAGCCTTCACTACAGTAAATAATACTCTCTTTACTTAAAGAGAGCGTTTCATTTGTATCGCAGCCAGCAAGAAAAGCGAGCAAAGACAATGCGAAAAAATTGTAAAATGTTTGAGTAGAGTAAGCCATAGCCAATCTTTATTCTTCGTCTGCACTACTTGAATCGAGTAGATTATATTTTTTTAAATAGCCTCTTAATTGATGATAGGTTAATTCTAAGGCATCTGCGGTTTTCTTTTGATTATATTGGCAATTAGCCAAAGCAGATTTGATCAAATCAACTTCATAATTCTGTGATAGTTCTTTTAACGACAGTGGAAATTGCAGTGAAGCAGTATTAATTGCTAATGGCTTTACTTCGGCTTTAGTCTGAGGCTTTGACTCTGTGGATGCTTCTGCTACTTCTACTTGAGGAGCCGTCTTAATTCTATCTTGTGTTTTAATACGTTTTGAAGGGCGATAAGGCGACTCAAAGGGATCAATAATTAATTCATGCACAGGTAAATGAGGATTATTGCAACGATAAACACTGCGCTCTACTACATTTTTTAATTCGCGAATATTACCCGGCCAATGGTATTCAAGTAAGGCACGTTTGGCTTTTTCTGTAAAACCACTAAACAGTTCAAACTCAAGCTCACGAGCCATATTAATGGCGAAATGTTCAGCTAAAACCAAAATGTCGTCTAATCGCTCACGTAATGGCGGCAGGGTAATAACATCAAAAGCTAACCTATCAAGTAAATCTGCACGAAATTCGCCAGCAGCGGCCATTGAAGGTAAATCTTCATTTGTAGCAGCCACTAGGCGAGCATTGGTTTTAATGGTTCTTGAACCACCAACACGCTCAAACTCGCCATATTCTACAACACGCAATAACTTCTCTTGTATTAATCCGGTAGTGTTAGCTATTTCATCTAGAAACAAAGTGCCGTTATCAGCACGTTCAAAGCGGCCCTCATGGCGCTTGCTTGCACCGGTAAAGGCGCCACTGTCATAACCAAATAATTCCGTTTCCAATAAATTTTCATTTAACGCGGCACAATTGAGTTTCAAATAGTTTTGATCCCAACGTTTTGACAGGTAATGTAAACGCGCCGCAACGAGTTCTTTACCTGTGCCACGTTCACCAATAATTAGCACGGGTTTACTTAATGGCGCTATTTGTGAAATTTGCTCAAGCACTTCCAAAAAGTTGTTAGATTGACCAATGAGATTATCTTGTTGTTTGAAACGTGTCATTTACTGACCTAATAATTGGTTTTTTTCACTAACAAATAGTGTATTTTATTACTAGCTTAGATAGAAGTCTTTTTTTAATTATTAATAAAGTATTATTAATCAAGATGTTACTTTGATTTTAAAACTTGGCGCAGAACGTGAATAGTAAAAGCTAAGACAATTAAAGTAATTTTTTGAATGAGGAAGTAATTATGGGTGTTTTTTCAAGGTTTACGGATATCATTAATTCTAATATTAACAACTTATTAGACAAAGCAGAAGATCCTGCAAAAATGGTACGCTTGATCATACAAGAAATGGAAGATACGTTAGTTGAAGTTCGCTCTTCATCAGCAAAAACTTTAGCAGATAAGAAGGATTTAGCACGCCAAATAAGTCGATTTGAAACAGATGCTACGCAATGGCAAGAAAAAGCTGAATTAGCTTTAAGCAAAGATCGTGAAGACTTAGCGCGTGCAGCATTAATGGAAAAGAAAAAATGTGCTGAAAATGCAGCAGCATTAACTGAAGAATTATCACATGTAGATGAACATATTGCTAAGTTGCAAAGTGAAATTTCACAGCTTCAAGATAAGCTAGCCGATGCTAAGTCTCGTCAAAAAGCGATTATTATGCGCGAAAAAACAGCTCACTCGCGTTTAAAAGTTAAAAAGAATATTGATAGTGATCGTGTGAATGACGCCTTAAGTCGTTTCGACCGTTACGAACGTAAAATTGATGATATAGAAGCACAGGTAGAGTCTTATGATATGGGTAGCAAGTCTTTAGCCGATGAAATTGCAGATTTAGCATCAGATGATAAAGTTGATGATGAATTAGCGCAATTAAAAGCTAAAATGAAATCAGAGCCTAAAACAAAATAATTAGACGATAGCTATTTATTACCTGCGTCAGACAACATTAAAGGAGAGTTATTGTGGATGAGATTATCATCGCCCCAGTTATTATATTTATGGTTGTAGTAGCGCCTATTTGGTTGATATTACATTATCGAAGTAAACGCCAAATAAGTCAGGGTTTCAGTGAAGAAGAGTATATTCAATTAACTGAGTTATCGACACTGGCTGACAAAATGGCAGACAGAATTAAAACTCTTGAAGCTATTTTAGATGCTGAAACACCGGAGTGGAGAAATAAATTATGACCAGCAAGCCCCGAGGTGAGTTATATAGAAATGCGAGCCAAGGAAAATTAGCGGGTGTTTGTGCAGGCATTGCCGATTACTTTGGTTGGGAATCATGGTTAGTGCGCATATTGGTTGTTTCAGGTGTGTTGCTTGGCATGGAGTGGTTTATTGTTATTTATATTGCTGCTTGGTTTATTCTAGATAAAAAGCCAGCCAATTTTAGTCATGCTCACAAAGGCAATTTTGCACAAGGGAGCCAATATCAGGCTGAGAATAAAACCGGTTCGCATCATACTAATGATGAAGATGACATAACCAATGAGTCGATTAAAGTGAAATCTCGTATCTGGCAAGCCGGAGAGCCGCCAAAACAAGCATTTCATGATATTAGACGAAAGTTTCAAACTTTAGAGTTAGAATTACAAGTGATTGAACGTTATGTGACCTCGCCTGAATTTACCGTTTCTCGAGAAATAAATAAGCTATAAATTAAAGCGGCCTAGCCGCTTTTTTTAATACCTAAATTATGAAAACTATTAAAATATTGCATGAATTATTACTATATAAGTTACAAGCAGAAGGCTGGTTCAAAACCTTTGTAAAGCTTATATAAGCGATAATATCGACTTATAACATAAGTTATTCAAGTCACTTTTTTTAACTATTTATTGCTGCAATGGTTAAAAAAATTATTGTTATTTATATCTAAAAGTAAGTACGCAATTTAAAATATCGCTTGTCATTTTACTGTGCATCAGTAATTCTTATTCCCTTCAACATATTGAAAAACATAAAAGATAGTAACCAAGCATGGCATTTATTAATAAAGCGAAGTTAGATAAGTTAAAACAAAAAGCTAGCGACATTGTTAATCGTTCTATCGATCAACATATTACGCTAGCTGTAACAGGGCTTAGCCGGAGCGGTAAAACTGCTTTCATTACTTCTTTGGTAAATCAGTTATTGAATGAGGGGAATAACTCTCAGTTAAGTTTTTTTAATGTTGTTCATCAGGGGCGTTATATTGCCGCTAAACGTGTACCTCAAAAACATTTACATATTCCCCGCTTTGAATATGACGGGGCTTTATCTGCTTTGTGTCAATCACCTTCAAAATGGCCTAAACCCACTAATGGTATCAGCGAGTTACGACTAGCGGTACGTTATCAACCGAAAGACTCGATCTTAAAGTATGCTACAGAGTCAGCAACACTCTATATTGATATAACAGATTACCCAGGAGAATGGTTGCTCGATTTGCCGATGTTATCGCAAACGTTTGAAGAGTGGTCAAAACAAACAACTGCACTGCTAATGCAAGCGCCTAGAAATGAGCACGCAAAAGCATTTCTAGATAAATTAGCCGAGTTTGACCCGTTCGCCAGTGTCGAAGAAGCAGTTTTAGCGCAATTATCGCAAGAGTACACTGATTTACTGTTACTTTTTCGCCATCAACTTGGTTTATCGGTTATTCAACCCGGGCGATTCATTCTTCCAGGCGAGCTTGAAGATGCGCCAATTTTACAGTTCTTTCCTTTTAGTGGTTTTGATGAAATCGACAGTAATGAATATCAAAATGCTAAAGACGACTGTTATATCGGTATGTTACGTGCAAGATACATTGAATATAAAGAACGTGTTGTAAGGCGTTTTTATAAAGAACACTTTGTTAATTTTGACCGCCAAATTGTGCTTGCTGACTGTTTAACGCCACTTAATAAAGGCCCAGAGAGCTTTGCTGATTTACAAAATGCTATCGCGATGATCATGGAAAGCTTTCAGTATGGTCAATCGAGCTTATTCTCGCGCTTATTTTCGCCAAAGATTGACCGGCTCCTTTTTGCGGCAACTAAGGCCGATCATGTAACACCTGAGCAGCATGAAAATTTGGTGTCATTACTGAATAAACTTGTTTTTCAAACCAAACAAACGTTAAGTTTTGATGCCATTAAAATGAAAACATTAGCTATTGCCTCCATTAAGGCGACAAAAGTAGGGAAAAGCCAATATCAAGGACAGAACATTCCAGTGATAAAAGGGCGACAGTTGAGTAATGACAAAATGCTCACACTATTTCCAGGTACTGTTCCTGCAAGCATTCCCACCCTGGAGTACTGGCAAAAACAAGCTTTTAACTATATTGCTTTTGCACCAATAGAGTCGGCGAGTATTGACGAGTGTTTACCGCACCTTCGCATGGATCAAATGTTGCAATTTTTGCTTGGAGATAAATTAAAATGATAGAAAATAAAGAAAAATATCAACAGCAAATACTGTTCGACACACTCGATGTTGATGACAGCGCCATAAAAGAAAATACCCCGCAAATTGTTGTTAATGAAGAAGACTGGGTAAGTGATGAGCACATAGAAAAAGTAGAAGATACTGTTACAACTGAAATAGAAAAACCAAGCTGGTTATGGCGAACAATTGGATTAGTATTTATTACCTTAGTTGGGGTTGAGGCGGTACAGTTTTTCATTAATGGCTTTAGTCAATCACCACTTATTGCTAGCTTATATGCCGTACTTTTGGGCGGATTATCAGTAGTTTGTGGTCGTACTGCTTGGCGAGAGTATGCAGGGCTCAGACAGTTCAAATATCAGCAGAAGCTTAAAAATAATGCGCAAGAAATTGTTAATAATGAATCAGACTTAGATGCAAAAACGTTATGTGATAAAATTTCTAAACGCTTACCGGGAGACTTAGCTGAGTTCGATCATAGTTCATGGCATAAATTGAACCTTGAAGAATATAGCGATGCAGAAATAATGCAGCTATACGAGCGAAATATCTTATCTCAGGTTGACCAAAAAGCATTAAAAGAAATTGCAAAATTCTCCTCTGAATCTGTGGTGTTGGTCGCATTAAGTCCTATTGCTATTATTGATATGTTACTGATGCTATGGCGAAACTTGCGGATGATTAATAAAATTTCTGCCTTGTACGGGCTTAAATTAGGCTACTGGAGTCGCATAAAGTTAATTAAGCAAGTTTTTATAAATATGGCCTATGCTGGCGCGAGTGAGTTAGTGGCAGATTTAGGAGCAGACTTGTTAGGTGTAGAGTTATTAGGCAAGCTATCAGCGCGCATGGCACAAGGGTTAGGTGCGGGAATGTTAACGGCAAGATTAGGACTTAAAGCTATGCATTTATGTCGACCAATTCCTTTTTCAGATGATGCACCTAAATTAGCGCATATACGTCAACAAGTTGTTAGCCAAGTACAATCACTAGTGAATAAAAAATAAATTAGCCATTGAAAATAAAGCAGTTTTTTGTTTTTGTACATTTTCATGTAACACAAATTTTACACATTTAATGTTCTGGTTGAAAAGTAGACACTTAGCAAGTAGTGCTTTTTCTACAGATGTTGCCTTACTATTGTGACAACTAAATAGTTTAGATATCAAAATAAAATTAATAATAAATTTGATATCAACAAGTAAGGTTAAAAATGGCTAAGGTAACTAAATACGTCTCAAAAGTTGCAGATGAGCATGGCAATATTGCATGGACCGCAACTGAAAACAAAATATGGCAAGCATTAATAACGCGTCAGCTTTCTACGGTAAAAGACACCGCTTGTGACGAGTTTAATGAAGGGTTAACTAAACTCAACCTACCGCTTGATAGAATTCCGCAATTAGCAGAGGTCAGTAAAGTTTTACAAGCAACCACAGGGTGGAGCTGTGAGCCTGTACCCGCTTTGATAGGTTTTGGTGAATTTTTTAGATTGCTTTCAGAACGAAAATTCCCGGTTGCTACATTTATTCGCTCGCAAGAAGAGTTCGATTATTTACAAGAGCCTGATATTTTCCATGAAATATACGGTCATTGCCCATTATTAACCAATGAATCGTTTGCAAATTATACGCAAGCCTATGGCATGATGGGATTAAATGCCTCAAAAGAAGATCGCGTATTTTTAGCTCGACTTTATTGGTTTACAGTAGAGTTTGGTTTATTAGATACCCCTAAAGGTTTACGTGTTTACGGTGGGGGAATTTTGTCTTCACCTAGTGAAACTGAATACGCATTAAATGATAAATCAGTAGAAAGAAAACCTCTCGATGTTTTAGATGTGCTTCGCACACAATATCGTATTGATATTATGCAACCAGTTTATTTTATGCTGACTAAAGTTAGCGACTTAGATGATATACGTAAATTAGAAGTAGAAGACATTATGGCGTTAGTAGAGCAAGCTAAAAAGATTGGTCTACATCCGGCAAAGTTTGAATTAAAAGCAAGTTAAGGAAATATTATGAGTGGCGAATTATCAAATCAACAATGTGAAGCATGTCAGGTCGATGCACCAAAAGTTAGCGACGACGAATTAGCAAGTTTATTATCTCAAATACCTGACTGGGTTCCTGAAGTTAATAATGGCGTTATGATGCTTGAACGTGTTTATAAGTTTAAAAACTATAAATTAGCGTGGGCTTTTGCAAATAAAGTTTCTGAATTAGCAGAGCAAGAATTTCATCACCCAGCCATTTTATTAGAATGGGGTAAAGTTAAAGTTACCTGGTGGACCCATGCAATTAAAGGGCTGCACAAGAATGATTTTATTTGTGCGGCAAAAACTGATCAACTTCTGTAACGTTTACTTACAACAATAATATTAAGCCTCCTATGACAGGGGGCTTTTTTTTGTTGTAAAAATTAGTTTACAATAGCGCTATTAGATTTTGATGTTTGCTGAGGTTAATAAATGCGTTTAGAAATTGGTTGCCATGACCGAGTCGGTATTGCGCAAAGTGTGTTAGCGATATTTGTTGAACGTGGGATTGACCTACGAGGTATCGAGGTTAAAAGACCGGGGAAAATTTTCATTAACATTCCTGATTTAGAGTTTTCAGAGTTGCAAAGCTTTATGCCTCAGTTACGCTTAATTGACGGTATTATTGATGTTAAAACTACGCCTTATATGCCATCTGAGCGAGAGCGCAATGAATTTGAAACATTAGTCAAAACTTTCCCTGATCCTTTTATTTCAGTAGACAATAAAGGACAAGTACGGGTAGTAAATAACATTGCGGCACAAATAATGTGTGAATCGTTAGAGCATATTATTGGCGAGCATGTTGGCCAATGGCTGAAGGGTTTTAATTTATCGCGATGGCTTGATGGTGAGGAAGTGTTAGCTCAAACCCGCAGGGTTAAATTCCAAGACGATGATTTTGTAGCTGATATTATCCCAATTCATATTGCTGATGACGATGAAAAACATGTACTTGCAGGTGCGGTTATCATATTAAAATCAGAAGCTAGATTAGGTCAGCAAATCAGTGTTTTTAAAAAGGCTAATGAGAATGACTTTAATGGCATTCAAACTAACAGTAGTGCAATGCGTAAATTAATTCGCGAAGCAAAACGTATGGCCTTACTTGATTCTTCAATGCTGATTGTTGGAGAAACAGGAACAGGTAAAGAGTTATTGGCTCGGGCCTGCCATGCTGCTAGTGATCGTGCCGATAAACCTTTTATGACCTTAAGTTGTGCAGCATTACCAGACGATGCCGCAGAAACAGAGTTATTTGGTGCTGGAGCTGCAGGTCAAGCTAATAGCAAGCGCGGTATATTTGAATCAGCTGATGGCGGCACTATATTTTTTGATGAAGTTGGCGAAATGTCGGCTAAATTACAAACCAAAGTACTCAGAGTTATTCAAGACGGCACCTTTAGGCGTATTGATGATGAGCAAGAAATTAAAGTAAATGTGCGCATTATCGGGTCAACAAATCGTGATTTACTTAATATGGTATCGCTAGGTGAGTTTAGAGAAGATCTGTATTATCGCTTGAATGTTTTAGGTCTTAATATTCCATCATTACGTGAACGTCGTGCTGATATTGTGCCTTTAGCGGAACTTTTTGTGGCTAAATTTGGTCAACGTATTGGTAAAACACATACTTCATTTGACGCTGAGTGTCTTGAGTTTATTGAGCATTACCCATGGCCAGGTAATGTTAGGCAACTTGAAAATGTATTGATACGAGCCGTGTCATTAATAGAAAACAATATTATTATGACTTCGCATTTACAGCTGCCTGCCTATACGCGAGAACACGGTTATCTTGAGCAAGATTTTGAAGGAACACTAGACGCGGCAGTGAAAAATTTTGAAGCTGACTTATTACGTAAACTTTATCCAGCTTACCCAAGCACAAGACAGTTAGCGAAAAAGTTAGGGCTTAGTCATACGGCAATTGCTAATAAATTACGTGACTACGATATCAACAAAAAAACCGTTAAAATATAATGTAAATATGCCAATATTGTTCATTAACGTATTGGCGTTTTTTAAAACTACTTGAGTATTATAAATGAAATTATATGGTTATTGGCGTTCTTCTGCCGCATATAGAGTTAGAATTGCTATGCACCTTAAAGGGCTAGTATTTGAATCGGTTCCAGTACATTTAGTAAAAGACGGTGGTGAACAACACAAAGATGCTTACACCGATTTGAATCCAACACATTTAGTACCCACGTTAGTTGATGAAGACATTAAGTTGCACCAGTCAATTGCCATTATAGAGTATCTAGACGAGAAATTTCCTACGGTTGCTATCTACCCTGAAAATATCGTAACTAAAGCTAAAGTGAAAGCGCTTGCTTTAGATGTAGCCTGTGAAATGCATCCCGTTAACAATTTGCGAGTACAACAATACTTAGTAAAAAGCTTTTCGTTGCCAGAAAGTGATAAACTTATTTGGAGCCATTATTGGATGAATATTGGTTTTACTGCTATTGAGAAACAATTGAAGCTTAATGCTGGTCAATATTGTTTCGGCGATAACATTACAATGGCTGATATTTGTTTAGTGCCGCAAGTATATAATGCCAATCGATTTAACCTTGATATGAGCAAGTTTCCAAATATATGTCGAGTAGTCGACAATTGTAATAAGCACCCAGCCTTTATTGCGGCACTTCCTGAGAATCAGGATGATGCACAGAAATAAAGCAAATTAATTAAACTGTTAACGATATAAACTTATTATTCTTCATTCACTTTTTCAATAAACAAGGGTTATTATGTCAATTCAACATACCGAAGAAAAACAAACACCTTGGGCTGTTATTGCAATAATTATAGCTGCGATTATCGCCTTCGTGATTTACTATTATGTTATTTCAGCAGACCAAAGCGATACTATAGAAGCAAACACAACGGCTGTGATCGAAACGGTTGAAGAGCCGATCAAAGTGCCAGAATTACCACCTGAAATAATTGAGCCTGAGCTCTCTGTAGATCCAACTGAAGAAGATACGGTAGATATTGAGCCAGAAATAATTTTACCTACCTTAGATGAAAGCGATACTTGGTTTAGTACAAAGTTACCTGAATTGACTTGGCGAAAAGAGTTACTAAAACTGGTAGTAACAGACGATATGATCCGCCGATTTGTAGTGTTTACTGATAACTTCAGTCAAGGCACTTTAGCTTACGAGCACACACCGTTAGTTACACCAAACACAAAGTTTACAGCCTTAGAGCAAGAAACTGAACAAGGCACACAATGGCAATGGGATGAATCTAGTACTCGTCGTTTTAGCATGTACGTTGATCTTCTGCGTTCAATGGACAGTGAAATGCTGGTGCAATGGTATGGTGAATTAAAGCCGCTAATTGACCAGGCTTATGCCGAGCTAGGCTACCCAGAGGAGGACTTCACCGACAAGCTGCAAAATGCGATAACTAAGGTGTTAGATATGGAAATCCCTAAAGAACAGCTCGAATTATCACGCCCTAGCGTTATGTATAAATATAAAGATGAGTCATTAGAATCATTAGATGATGCAGAAAAGTTATTATTAAGATTAGGCAAGGAAAACTTACTTGTGATTAAATCAGTAATGCTTGAGATTAATGAAAAATTAGCTAGATCACGTTAAGTTGGCAAAGCAACAGATGAAGAAATTAATATTACCAACCGTACCAGCATGTATTGCAACAAGACATTATGGGGTGTTAAGTAAGCTTGCAAGTCAAATAATGCTGCGCTGTGGTTGGCAAATTAGTGGCGAGTTACCTCAGCACCCTAAGTTTATTCTTGCGGTAGCACCTCATACTTCAAACTGGGATTTTTTTGTTGGTATTGCTGCAATGTTTACTCTAAATCTTAAAGTATCATTTTTGGCAAAAGGCAGTATTTTTCGTTGGCCGATAAAGTCATTATTAAACAGCATTGGTGGGATTGGTGTTGATCGAAACCATAGCCACGGTGTTGTTGGGCAAATCGTTAATGAATTTGAATCTAATGAGCAATTCATACTAGGTATAGCGCCGGAAGGTACACGTAGTAAAACAGTTGAGTGGAGAACTGGTTTTTTACATATTGCTAAACAAGCAAATGTACCAGTAGTGCCGGTGAGTTTTGACTTTGCTAAGAAAGAAGTGAGATTTCATCCAGCAGTAAAAATAACCGGTGACATAGCTCAAGAATTAATTGAATTTAAGCAAGTATTTTTAGGTGTTTGTGCAAAAAAACCACAAGCAGTTTAAAATTAGCAACTAGCGCTTGCAACGAAGCGTTTGTTTAGCGATAATTCGCGCCGCGTTAAAGAGATTTTTTTAGCGCCACTATGGTGACCCTTTTGGTCCCTCCGCAATGATACTCTGTGAACTCGGCCAGGTCCGGAAGGAAGCAACCGCAGCAGACGACTCATGTGCCGGAGTGTTGGCTATTAGGGTTGCCACCCAATTCCTTTCTCCATAGCAATACTCTTTAGCAATAGTCTCTATCCCATTCAGCAATATTTATTAAACCTCATTTTTAGGCATGACTAGCTAATATTTAATGCCTTTTTTATTTGCAATTAACTTAATTAGGTAACCGACGTTAAATGTAGTAAAAACACTATCGCAATGTGTCATTAAAGATCTAAAATATATACTTTAAAGCATAGCTAGTTTACTAATTACATGTAAAGGCTAGGTGACATAAGATTAAACATATATTCTGGCATTATTTCTGGCATTATTTCAACAAAACTGTAGTGGTAACTGAAGACTTAAATTCAAACCCTTTATCTTAACGTTCATGACTCAAATTTAAATCTGATGATTTAACAATAGGCGGTCGTAGGGATTGCACATAACGTGGAAACTCAGTTGTTAGCTCGTTGTAAATGCTCAATGAGTTAGTAAAATTGAAACAGGTGTGTGTTATCGATATGTTTAGGGCCGAGAATCTGCTGAGGCTCAAGAGTCATTGGGTTTTGAAAGCCAAAAATTGAGCGTAAAGGCAAGCGATAAATTAATTATTATGCTTGCCTTCAATATCTATTACGGTAACTATTTTACCGTAAAAATAAACCCTCGTTATAAATACATCCAGCTTAATAATAAAGACAGTGTTACCCACATTAAAAGAATCAATGGAATACCAATACGCATAAAGTCAGAGAACTTATATCCTCCTGCATTCATTACCAGTAAATTCGTTTTATAAGCCATAGGTGTTGCATAACTTAAGTTAGCACCAAATAAAACCGCTAAAATAAATGGTTCAGGGGAAAGGTTTAATTGGCTCGCGACAGAAATGGCAATAGGTGTGCCTATTACCGCTGCTGCGTTGTTAGAAACAATATTTGTTAATATGGCTAGTAACAACATTAATGACGCTAAAACACCACCTGGAGGCAATCCATATGAAACGGCAACAAAAACTTGTGCAATATATTCTGCTCCACCGGTCATCATCATTGCAGAACCTAAGGCTAATGAGGCAGCAACAATTAATATTACTTGGGTGCTAAGTGCCGATGAAGCTTCTTGCCAATCTAAACATTTAGTTAACAAAAGTATTAAAACACCACAAACAGAGCTGATTTCGATGGGTAAAATGCCTAGTGCTGACGATACAACTACCGCCAATAAAGTACCTAAAGCTATAGGGGCTTTACTTGTTTGAGGTAATGATTCTGCGCCATCAATAACTAACAAGCCGGGCTTTTCTTTTAATGCGGCTATTTGCTCTATTTCACCTTGAACTAGCAATACATCACCAATTTTTAAACGCGTTTTACCAATACCGTTACGTCCTATCTCCATTGCTTTACCTGCTCTGTGCAAAGCTACAACAGTGATCGCGTGTTTATTAATAAAGTTGGCTTCTTGTAATGTTCTACCCTCAATGCCGGAACCAGCAACAATTACAATTTCAGCTAAAATTTGTTTTTCAGCCTTTAATGGATGATCTTCATCAACTTTATGTTGCCCAGAGAATAAGGTAGCGCCAAGCACGGTTTCGTATTCTTTAAGTCTATCGGGATAATCATGTACTTTTAATCTATCGCCAACAACGAGTACCGTGTCTGGCAAAGGTACAATATTACGATTTTCAGGACCGCGTTGGATGCTTTCTATTTTTAATTGGCCATCTGTTAACGCTATAATTTCAGTAATAGTTTTTTCATTACTTGTACTTTCTTCATTTATATTAAGGTAGGCACTGAAAATTCTAGGCGAAGTATCAGGCATAGATGGAGAGCGACTTGGCAGTAATTTAGGCGCGATAATCCATAAATAAGCAATGGCAACAACAGCGGCAATAAGAGCAGGTTGTGCAAAGTCAAAAAGGCCAAATTCAGCAGCGCCCATATTTTTAGCAATACTTACAACCAACAAGTTAGTTGATGTGCCAATAGTCGTTGCCATACCACCAACTAATGTAGCAAGACCCATTGGCAGTAACATCGGGGACGAGTCGGTTTTAGTACGCAAAGATACACTAATTAAAATAGGCAGTAACAGCACTACAACCGGCGTGTTATTTATAAAGGCACTTAATGTTCCGGCTAAAACAAGTGTAATTAGCAGAGACAATGCGGGGCTGATTTTCCACAATTTGGCCAGATATCGTCCTATAGGCTCTAACGCACCTGTGCGTACTATGCCATGGCCAATAATCATCAGTGAGCAAACCGTAACTAAGGCCTCATGCCCAAAACCAAAAAATAAAGCACTAGGTTCAAAATGTACGCCATCAACAGAAAATGGAAAAACGGCAAACATTACCGCTAATATGGCTATTACAGCAAGCGATGAAGTTTCTAGCGGTATATCTTCACGACGGAATAAATAGAGCGCTAAAACGGTTATCAGCAGAACAGCTAAAGCATGATTGTTAGGGATATCAGGAATATTCAACGTTATGACCACTTATTTTATATGTTAGGTTATGAAAGCTAGCCGAGAAAGCAACGGCATAACAAAATTTAGCATGTACTAATTATGTTCTTTCATGAATGCTAATGCTTTGGAAGCCGCAACTTTAACATTGTTTTCCATCTCAAAACGTTCAGATGCGGGTAAATAAAAAGCCATGTCAACTTCATGTCGAATGTAGCGTGTGGGCAGTTGATTCAAAACTACACAAACTAAATCTGCTAAAAATTCAGCATCATAGCTATCTTCTAGTTTCAATGCCGAGAAATGTTGCGAAACTAACTTTTCGTAATAATTATGAATATCGTCGGGAATGTTCATGTTAATAACTTTTTTTGGTGGTTATATTTTCAAGCCTAATGCTAGTGTAATGAAAACACCAATCTTTTTTTCTTTATGAGCATTAATTTAAATTGTAAAGATTAAATGTTAAACATGTTTTAACGTTTTTCAGCACTCGCTATTTCGCGTTCAAGTTTAGAAATTGCTTGTCGGCATCGACCAAGACGTTGGTGAATAGCAAGCACCTCGTCAGTTAATTGTTTTGATTTTTTTACAGAGGCCCCATGAAACTGTTTCTCACGAGTTTGTATCATTTCGAGTAAACGTCTTTCGAACTCAACAGTTTCATTGAGCTTTTTATGCAGGTTATGACTAGATTGCATTACAGCCTGAGCTGCTTTTTTATAACGTCTAGATTTTATTGCCACAAGCCTTTGTGCTGGCTCTTTATGTAAAGTACTGTTTGCATTTAACGCATTTCTTAACGCGGAAATTTGCTGTTCAATAGTAAGTAAGCGCGTATGCGCAAGCGTGTTTTTATTTGCAGCTAAAAGTCTAGCCAATTCATTAGTTTTATTTTTTACCTCGTCAACATAAGGTTGAAACAGATCACTGTGAGTAAGAAATAATTTTTCAGAGAAAATATCATTTTCTTGAATTATTTTATGAGATTTTGAGTGCTTATTTTGTTGATCAACAATGTTGGCCTGCACATTAAGCTGATCGAGAATTGCATGAATTTTATTAATCGCATTGAGCATACTTAACCCTTCTAACTAAACCAAGCTTGATAGCCTAAATTAGCCGACATAAGAATAACTACTGTAATAAAAGTAGGGCGTATAAATTTACTACCCAATTTAATGGCCCAATTAGCACCGACCCAGGCACCAAGCATTATGAAAAACCCCATTGAAAGGCCTAATACAAAGTTAACGTGGCCTAGGTAAATAAAAGTTAACAAACTAAAGAAGTTACTGACAAAATTTGTCGAACGGGCTAATCCCGAACTAAGTAGAATATCGATTTTATATAAGGCATTTGATGAACTTACCCAAAAGGCACCCGTTCCCGGGCCAGCAACGCCATCATAAAAGCCTAAAATAAGCCCTTGTATTACTTGTTTAATTTTTATAATTCTATTTTTTATCGGTAAGCCTATCACTTTACTGGAAACTGAGCGCGATAATAAAGTGTATACAGCGGTTAATACTACAAGCACTGGAATGTACTTATCTAGAAACTCGACAGATAAAAAATTAACAATTACAGTACCTAAGATAGCGCCAATAGCAGTGGCGATAATAGCTAGACGCCAATATTTAGGATTAAAAAGTTTTTTTCGATAAAAAGTAAAAGATGCTGTAAATGAACCAAAAGAGGCAGCAAGTTTATTCGTACCAAGTGCAACGTGTGGTGGTAAACCAGAGGTTAATAATGTAGGCACGGTAAGCATGCCGCCGCCGCCAGCAATAGCATCAATTAGCCCAGCAACAAAGCCGACACTACATAAGGTTATCCATAAACTAATGTCTAGGGCAGGATCCATGATCATAGAATGTTTTGCATAGTAAATTTGCGGGTAACTATACCACAATGCAATCATGAATTTATCTAGATTTCTAACTCAAATTGAGAGTATTTTTCTGCGAAGCAAAGTTTATTTTTGTGTACTTCTGATTCGAAATTTAACAGCGTATAAAATATTTTTAGATAAATATTCACAAACAGTGTATTTAAATTAAACGGTGAAAGGCCCTAAAATAGGATTGTGGGTGAGATAAAATCACTATTTATTGCCAAATTTGAGCTTGGTTACAAAATAAATGAAAATAAATATCAAAAACTGTTTCAATTTGTTTACGTAAGTTGTTTGTGTGTGTAAGTTATTGTTAATTAGGTTAAATGTTGTTTTTGTCGTTTTTTTTATAAATACCTGAAAAAACTATTTGTTTTTTTGTGCTCATTCAATAACCCATAAAACATAAAGACCCTATAAGCTGTTGTTTTAAATTCATTTATTTGTGTGTTTTTATTGGCGGTAATCGACTTTAAATACATCGAAGATATGATTTTTAATGAGAAATCGCTTATTTTGTGTACTTTGTTACTTGATTGTTAACATACGTTTTTTGACTGCCTTTTAATGCCATAAGTGAATTATGTAAATAAAACGTAACTGTTTGTGTTGACCCATTAACAAGATTAAGTTTAATATCTTAGCTGAAAGATTTGGTTATTAACCGAATTAGTAATTCAACAACAAGACAACATAGTCTTGAAATTAAACACTAGTATCACGAAAGTGGTCCAGGGAGTATATCAATGTATCAAAGTAACAAGCTTACTAAAGCTGTTCGTTTAGCTCTTGTAGCTGGCGCAACAACTACTGTTCTAGCTGCACCAAGTGCTATGGCATTCGCTGAAGAAGCTGCAGCAGAAGAAAAAGGTGTTGAACGTATCCAGGTAACTGGTTCACGTATTCGTCGTTCAGAATTAACAGCTGTAACACCTATCATCGAAATTAGCGCTCAAGAATTCGCAATTTCAGGTAACCTTAACATCGAGCAAAAACTTGCTGAGTTACCTTCTACATTGCCTTCATTTGGTCCTAGCTCAAACAACCCTGGTGACGGTACAGCAACAGTAGATTTACGTGGTTTAGGTACTTCACGTACGTTAGTTATGGTTAACGGTCGTCGTTGGGTTCCTTCAAACCAATCAGGCGTAGTTGATTTAAACACGATCCCAGCTTCTTTAATCGAAAACGTTGAAATCATCACTGGTGGTGCTTCTGCGGTATACGGTTCAGATGCAATCGGTGGTGTTGTTAACTTTAAAATGAAAGATGATTTTGAAGGTGTTGAAATTTCAACGTTATACGATGTAACGACTGAAGGCGATGCTGAGAAATTTAACTTAGATTTAACCATGGGTGGCAACTTTGCTGATGACCGTGGTAACGCAGTACTTTACGTTGGTTATTCTAAGCGTGAATCTTTATTCCAAGGCGACCGTGACTTTGCAAGTGTTGCGTTAACTGAAGGCGATGGCGAGTTAGTTGCTGGTGGTTCTTCAGGCATTCCTGGTACTCGTGTATTTGGTGGTCCAACACTTATTTCTGGCCCAAATGCAGGTTCAAGCTTAGGTCGATTTAACCAAGACGGCTCAGGTAATACCTTTACTGGCGCTGACCGTTTTAACTATGCACCTGATAACTTTTTACAGTTACCACAAGAACGTTTAACAATGAACGCCTTCTCTCATTTCTACATTAATGATGAGACTCGTATTTACAGTGAACTTTCTTTCATTCGTAACGAAGTTCCACAAGAATTAGCGCCTACACCAGCATTTACAACAATCGAAGTAAATCCTAATAGTGCATTCTTTGGTGCAGACGTTCAAGAAGCTATGTTAGCAAGTGGTGACTTAAATGCCGCTGGCAACTACGAAATGTTCGTAGGTCGCCGTATGGTAGAAAATGGTTCACGCCAATCTATCGATACACGTGATGCAATGCGTCTTTTAGTTGGTATTGATGGCTACATTAACGACGATTGGTCTTACGATGTTTATTACAGTCGTTCACAAATGGATCAATCTAACCTGTTAAACAACGATGTTTCAGCTTCACGTTTTAAACAAGCACTTCTAACAAATGATGCTGCTACTGAATGTACAGATACTTCAGGTGGCTGTGTACCAATTAATATTTTTGGTGAAGGCAACATCTCTGACGCCGCAGTTAATTTTGTAAACGTTGGTGCATCAAACGTTACTACACTTAAACAAGAAGTATTTATGGCTACAGTATCTGGTGCATTACCATTTACTTTTCCAGGTGCTGAAGAGTCTGCTGGTATCGTATTCGGTTACGAGAAGCGTCAAGACGAATCATCTTTCCGTCCAGATGAATTCTTAGCTGCAGGTGATGTATTAGGCTTTAATGCTGGTTTACCAACTGTTGGTAAGTACAGTTCAAGTGAAATTTTCACTGAATTCTCTCTACCTCTTTTAAGTGGCAAAGAATTTGCTGAAGACTTGAGCTTTTGGGGTGCTGCACGTTATGCAGATTACTCAAACATTGGTGCAGTTTCATCATTCGCAGCAGCGTTGAACTGGGCGCCTACTGATTGGATTAGCACACGTATTGGTTTCCAATCAGCTGTACGTGCTCCAAATGTTGCTGAATTGTTCCAAGGTTCTGCAAATGGTTTCCCAGGTGCAAGTGATCCATGTTCAGTTGGTGGTTACCAAGCTGGCGTAACAAGTGATGCATTATGTATTTCTTCAGGCGTTGCAGCTGATCAAGTTGGTGTTTTCACACAAGCTAACTCACAAATTGAAGGTTCATTTGGTGGTAACTCAGAACTACAAGAAGAAAGTTCTGACACATTTACTGTTGGTATCGTTGTTCAACCTTTTGAAGGTTTAGATTTCACTATTGATTATTTCAGCATTGAAATTGAAGATGCTATTTCTTCATACGGTGTAAACAATACATTGAATGTTTGTTATAACATTGTAAAAGATGCAGGACATGAAACTTGTCAAAATATCACTCGTCGTGCAGATGGTAACGTTGATATCGTTCAATCATTGAATGCTAACATCGCATCAATTGAAACAGCTGGTGTTGATTTTAACATCACTTACAACGCAGAACTTGATTTTGGTTTGTTTGATAGCGGCTCTGACTTAAATATTCAGTTCCGTTCAACTTTCCTAGAAAAGTCTGATTTTGTACCAATTGTTGGTTTACCAACTGAATACGAATGTGCTGGTTACTACGGTAATACATGTGGCGCGCCACAACCTGATTTCCAAGCAAACACTCGTGTTAACTGGACAAACGGTGACTTAACGTTATCTGCATTATTCCGTTACATTGGTTCAACTGAAGATGACCAGTTAATGGTTGATAATACTTTAAAGGCTAGTGACTTAGTTGTATCAGAAATTGACGCAGCGATTTACGTTGATTTAAGTGCTAGCTACTTAGTTAACGAAAATCTGAATGTTAACTTTGGTATTAAAAACGTATTTGATGAAGAGCCTACTGCTTTAGGTGATTCACAATCTCAAGCTAACACATTCCCAGAAACGTATGACGTTATTGGTCCACGTGTGTTCTTAAGTGCTTCTTACACGTTCAATTAATCACTAATTAAAACTAATTTTAGTTTTAATTAAGTGTTAATAAATTAGAAAGTGACCAACATTTGTTGGTCACTTTTTTTTTAATCTAACGTTAGATGGTGTATGGTAATAATATAGATAAAGCGCTGCTAAATTACATTTATAAAAATAGATCCTAAAAAATATGCAAAATGTTAGCTGTTCAGATGTAACCCTTAAACTTCAACATCTTTTTTCTTTATTCCAAAAAGGTCAAACCAAACGTGTACTTCAAGAGGTAGAAGTATTATTAACTTCTGTTACCGATAATGCTGATCTATTGCATTTGGCGGCTATGGCTTATAAGGCTGAGGGTAACTTTGAAAAAGCAATAAACTATTTCACTAAATCATTAGCGATTAATGATAACCAGCCGCAAGTTCATAACAATATTGCGAATACTTATAAACAAAAATTGAGCTGGGCTTTGGCCGAAGTTCATTACAACAAGGCAATTAAACTCCAGCCTCAATATATTGATGCAATTAAGAATCTTGGTTTATTGTATTTAAATAATCAAAGATATAAAGAAGCAAAAAACAGTTTTCTACAAGTTATAAAACTATCAAAAAGTGATGCTTCAGCATACACATCATTAGGTAATATATGTAAAGCAGAACAAAACTTTCCTGCTGCTATTAGTTACTATAAACAAGCGCTGAATATTAACCCTCGCTATGTAAATGCGTTACATAATTTAGGTATAGCCTATCGTATGACTGGTAATTTCTCTGAGGCTATTAAGTGTTTTAATCAAGCAAAAGCTATTGCGCCCAATATAGCTGAAATTGACTTTAATGAAGCTAATACTCAGTTTGACTTAGGTAATTATCTACAAGCAGAGCAGGCTTATTGGAATGCGTTACGAAAAGCACCGGATAACTGTGAAATACATGAAACATTAAATGAGTTTTACTGGCAAACCGATAAAAAAAGTGAATTTGGAAAAAGTTTTACTCAAGCGATCAATCATTTGCCAAATAACTTACCACTTCGTCATTCATATGCAGAAAGTCTGTTTGCTTCAGGAAATAAAGCACAAGCAAGTAAGGTAATAGATGAAGCGCTAAAGCTAGATAAAACACCAGAACTTCTTCATTTAAAGGGGAAGTTAGTTGCCTCAAAAGGAGAACTTAAACTTGCAATATCGCTAATAGAGTCCTCTTTGAATAATCAATACAAGCTCTCTAATGCTCTAGATTTAATTGAGCTATTAATTATTGATATTGATTACAGTAAAGCACTTCATCATATAAGCTATGCTGAAAAAATAGAGCCTAATAACCAGTTGCTTATCGCTTATAAAAGTATATGTTGGAGACTTACTAGCGATCATAGATACGAATGGTTAATTGATTATCAAACGCATATACGGACCTATGAAATTCCCGTTCCTAAAGGTTACAGCTCAAGAGAGATGTTTCTAGATGAATTAGGACCAGCGTTATTGTCAATGCATCAAACGCAGCATGCGCCATTAAAGCAAACCTTAAAATTTGGCACGCAGACTCCGGGCAGACTTTTTTATCAGCCGGTTAAACCCATTGTTGACTTAAAAAATGCATTTGAAGAAGTTGCTTTAGAATATATATCTTCATTGCCTGATGATGACAGTCACCCACTTTTATCAAGGAAAACCAAGCAAATTAATTTTGCTGGTTCTTGGTCTGTAAAGCTAAAGCCTAATGGCTATCATGTAAACCATGTACACCCTAAAGGCTGGATAAGTTCATCATTCTATGTAAGTGTGCCAGAGTTCTCGAATTTCACTCAATCAAATGATAACGCAGGTGCGATAAAGTTTGGAGAGAGTTCGATGAATCTAAAAGAACGAGAAAAAATAGCTAGAACGGTGACTCCAAAGAATGGCTTAGTCGCTTTATTCCCTTCATATGTTTGGCATGGAACGATTCCATTCAATGGGCCTAACGACATAGTGAGATTGACTGCACCATGTGATATAACACCGGGAGAGCGCTAATATGCAAGATACAGATGCATGGTCATTATATTGGCAGAACAACCATCAAGAAAGTTGCATTACACCGTGCAATGAAACTGACAGCACTATTCTTATTGATATTTGGCAAAACTTTGCATTAGATCTAAAACCAAATTTTGAGTTACTAGATTTAGCAACTGGCAATGGCAGTGTTGCAAGGCGCTTAATTAGTTTTAATAAACAGCTTAAAGTAACAGCAGTAGACCAAGCAAGTATAGACCCAACAAAATATGTTGATGACAACATCTTGCTAGATAACATTCAATTTGTTGCGGATGTAAACATTGAAAAACTGCCATTTGAGCAAAACATATTTGATGCAGTTACTAGCCAATTTGGTTTAGAGTATTCAAACCTGAGTTTATCAATACCAGAGCTAGTAAGAGTATTGAAGCAAGCAGGGCGATTCTTATTTATTATGCATCATGCAGATAGCGAAGTTGTAGGTCCTGCAAAATTAAAAGTTAAAGAATTTAACTTAATTTTTGAAAGCAATTTACTACATGATTTTGAATTGTTTTTATCAAATAATTTAAGCTTAGAAGAATTAAATAAAACAGGTGAAAAGCTGCTAAATAACCCTGAGTTAATTAAAAGCAACGCAATCACAGGCCAAATATTTTCTGCCATTGATAAGCTTATAGTACTTAAAAACCAGAATAAAAAACAAAATGCTGAAGTCTTACTTAATACACTGCAAAATATGACAAACAGAATTGTCGCTGAAAACTCTAGGCTAGAACAATTAATTTCATCATCTTTAACTCAAATAGAAATAGAAGCGCTGTGCAATTCACTCAAAAATGAGGGGGCAAAGGCGACATTTAAATCAATTACACTAAGCGATAATCAAAGTGTTATTGGTTGGGAAATTAAAGGATATAAGCTATGAGTACTGAAGTAAGCTTATTAAAACAAGTAGATCGAGCGTTTAGCTGTCAGAAAAATCAACAGGGTTTAGAGCTGCTTAGAGCGTATATTGTTAATAATGCTCAAGACACCGAACAACTTTATCGTTTAGCCGTTATTGAAGAACAAATAGGTCTTAAAGAGAATGCGGCAAAGGCTTATTTGCAATGTATAAACAGTAATAAGCAAGATATGAAAGCTTATTTATACGGAGGTTACTTTTTCCAACAATGCGGGGAAATGGAACGAGCTTTAGCGCTTTACTCTCTCGGCGAAAATATCGATGCAAGATTAACTGTGTTACACCAAAATCAGAATGTGTCTTATGAAACAAGGCTTAGGTCGCATTCTGCTAATATTGCACTGAGAAATCACTTCACAACACTTCACGCCAAAAGTTTAGAGAATTTTGATAACAGCGAAAGAATAGTTAATGCTATATGGCCACAAACACATAATAGTGCAATAAACTACTTAACGGCTAATCAACACCCACATCTCTTCTATATACCAGAGTTAACAGCTAAGCCTATTCATAGTAGTCATAGTGTTGACTGGTGCAAATTATTAGAACAAAGCTTTGATGAACTTACTAGCGAGTTCTCTGAGTTATTGAGTTTAATTGAACGTAACGGTGTGCCTTATTTGGATGACAGCTATAAGGCAAAAGGCTTTGAGTCGTTAGCGGGTTCAAAAAACTGGACTGCACTCAATATCTTCAAAGATGGTAAAGCTAATGATAATTTGTTGTCTTTAATGCCAAAGACAGCCGATGTTTTAAATAAACTCCCTTTGTATAAGGTTGATGAACAGCCATTTGAAGTGTTTTTTTCGTTATTAAAGGCAGGGCAACATATTCAGCCACATTTTGGGCAATCTAACCATAGTTTAACAGTACATTTACCTATTATTGTTCCCAAAGGTGGGTACTTAACAGTCGCGGGCGAAAAACTATCTTGGCAAAAGGGTAAAGTTATTATATTCGACGACTCTTTTATTCATGAAGCAATTAACCCTTCTGATGAAGATCGTGTGGTGCTTATTTTCTCTATTTGGCACCCAGATTTGTCAGAGGCAGAACAAAAAGCTATTTTAGCGAGTTTTCAAGCTCGCCGTGAATGGCTTGACAGTCGTGTTCATCATTTGTCTTCAGATAACTCATGATAAAATTGACTAAATATTGCTAACTCTTGCTGGTAATGACGAGAAAAGTTTTGCTTATTAGTGTTAATTGGCTGCCTAACTTGTAATTCACTGAAGGTGAAACTGTTAACATGCTCTTTGTGAAAATTTAGATAATCGTCGTTCCAGTCTAAATTACAAAATTTAAATATTAACTGCGCTTCTTCTTGAGGGGCGTTTGTTAGCTGATTGTAATTTACATCAATAACTTGTCCTGGAAAGCTATCTCGCCAAAAGTCCATTAATTTGTTTGCTTGGAATATAGCATGAGCAATGTTTTTTAAATTAGCGGCATAGTTATGGTGTGGAGCAAAAGGTTGCGAGAAAATTGATAAAGCTAGATCTTCAGGTGCTCTTCTCATTTGAATAACTTTAACTTGCTCGAAAATAGAAAGTATAGCCCCAACATAACGATAGTTATGCGGCATTTTATCGACAATGATATCTGCGTTTAATGCTGTTTTAGCGCGGTATGAACTGAGAATCTCTTGTTTGTTTTTGCTGAAGAACTCTTGCCAATTAATCGCTGTATTATTTTTCTGAGCATTAACCTTATTTTCTATGAATAGTGCCAATGCTTCATTTTCGCCACTGCTTTCAATACAAGGGTGCTGAGATAAAATTCGGTCCATCAGTGTTGTGCCCGATCTCGGCATGCCAACAATGAAAATATTGCTAGGGGCTAATTGCGTTATGTCTTTGGAGAAGTCAGCAGAGCTTACTTGAGATAGAAATTTATGATGATTTTTAGCAGCATCATGCTCATAAGATAAATTACTTTTACTAATAATATCTTCTTGTAAAGTATTTGCTTTAGTAAAACAACGAAAAGCCAGTGGATATTGTGCTAGCTTTTCATAGGCCTTTGCTAAAATAAATAAATTTTGCTGGTTTTGGTAATTATTCTCAATTGAGCTCTCTAACAAATGTGAGAGAGACGCTACTGTGTGTTCATGTTGAGCGCCTATCTCTTGTTTAGCTCCCCATGCAATATAGCTCTCAGGGTTTAATGCTAATGCGTTGTCTGCAGCAGCAATTGCAAGTTCTGTTTTATTTTCAAGGCGGCAAATGCGTATTTCAATTTCATAGCGAGTCAAACTATTATCACTTAACGCTATAGCATTGTTTAATTCTAGTCGCGCTTGTTTTACATCTCTGGCAAGTAAGTATAAATCAGCGAATTTTAATAAATTAAGGCTAATAACGGGGGTATGTTCAAGAAATTTTTTAAAAGCACTAACCGCATTATCGTACTGCCTTAATTTTGCGTAACAAATAGATAAGCTTTTTTGAATTACAGCTTGTTGATTAGATAACGTATGACTTAGCCTTAACCATATAGCTATAGCTGCAGCCCAGTTTTCACTTTGCATGTTAGCTTGTGCAATAATTATATCAGTTTGTGGACTACTCTTTACTGAAGTATTATTTTGATACTTTGTTGCTATCTCTAGTGATAATTTAGGCTGATTAATTTTAAGCGCTAAATGTGCAAATGAATTTATAATTTGCCTATCGTTTGGTAGCATCTCTTTAATATTATTAATTAATTCATATGCTGCTTCAGCTTTATTTGCTGAGTTTAAGCACATGGCAAAGTTCAGTGTAATGTCAACGGCATTGGGCTCTTTGGCTAAAGCTTTAGTAAATAAAGAGATTGCACGTTCATATTGTTGTGTCTGAGCATATAATGTAGCTAAACCATAGGTTGCGTCATTACTGTCATGCTGACTAATCGCTTTTAAATATGCTTGTTCAGCAACTTCATAGTTTTTTTGTTGATGGGCTAATTCAGCTATGTTTAACGATTCATTTAAAGTCATAAAAGTAATGCTTAGTAGGTGCAAGTCACAAGCGTGACGAACACATAGTGGTTATTTAATATATGCATGTGATAATACAGCAAAATTACACGCTAATAAAAGTGTTTAGCAGTGAAACCTTGAGGTGAAAGATGAAATTGTATTTTAATAAAACTGATAATAAAGCAAAACTTAGACAGGATTATTCAAATAATGGTTATGTCAAGTTAGAACATGCTTTAACAAATGAAACTGCCCGTTTTATTCATGAAAAAATATCCAATCAAAAACAATGGAATTTAGTATTCAAAAATAAGGGGCTTCATCAAGATTCAAATAGTGCAGACGTTGAAGCTTGGGATGAGGAAAATAAAAAAAATCTCACGAATTTAATACATAAACAAGCGGAAAATACATTTCAATACTTTTATGAGACTATTCCCATTTACGATATTTACTATGACAAATTAATGCCAGGGCACTTTTTTAATGACATTGTTAAATTTTTAAATAGTGAGCCTACTTTAAATTACTTTAGAGAAATACTCGATGCACCTGAAATAAATTTTTTAGACGCGCAAATAACTCGGTTCAAAGCCGGGCATTTCTTGAATTGTCATAATGATGATGTTGATGGTAAAAATAGAGTGGCAGCGTTCGTTATTAATTTAACAAAAGACTGGTCTGTTGATTGGGGAGGGGCACTGCACATACTTAGTAATAAGTCAGAAATTGAAAAAAGCTTTTCGCCTTCGTTCAATGAAATTAATATATTTAAAGTGCCAGTAGACCACCTTGTGGGTTATGTTTCACCTTTTGCAACAGGACAAAGGTTATCTATTACTGGTTGGCTTAGAAGTGGCCAAAATCCAAAAAAATTATAAAGCTACAGGTACAAAATGACAATTAAAATAAACGACATCACAAATATAACCGAGTTAAAAAACGAGTTCTCTGAAAATGATATTGTTAGAGTCTTCAATTTTTTAGAGCAAACAGGCTTAAATGAGTTAAAAATATCATTAGAAACCAAAGTAAACTTCGATAATGCATTTCATTTAAACGGGCAGAATCGACAAGCCAGTGATGCAGAAATAAAAGCTTTACCTGTAACAACACAAAACCAACTTTATCAAGATATTCATAGGCTGGCAGCAAGCGGGGCTGGGTTCTTATATGGGCGACATAAAATTGAACAAGGCTCAATTGAACAACTTTCTGATTTTTTAGCTCAGCTTAATTCAGAAAGTACGTTGAAAATAATAAAAGAAATCACCAGTATCACTGATTTAACGCATGCTGATGGCCAAGCGACAAGATATCGCCGAGGCGATTTTTTAACGCGCCATATCGATAATATACCGGGCGAAACAAGGCGTATAGCATACGTGCTCGGTTTTACTGAAGGTTGGCATCCTGATTGGGGCGGTTTGTTACAGTTTTTTGAAAAAGATGGTACCCCTACGAGGTCTTGGTCCCCGGCATTTAACTCACTAACCTTATTTAATGTTGATAAAGTGCATTCAGTGACTTCAGTTGCACAATTTGCGGCAAAAAATAGATACTCAATTACTGGCTGGTTCAGAGCTTAATTTAGATCTTAATTTAGAGCTTACTATTACGAGCAATATTACGGTCAATATTGCTTGTATAACGCCTGAAACTGCCGGTAAATTGCACGTTTATTCTAATAATACCCCTATTTCAAAGTAATCAATCACTACACTCCTGATATTAGAGAAGTTTAATTATTGTTCAATTAAGAAACAAATTAACGGTATTAAGTGCCAATTCACTAATATCGTTTGACTTACTACGAAAGAGTTAGTAAAACATAGGTAGCACATATTTTTACAATTAAGAGGACTTCTGTAACATTGATAAAATCAATCTTGTTCTTTATTAAATGAATATATTGTTCTATTCTCGTTACGAAAGGCTTATTTTATCCATTAAAAAATAAAATAAGCAGACTTTTGAATGTACTTAGTTGACAGCTAGGCTGTCGTCTGGGAATATTGCATGGTTTTATTCTAAACAAATTAAAACTTAAAATGGCAGATTATTAAATTTGCGTTAACAATAAAGTTTGTTATCAAAATTCAATAGCAATTGGTTGGGAACTATGTCCAAATTAAGCAAGAAAAGCCTTATCGCATCGACGATAATCGGCGCATTAGCATTTTCAGCAAGCAACTTCGCTGCTGCAGACGCATTAACAGATCTACAAAAAGCAGAAGCTCAAATTTTTAAAGCTTCAAGTAAATCACAAAGCAAAATCGACAACATCTATGGTCAAACTCAAGAGTTATTAGCTGAGTACCGTAATACAGTTGACGAAGCTGATGTGTTAAAAGGTTATAACGATCATGTTCAACTTATGGTTGACGATCAAAAAGCCAATATTCAATCTTTACAAAATCAAATTGCTGGTATTGATAAAACTAAGCAAGGCGTAGTGCCATTGATGTACAAAATGATTGACACATTAGACAAGTTTGTTGACCTTGATGTTCCTATGAACATTGATGCACGTAAAGAGCGTATAGCTGGTTTACGTGATGTAATGGGTGACTCAGACGTTTCAGTATCTGAACAATTTCGTTTAGTACTTGAAGCTTACGAGATTGAAGCCAGTTACGGCACTATTTTCGGTGTGTATCAAGGTGAGCTTGACTTAGGTGATCGTATGATTACTGCAGATTTTGTTCACATGGGTCGTATTTCATTTGTTGCTCAATCTCTTGACATGAAAAATGCTTGGGTTTGGAACAATGAAGAGCGTTCATGGGAAGCTTTAGGTGACGAGTACTTGAAACCTGTAACCGATGCCGTACGTATGGCTCGTAAGCAATTACCACTTGATTTAGCTAAACTACCAGTATTTGCAGCAGGAGCAAAATAATGAAAAAAGTTATTAATTTCGTATTATTTGCTGCTTCAATGACTGTAGCAGCTTCGGCATCAGCAAATCAGTTAGACGACTTGTTAAAGCAAGTTAAAAATGACCGTATTTCTGAAGCTAAAATTGATAAAAAGCGTGAAGCGGAATTTACTTCTGCACGTGCTGACAAGCAAGCTTTATTGAATAAAGCTAAAAAAGATCTAGCAGACCAACAAGCTCGTAATAAACGTTTAACTAAAGAATATGCTGATAACGAAATTACCTTAGCACAGAAAGCTGTAGAGCTTGACAATGCTCAAGGTACATTAGGTGAAATGTTCGGTGTAAGCCGTGCAGCTGCAGCTAATGCTTACGGTTCAATCGTAACTTCACTTGTTTCAGCTGAATACCCAGGTCGTGGTGCAACTTTAGATAAAATCGCTAACTCTAAAGCAATCCCTGAACTTGAACAACTTGAAGAACTTTGGTTTGCACTTCAAACTGAAATGACTCAATCAGGTGAAATCTCTAAGTTTACTACTGAAGTAACTAACTTAGATGGTTCAAAGTCTACTCAGTCAGTAACACGTGTTGGTACGTTCAACTTAGTGTCTGAAGACGGTTACTTAAACTACAACGATGAAGTTGGTCAAGTACAACCACTAGCTAAGCAACCTGCGGGTTACATTGCCGGTGCTGCTGCTTCTTTCTTCGGCGAAACTTCAGGTTACTTTCCTTTATACGTGGATCCTTCACGTGGTGCTATCTTAACGCTAGAGACGCGTAAGAAAACACTTATGGAATTCTACCACGAAGGTAAAGAAGTAGGTTATGCAATCACAGTATTGTTGTTCTTCGGTGTTCTTATCGCATTAGAGCGTATGATTGTTCTTGGTTCTATGAGCTCTAAAATTAAAGCGCAAGAGAAAAACCTTGATCAACCAAACGATAACAACCCACTGGGTCGTTTATTAAAAGTTTACTTTGAAAACAAGTCAGTTGATGCAGAAACACTTGAACTTAAACTTGATGAAGCCATACTTCGCGAAACTCCTAAAGTTGACCGTGGTATTAACTTAATCAAAATGTTCGCTGCAATTGCACCATTAATGGGTCTATTAGGTACGGTAATCGGTATGATTATGACCTTCCAAACGATTACATTATTTGGTACAGGTGACCCGAAAATTATGGCGGGTAACATCTCTCTTGCACTTGTAACAACTGCATTAGGTTTGATTTGTGCATTACCATTAATCTTAATCCACAGCATTGTTGCTGGTAAGAGTAAATCTGTACTACAAAAATTAGACGAGCAAAGCGCTGGATTAATCGCAGCGATTGCCGAGAAGGAGTCTAAATAATGTTATTCCTGATAGAGCTTTGGGAATCTGTCAGGAGTTTTATTGCGACTGGCGGTAACGTATTATACGTTGTTGCCTTCGCACTCTTATTGATGTGGATAATGATGATAGAACGTTATTGGTTCTTATCAAAAGTTTATCCAAAAATGAAAGACGATATCGTCGGACGTTGGGATGCGAGAGAAGATACTACTTCTTGGTATGCACATCGAATTAGAGATACTTGGATCTCCGAAGCGACAGAACTACTAGAGCAACGCATGCTCACAATTAGAACCTTGGTGGCAATGTGTCCACTAATTGGTTTACTAGGTACGGTAACCGGCATGATCGGTGTGTTTGAAGTAATGGCACAACAAGGTACTGGTAATCCGCGTCTGATGGCGTCTGGTATATCAATGGCAACAATTCCGACAATGGCGGGTATGGTTGCTGCATTATCAGGTGTGTTTTTCAGTTCAAGGTTAGACGCTAAAGTTAAACTAGCAAAGGCTAAACTGGTTGACAGTTTACCTCATCACTAGAGAGATATTCGAATGGCACGTAAACGTATTCGTGAAGACGAAGAAGCAGTAATTGATATGACACCGATGCTTGACATCGTATTCATCATGTTAATCTTCTTTATCGTTACTACTTCTTTTGTAAAAGAAGCTGGTATCGAAGTTAATAAACCAAAAGCGGCAAATCAATCTAAACAAAAGTCAGCTAACATCTTTGTAGCAGTTAAAGATAATGGCGAAATTTGGTTAGACAAACGTCGTGTAGATGTTGAGCGCGTAGCGGCCAATATTGAAAAATTATTGGCTGAGCAACCAACTGATGTTGTAATCATTCAAGCTGACAAAGACGCTAAACATGGTGTTGTTGTTAAAGTAATGGATGCAATTAAAGAAGCGGGCATAGACAGAATTTCTATCGCTGCAGCTAAGGGGTAGTTTATGGTTCGCTTTTTAGTATCTATACTACTAGGCGCGGCAGTAACATTTGCTTTGTTTTCTTTTATGGCCTTTCTTGTTTCTAGCGGTGATAGAACCAAGGAAGAAGCCTTAGAGAATATCATAGTAGAAGTTAATACGACGCCACCTAAGTCAGCTGCAGAACGCCGTCAACGTGTTCCGCCGCCGCCACCGCCGCCGCCTAAAACGCCACCTAAGCCTCAAGCTCCTGAGCCTGAGACTAATAACGATACAAGTGGATTAACGTTTAATATGCCTGGTGTTCAATTAGCTGGTGCAAATGCTGGTATGTCTGCTCCTGGCGCTGGTTTTGGACGCGATGGCGATGCAACACCAATAGTTCGTATTGAGCCTAAGTACCCAATACAAGCTGCTCGTGATGGTAAAGAAGGTTGGGTTACGCTTTCATTTACTATCAACGAAATTGGTGGTGTTGAAGACGTTGATGTTATTGAAGCTGAGCCTAAGCGTATTTTCGACAAAGAAGCTAAACGTGCTTTGCGAAAGTGGAAGTACAAACCAAAAGTTGTTGATGGCAAAGCGATGAGACAACCTGGTTTAACTGTACGACTTGACTTTAAAATGGACGGAGGAAATTAATAATGAATAAGATTTTTTCATCTTTACTGTTAATTATTTCAGTTGTTCTAATTCAATTACCTATTGCTGCAACAGTATCAGCAGCAGGTGCTGAAGATGCAGAAAAGCCAAAGCGTAAAACACAGTTAGTTGGTCCTAGTGTTGGTAAAAAAGTTGCTAAAGCATTTGAATCTTACTCTGCGGATGATATTCCAGGCGCTTTAGTTATTCTTTTAGACATTGATGCTAGCAAAGAATATGACAAAGCTTATGTTGCTCGTTTTATTGCCGTTATGTACGCAAGTATGGGTAATGAAGAAGCAAAAGCGATTGAATATCTTAAGCTTGCAGTAGAGCCTGATATCCTTAACGAAGGAGATCACGGTGAATCAATCAAGTTATTAGCTGATTTGCAAATGCAAACCAAATCTTATGAAGAGGCGCTTGTCAATTATAAGGCTTGGATGGATTTTACGGGTAAATCGGATGGTGATACTTGGACTAAAATAGCGAATGCATATTATGCACTGAAGCAATTAGATAAAATGATTGTGCCAGCGGATAATGCCATTGCAGCTTATGGTGACAAGCAAAACAAAAACCCTTACATTTTGAAAGTTACATCTTATTATGAAACTAAGAAATTTAAGGAAGCTGTTAAAACGCTTGAAACTGTAGTTCAAATCTTCCCAGAAGATAAAACTTGGTGGACTCAACTTGGCATGTTTTATTTGCTAGTTGAAGATTATCAGAAAGGTCTGGAAACATTAGATCTTGCTTATAAACAAGGTTTTCTTGAAAAAGAATCTGAAATCAAAACACTTGCAAGTTTATATTCGCAAAATTCAGTACCATACAAAGCAGCTTTACTGTTAGAGAAGCATATTGATTCAGGCCTAGTAACTCGTGATGATAAGAACTTATCGTCATTAGCGAATGCTTGGCATGCAGCTCAACATATTGATAAAGCAGCGAGCTATTACGGCGAACTAGCTAAAATGACTAACCTTTCTAAGCATTACAGCAAGCAAGGTATGTTATTAAAGCAAGATGAGCAGTTTAAAGCCGCTATTGTAGCGTTAAACAAAGCTTTAGAACTTGGTGTTTCAAATAAAGGTAGACTGTATATGAGTATTGCAGAATCTCACTTTTATTTAGAAGAATATAAACAAGCTTATAAAGCAATTAATTTAGCCATGAAAGATCCTAAGACTCGTAAGTCTGCTAAGGGTTGGGTAGGTTTTATTAAAGACACTGCGCAACGTAAAAATGTTGCAATCTAAGTTTGCTACTTAGTTCCAATAAAAAACCAGCCAAATAGGCTGGTTTTTTTTGTTTAAAAAAAAGGCTATGTATAATAGCAAACTGATTATTTTATTAACCATCCGAAAATAATTGCTTATGCAAAATAGACGTTATGATAAATATCGACTATTAATAACCAACTATCAATTAGTCATTCTCACTTGCTTCATCCCTTAAAAGAAATATATAAATAAGAGACCATTTAAGCTCTGAAATTGGAAGTTTATTTTAGGCAAATGCAGGCAGTATTTAGCCTGGCAATTTCTATTAGCTAGCTTTATATTTACATGTTGTTTAAACGATTGTTTGCTTTTGCTAGGGTTACTTTTAAAAAATATTACCGTAATTATTTATAATGAGTAATGAACTCATCACTATAAGTATTAACGATTTTATCGCTAATACTTGGTTATAAATATCCCGTTCAAATTTATTAATATAAAAATACGAGACTAAATAAGACTACCTTTTATAGGCACTTTGATTTACAATGCGCGCCGATTAATCAACCTAATGGTATTTTTATGTCAAAAGAAAACTTCAAAGATAGCACCTCAATTCTCCATATATTTACAGCTGTTTTGGTTATGTTTGCAGCGCCGCTTTTACCCATGTTAGCTGGTTGGTTCACGTTATTATCAAATTAGTCAAAGGCGTTAATATTTAGGATGAATATACTCGTTGTAGACGACAATTCGATCATATTAAATAACCTTACTGTGCTGTTATCGGCGCACGGGTATTTTGTAAATACGGCTTGTCATGGTTTAGATGCTTCAGAAGCATTAGTAAATAATAATTTTGATTTGGTTATAATTGACCATTTAATGCCAATTATGAATGGTATCCAATTAACCAAATATATAAGGCAGCATGAAATATTAGCAGGTATTCCTGTGATATTCATGACTACACAAGGCAAAAGCGCTGTGCCTTATCTTTGTGATATTAAAATGTTTGATGCAATTATTGATAAACCTATAGAAGAGCAAAGTTTTATCAATTTAGTAAATGAACTACTAATACCAAATTCTCGCAGTCAGTCACTATAATTTTTCATAGAATTGCTTTATTCTGTAGCTAAAATATCTTTTGACTTATAGAACATGACTGAATCACAAATCAATATACTTAAATCTGCAATTCATACCATTCCTGATTATCCTAAGCCCGGTATTCTCTTTAGAGATGTTACTGGGATTTTAGATGATGCTGAAGCGCTTCAATTAACTATTAATATTTTAGCTGAAAAGTTTAAAGGTGGCGGATTTACTAAAATTGTTGGAACTGAAGCTCGCGGCTTCCTCTTTGGTGCTCCTTTAGCTGTTGCAATGGGCGTTGGATTTATTCCTGTACGTAAGCCAGGTAAACTGCCAAGAGCAACATTTAAGCAAGATTACGAGTTGGAATATGGCCAAGACACTTTAGAAATTCACCAAGATGCTTTAAGTTCAAATGACAATGTTTTAATTATTGATGATTTACTTGCAACAGGTGGCACAATCGAAGCGACAACAAAATTAATTCGACGACTGGGTGCTAAAGTAACCGATGCTGCTTTTGTTATCTCGTTGCCCGACTTAGGCGGTGAAGAAAAACTTAAAGGCATGGATTTATCTGTGTTCTCTTTATTACAATATGCTGGTGATTAAGGCCGAAAAATGAGCTATCAGGTTTTAGCAAGAAAATGGCGTCCAAAATCCTTTAGTGAGCTTATGGGACAAGAACATATCGTAACTGTTCTTGTTAACGCATTGACTCAGCAAAGGCTTCATCACGCGTACTTATTTACTGGTACCCGTGGTGTTGGTAAAACAACTATCGCCAGAATTTTTGCTAAAAGCTTAAATTGCGATACAGGTATTACTGCAACACCTTGTGGTGTTTGTGATGCTTGTGTTGATATTGATCAGGGTAAATTTGTTGATTTACTCGAGATTGATGCGGCTTCACGTACAAAAGTAGATGACACCCGTGAAATTCTAGACAACGTACAATATGCCCCTACAAGAGGGCGCTATAAAGTCTACTTAATTGATGAAGTTCACATGCTTTCTAAGAGCAGTTTTAATGCCTTATTAAAGACATTAGAAGAACCGCCTGAACATGTTAAATTTATTTTAGCGACTACTGATCCTCAAAAGTTACCTGTTACTGTGCTTTCACGTTGTTTACAGTTCCATTTAAAAGCACTGTCAATTAAACAAATCAGCGATAAAACAACGGAAATATTAACTAAAGAAAGTGTAACCTTCGATCTTGAAGCTATTGCTCTGCTTGCTAAAGCTGCACGTGGCAGTATGCGAGATTGTTTGAGCTTAACAGACCAATGTATTGCCCAAGGTAACGGTAATATTACTCGGCACGACGTACAACAAATGTTGGGTGGTGTTGATCGTGATTGGGTATTTAAAATTCTTATCGCGTTGCTGAAACAAGATGCAGAAGCGCTAATGAAATTATCGCTATCAATCGCATCATATGCCCCCAGTTATAGTCGTTTATCGGCTGAATTAATTCAGTTGTTACATCAAGTTGCAATGACACAAGTGGTAGAATCTAATTTTAGCTTACCTGCAGAACATCAGCAGATGTTGATGCGATTTTGCCAATTAATGTCTCCTGAAGATGTACAGCTTTATTATCAAATAGTACTAACCGCTCGAAAAGACTTACCCTATGCTGATGATGAGCAAGCAGCGTTTGATATGATGCTATTGCGTCTACTTGCCTTTAAACCAGTGATTAATAACCAAGAGTTACCCACTGCTGAAAAAAGTAAAGTAGAGGCTGCTAAAATTCAGCAGGCTGCAGATAAGCAACTTGATGAATTGACTTTTGAACAACCTTCAACTGCATCAGCTTCAGCTGTTTCATCCTCGGCTGCTGAGATAACTAACACACTTGAGCATGCTTCAGTTGAAGAAACTTCGCTATTAAAAAAGCAAGAAGATAACATGCCTGCGGCAGAGGCAGAGGCAGAGGCAGAGGCAGAGGCAGAAAAGCTTTCTCCTTTGGTAGAAGAACATAACAGTAGCAACACTTCTACTCTTGACGTTATTTCAGTAGCTAGTCAAACAGATTATGTTCAGGAAGAACAAGATCAAGAGATAAACATCGAGAATAATGATGAATTGATTAGTCAGAAAAATGAAGCATTAAACCAAGAGATGTCAGCAATAGAACAACAAGCCAGCACTCTAATTGACAATAACTCTGATGAAGAGCTTACCAGCCATGTTGATTCATCTTATGGTACTCTAGAAAACTTGCCTGCTGATACACAAGAGACTGATAGTATTAGCCAGCAAGAGTTAAGTAATGAAAAACAAGGTTTTGCATCTAACGTAACGGCAGCTATTCACACACGAAACATGCTCAGAAGTCGAAAAAAATCGATGGAGGAGGGCGGAAAAAAGCCTAATGGCGCAGGCATGCGTCTAACAGCTGATGCCGTTAATACATCTGGGGAAATACCTGACGTACCCACTCAAAGTAAAGTGGAAAGCACGCCGAATGTTCCTGATTTAGCAACTTTACCTGAACAGCCTTATACTGAAGATATTATTAATCCAGCAACGATTAAATTAGCTAATCAAGTTGATAAGTGGGCACACATGATCGACAGTATGTCGTTAATTGCTCGTTTAAGGCAATTAGCTATTCATGCAACAATTGATGAAAGTTCTACTGATGATCTATTGATACTGCAATTAGATAAATCGATCAGGCATTTAAATAGTGATGCGGCCCATAAACAATTAGAAGTGCATATATCTGAATACTTGCAACGTAAAGTTACTGTTGAATTAAATATTGTAGAGAAAACCGTTGCTGATCCTTATCAAATTCAATCAGATATCAATGCAAAGCGCTATGAATATGCAAAACAAGTATTAGCCGAAGATGAAATTGTTATCGCATTAAAGCAAGAATTTCAAGCTGAACTTGATGAAGAAACTGTTGTAGCGCGTTAATCGCTACTTGAAATTTTAGCCGTTAAGCACTATCTTTGGCGGCATATAACTTTGGAGTGAAAATTATGATGAAAGGTGGCATGGGCAATCTAATGAAACAAGCCCAACAAATGCAAGCTAAAATGGCTAAAGCTCAAGAAGAGTTAGCCAATATGGAAGTTACCGGCGAAGCGGGTGCCGGCATGGTTAAAGTAACTATGACAGGCAACCATAATGTTCGTCGTGTTGCTATTGACGATAGCTTAATGGAAGACGATAAAGAAATGCTTGAAGACCTTGTTGCCGCGGCAATGAATGACGCTGTGCGTCGTGTTGAAGAGCAAAACAAAGAAAAAATGGGTTCGCTAACTGGCGGTATGCAAATGCCTCCAGGGATGAAAATGCCGTTCTAAAATAACGCTGCATTAGCTGTACTAGCGCAATTTATTCATAAAAGCTTAAGTTTGTAACTTAAGCTTTTTTTATTTGAGCAGTATTATTGATTAGCTTGCAGCGCTAATTCTTATCTTTGACTTACCCATATACTGTCTTTCATTTCGTTGAGTGATTTTTTATTACATGCAACATTTTGATCACAGGTAATATTTGGCAATCTTGTGCCGGTAGAGGTAATACGCTTTCTATAGCTAGCGAGCATTGCATCTAAAGATGTATTTCTATGCAGGCCGTTTACAGTGACAACTTCAATGTTGTGAGATGCAGCTGATTTGAGTATGTTAAAAGTTTCAAGCGGCGTCTCTTCAATTGCTACATGTAAACTGGGTAAGTTATTTTTATCAAATGCTTGGTCTTGCTGTGCCTCGCTAATCCAGCGAACAATTTTTGTAGGGTGAGCTTTATAAACTAAAGTTAGCCAAGTATCTGCTTCTTGATAACGTTGTTTAGCAAGGTAGGTTCTGCCTAATAAAAAAGCTGCATTGGGTTGTCCTTTCCTCGCTGCTCGTTTTAACCACTTAATACCGTCATCTAAGTCATAAAGCTCTTCTTCTGTTAATAATAGCATGCCAGCTTTATATTCAGCCTCTCGTACCCCTTTAATGCCTGCTCTTTTATAAAATTTTAATGCCCTTGCTTTGTCTACCTCCGTACCAAAGCCAAAGTGATAAAACTTTGCTAACGTGTATGTAGCATTTCTATGACCGCGATTTGACGCTTTTTTAAAAGACTTGAAATAAGTAACGCACTCATCAGTCTTACATTCAGTTATTTGTAATGCGGACGTGTTAAACGCTAAAGTCAGTGAGGCTAAAGCTATTATTTTCCCTATGCTTTTTAACATGTAGTTCCCTTTAAAATAAGTTAATATTATATGCATATTTATAGCATAACCTAAATAAGTACTTAATGCATAGGCTGTTTTTTATGCGGTATGTGTAGAGTGAAAAATAAAATATCTTTGTGATAACTGACATTTTTAGAAAGTGGAAGAAGTAAAAATGAATTCAACTCTAGTTTATATTTATGATCCCATGTGTAGTTGGTGTTGGGGATATGCACCAATCTGGATTAAGTTAAAAGATTCGCTACCATTGCATATTGAGATTATGTATGGACTAGGCGGATTAGCGCCTGATAGTAATGAACCTATGCCGGCAGCAATGCAACAATTTTTACAACAAACTTGGCAAAATATTGCTCAGCAACTCGGTAGCCAATTTAATTTTGATTTTTGGACAAAATGCCAGCCAAGACGTTCTACTTATCCAGCATGTCGTGCCGCATTAATTGCAAGAGCTAGTGGTAAAGAGCAAGAAATGCTCTCGGCCATTCAACAAGCTTATTATTTACAAGCAAAAAATCCTTCTGATATCGACACATTGCACGAACTCGCTATTAGTATTGGCTTAGATGGCGATGAGTTTTTACAGCAAATAAACAGTCAAGGTATTGATGACTTGTTAAAAATAGAGATTGCCAAAATGCGACAGCTGCCTATTAATGGCTTCCCTTCCTTAGTGTTAATTAAAGGTAACCGCCACATTCCTATCCCTATTGATTATAAAAATTGGCGCAACACCTTTGAGTTAATATCTTCTGAGGTTTAGCAAATGCAGTATCTGCACTAAATATAGAAGGTATAGTCAGTAAAACTGCTCTAAAAAAGAATATTTTTGTAGTATCATACGGCTATAAAAATAGATTGTTTTTACTTGTTTACGTAAAAGCAAAAATAAATAAGGTTAACTATGACATACGCAGCAATTACTGGTTGGGGCAAGTGCTTACCACCCGCTATTCTTAGCAACGATGATTTAGCCACTTTTCTGGAAACAGATGATGAGTGGATCACCTCTAGAACTGGCATGAAAGAGCGAAGAATTTCTCATGTTACTGTAAGCGAATTAGCGTATGTTGCCTGTGCTCGTGCATTAGCAGCTGCGGGTAAAACAGCTGAAGATGTAGATTTAATCGTATTTGGTAGTACAACCTTTGACCAGCTTTGTCCTAATGCAGCCTCTAATGTACAGCGTTTATTAGGCGCTGAAAATGCCGCGTGTATGGATGTAAGTACAGCATGTACAGGCGGTATGTATAGTTTAAGTGTCGCCACATCGATGATCAAAAGTGGCGTGGTAAAATCTGCACTGATTATCGGCGCTGAAACTATTTCACCGATTATGGACTGGAATAATCGTGACGTTGCGGTATTATTTGGTGACGGTGCTGCGGCACTGTACTTAGAAGAAACTACTGAAGAAATCGGTGTTATTACCCAAGCTTTAGGGTGTTACGGTGAGTCTCGTGATATTTTATCGGTAGAAGGTTGGGGTATGAAGTATGCCAACAAAGGCCGAGTACTTGGGCAATCTAACTGGGCATTCTTAGGGCAAGAAATATTTAAGAAAGCAGTTGCAGGTATGGCACAAGCTTGTGAGAAGGCTATATCACAAGCACAGTTAAACGCAGAGCAAATTTCGAGTGTTGTACCTCATCAAGCAAACTTACGTATAATAGACACCTTAGTAAAACGCTTAAAAGTGGATAAAGATAAGGTGTTTGTTAATATTCATAAATACGGCAACATGTCTGCCGCTACAACTTTGGTTGCCTTTGTAGAAGCAATTGAAGAAGGCTTTATTGCGAAGCAATCTTATGTGCTTCTTCCTGCCTTTGGTGGCGGTCTAACTTGGAGCGCACATGTTGTAAAATGGGGTGACAGAGCACATGCCCTAGCTACAACAGATATCGACTTACCTGAATGTAATAAGTCTGGCTTAGCATTAGTTCAAGACATTATTGCTTCAAAGTCACAATAAACAAGTATTTCATTAATCTGCCGATACTTTGGTGTGTCGGTTAATCTCTTTATATAAGGATCTTTATGCGCTTTTTATCGCGTCGACTAATTTTGCCAAATGATTTAAATTATGCCAACTCATTATTTGGTGGCAGAGCATTAGAGTGGATAGACGAAGAAGCGGCGATCTATGCTATTTGTCAACTTGAAACCAATTGCCTAGTTACTAAGCATATTGGGGCGATTAATTTTGAATCTCCTGCTCAACAAGGTGATGTAGTTGAATTCGGTTTATCAACTAAATCAGTAGGTAAAACTTCAATTACCATTACATGCATGATGCGCAACAAAGTCACTAAAAAAACGATTTGTTTAGCTGATGATATTGTTTTTGTACAAGTTGACCCTATTACTAAAGAGCCTATTCCACATGGAAAAACCTTAGCTTCATTAACGGATCCATTTGCAGAATAGTTTATTCGCATAACCCTTAGCACAAGATATTTTTCGATAAATATGGATCTTGATCAAGTGCTAAGGTGTGTGGTTGTTACTCAGGAAGTTCGATTATAAATTCTGTATAGCCGGTGATAGCAAAATAGCGAATTGATTTTTTTAAGGTTATTTTTTTAGCGATAAGCTGCGAATCGCGATATATTTTTACTGTTTGCTTTTCACCATTTTTGTCACTTTCATAGCCATGAAGTGGATTTTTTCTAAGGTTATCAAACTCAGTTTTAATTATTAATTTCATATTAATGCTTGTGCTTTTACCTTAAGTTTGAAGCTTTAAGCTATCAGTTTAAAGATAGAATTTAGTTGAGAGCTTGCTATTGTTTTTGTTTTGTCTGAAAGCTTAAAACTGACAGCTTACCGCTGCTCTTTTATAGTTTATTAATCTCTTTTTTTACGTCATAGCCTTCATCAGTAACAATTTTTTCAAGTACTTGCATACGCTCTTCAAGTGTTTGAACTTGTTTCATCATAGCGATAGCTTGTTCTTTAGTTTGGCTGTTATTATTTAATGTTTTTTCTTTAAACTCTAAATGTTTTTTGTACATGTCGAACATGACGCCAAAACCAACAGATATAAAAACAATTGCAACAACCATTGCTGTGCCAGACATAAATAAACTCCTTTCAAAATATTAAAACACATAATTTAAGCATAGCGTATCTATACATAAAAAAGCGGTAATTAACTTATTATACAAATTGATATAAACAATCGATCATTCTAAAGCGGTTTAAATATCCAGTATCTACGT
>OJCK01000055.1_pt1 | contig 74722 bp, 79 predicted proteins | sample 1592141 | NCBI WGS metagenome assembly OJCK01 (sample SAMN05416893, study PRJEB24817) | seawater metagenome | isolation source: Sea water | place: Canada:Atlantic | collected 2013-11 | reverse complement strand
TTCATTACCCGACGGGTAACGCTTACTGACACGATCAAAACGAACCATTGGCAAAGTGTGGGCTCCTTACTACAGCTTAGGTTTAGCCCAGTATTGGTCGCGCTTTCGCTTGCCATCGCCACTAGGTATGTCCTTTTGCGACACGCTGTAGATACGTCCCTGTAAGCTCACTAAAAGATCCCTCTTTTAGATGGTCTTAAACGACACACCTACTAACAATGCGCGAAAGCTGGAGTCATCAATTTATTATTTTATGTTTTATTCGGCTATATACTATTTCGCCAGAAGCATGATTAGGTATTTGCGTAACAATCTATTTTCTTTATTAACTGTCTTTATTAAAAAGCGCCCGAGTAAAATCATTGGCATCAAACGGACGCAAATCATTAATACCTTCGCCAATACCAATAAAGCGAACCGGCAAACCAAGCTGCTTAGCTAAGGCGAAGATCACACCGCCTTTTGCAGTGCCATCAAGCTTGGTCAACGTTAACCCAGTAACACCCACGGATTTTTGGAACTGAGTGGCTTGGTTCAGTGCATTTTGCCCAGTACCCGCATCCAATACCAACATCACTTCGTGAGGAGCTTCTGGGTCAATTTTTTTCATCACACGAACCACTTTTTCAAGCTCGCCCATTAGGTTATCTTTAGTATGCAAACGACCCGCCGTATCGGCAATTAAAATATCGGTACCTCGAGCAGAAGCCGCTTCTAAGGCATCAAACAATACCGAAGCACTGTCGGCACCGGTATGCTGGGCCACAACCGGCACGTTATTACGCTCACCCCAAACTTGCAATTGTTCAACCGCCGCTGCACGAAAGGTATCCCCTGCTGCCAACATCACCGACTTGCCTCTGGCCTGGAATTGCTTAGCAAGCTTACCAATGGTGGTGGTTTTACCCACGCCATTAATCCCTACCATTAAAATCACATACGGCTTTTTACTGGAGTCGATTACCAACGGCTGCTGGCAAACCGCTAACATACCTTGTAGTTCTTCGATCAAGGCTTCAAATAAGGCATCAGAATCGGTTAATTCTTTACGGCCAACACGCTCGGTAAGCCTAGCCATGATTTCACGAGTGGCTTCAACACCGACATCGGCCATTACTAGTTGGGTTTCTAGATCCTCTAACAGATCATCATCGATCTCTTTCTTACCCAAAAGAAGATGGGCAACACCGTCACTAAAACCTAAACGGGTTTTACTTAAACCCGTCTTTAATCGACTAAAAAAGCCTGTCTTTTGCTCTTGTGCAGCTTCTGCTTCTAATTCTGCAGAATCATGAAAGAATACAGTATCATCACTGGCAGGAGTGCCCATTTTTTCGGTTAGCGGGGTGGACTGTGAAGTTACAGACTCTTGTTTAACTGAAGTCTGGCTATCCTCAGCAGCAATATCACTTGAGTTATTTGCTGGAATATCAGGACTGTCAGAGTCTTTTTTCTGGTTTTCAGCTTGTTCTTTTTTACGCTTAAAAATATCAAACATGATGGGTTCTCGAATCTATCGCTCGAATTAGATTTGGTTGCGGTCTATCCTACCACCTATCGACTGTTGTGAATAATACAAGGAGACAGAATGAAGCTGAGATTTAGCCGCTCATCCCTTAATTTGATCATTTTTACCTGCATTATTCTAATTGGCTGGGCTAGCATTGATAAAAATAGACTAAAAGACAGTATTGAAAGCGGCCTTTCTAATGAGCTCGCAGGGTTAGATATTGATCTCAAACCATTGGATTCTCTTAACTCTCAAACATGGACCAGCCAAGAAGGCATTCGTGTTATCTGGCAAAGTCGACGAGATACTGACTTTCTTATACGTGTAAGAGCACAGCGTGACCTCAGCTTGCCAGATATTAATTTCAGCCATATCGATTGGCAACCTCACTATTGGCAATGGGATATTAATTTAGGCAAAGACTTTGGTAATGGAGTGATCGAGCTTCGCGAACAATTAAGCCGCTTTCCGCAAGCCCTAAAAGGCCAAGCCGCCACCGTGGTTATGCAAGGCCCATGGAGTGCAAATATTGCACAGCTTACCAGCGCTCGCATCATTAAAGATTTAGCATTATCAGCATTGCCCAACGAGCAAAACAGCTTAGCCTACCACTGCCCTTGGCAACCGGTTGCAGCACAATTTTGGTTGCAAGATCAATTATTACAAGCCAATCTTAGCCAGCCCAGTATGTTGCAAAAAGTCTGGCAAATTGATCAGTTACCCAATTTCAGTCAAATTACACAATCTTCACTCACTGCATGGAAAACCACCTTTATCAGCCAGTGGCAAAGTGACTGGGGCAATCCGCAAAAGCAATTCGACATGCTAAGCGACCTCGCATACTATCGCCTACCCGCTAATTACCTACTGCAAGGGTATTGGCAAATTAATGAGTTAACCCCAGCTGTGTTAGAAGATTATCTAGCTCAGTGTCGATCAGCTGTTAGGTGACCCCATGGCAAAAAAGAAAGGCTTTGTGCCTTCAAGCAAAAGTAAACACATTACAAGTAATAAAGAGAACCAACGCAAAGGGCCACAGCAATTACGCATTATTGGAGGGGACTGGCGTTCTCGGCGCATTCGCTTTGCCGATGCTCCAGGCCTGCGCCCAACTATGGACCGCGTTCGTGAAACCGTATTCAATTGGCTTCAATGGGATATTGAAGGCAAATATGTACTGGATTGTTTTGCAGGAAGCGGGGCTTTAGGTTACGAAGCGTTAAGTCGTTGTGCAAAAGAGGTAACCTTTATTGAGTTACATCCCAAAGCGGCCAACTGTATCCGTGAATCTTTAATCTCTCTAGACGCAAACAATGCACAAGTTTGGCAAAGCGATGCCTTAGTTTGGTTAGGCCAGCAAGAAAGCCTAGAGCTGTACGATGTGATTTTTCTTGATCCACCTTTTGGTCAAGAGCTGCTTGCCCCAGCGATTGAACTTATTGCTAATAAAGTCAAAGCAGGTTGCTTGATCTATGTCGAAGTCGAAGCGAAAGCTGATTTGTCTTGTATTCCTGCAAACTGGGTAGAAAGCAAACGCAAAGACGGTAAAGAATTTAACTTCATGTTATTCGAAGTAGAATAATGTTTAACCTTTTAACGGTAAACTCAAAGCCAATCGGGCTTTGAGATGAACTGCTCTTGCATTTCTGTTACTTGATCACGATATTGGTCGGTCAAGTAGGGGCGTTCGAGTTGAAAGACTTGGTAAATTCCACCCCTTAGCATATCAAAAGTAATGCTTTGCTCCCCATGAGATAACAAATTACACTGCAAAAAGGAATACCAACTGGTCACCACAACCCAAGTATTTAAGGCCAACCCTTGGAGATCACGTTGCTCTATATGAATAATGTTGGCGTCGTGTAGACCCTGATAAATAGCTTCTGTTCTTTTTTGGCAGCGGCGAAAAAATGCTCGATATCGAGTATGCAAACGCTCTTCTTCAATTAATAAATGCTCCATATCACGATGCATAAAGCGATATTCCCACAACCCCTGAAACACTTTTTGTAAGTAGTTTAACTTGTCTTCAATGGTTAGCTGGCGGTCTACGGGTACGGCTAAATTAGCGTCTACAGCGGCTTCATAGCTTAAAAATAGTTCGTAGATAATCTCTTTCTTGTTTTTAAAGTGATAATAAAGGTTACCTGGAGACATACCTAAATGCGCTGCAATGTGGTTAGTCGTCACTTGACGCTCACCTTGCTCGTTAAACAACTTTAAGGCTGCTGCTAAAATTCGATCGCGTGTTTTCATTTTCAACTCTTAATGTTTTTACTAGCTGCCTCTAAACAGCATATTTGCAGCACGTTAACATTAAATAAGTGTAAACGTTTGCTTAAATTAATGCATAAACATTGACAGTTTAGAGTAATAACTCTAATAATACCTTTATAATAATTATTAATTACCGCCCGCGGAGATCCATAATGGTTACAAATACTGCTGAAGTGTCTGCTTTTGACACACAATCTGATGCTGAAGTCGTTCGTTTAAAAGAATTATTTGCTCGCCAGAAAGACGCTTACCGTAAGTCTCCTATGCCCAGCGCCGATCAACGCATCGCCCACTTAAAAGCATTAAAAGACATCACCATAAAATATCAAGACCAGTTAGCGGCGGCGGTCAATGAAGATTTTAGTTGTCGTTCAAAAGATGAAACCTTGCTTGCTGAGATACTAACGAGCGTTGAAGGTATCAATATGGCAATAAAGAAAACTCGCAAATGGATGAAGCCCAGCAAACGTGCTGTCGGCATGCTGTTCGCGCCAGCAAAAAACGAAGTGCGTTATCAACCTTTAGGGGTTGTTGGTATTATCGTTCCTTGGAATTACCCTATCTTTTTGGTTATCGGCCCTTTGGTGGCAGCACTTTCAGCGGGCAACCGCGCCATGATCAAGATGTCGGAGTTTACGCCAACATTGAACAAAGTCATCAAAACAATGCTGGCTGAAGTTTTTGAAGAAAACCGCGTTTGTATTATCGAGGGTGAAGCCGACGCCGCTATTGCCTTTACCGAACAACCGTTTGACCACATTTTGTTCACCGGGTCGACCACTGTCGGACGTTTTGTTATGGCCGCTGCTGCCAAAAACTTAACTCCGGTTACCTTAGAGCTAGGGGGTAAATCACCCGCTATCGTTTCTGACCACATTTCAATGAAAGACGCTGCCGAGCGCATTTGCTTTGGTAAATCGATGAACGCAGGTCAAACCTGTGTCGCACCCGATTATATTTTAGTTCCTAAAGCAAAAGAGCAAGCCTTTATCGATGCATATCGCAATGCGTTTAGCAAAATGTATCCAACACTGAAAAACAATAACGACTACACCGCTATTGTGAACGATCGACAGCACCAGCGTTTAACGTCCTTGTTAACAGATGCCGAAGCAAAAGGCGCTAAATTAACCGTTATCAATCCTGCTAACGAAGATTTATCTGCGGGGCGTAAGATTGCACCTGTGATCATGCAAAATATCAGTGCCGAAATGGACATAGCTGATGAAGAAATTTTTGGACCCATTTTGCCAATCATTACGTATAACACTATCGATGATGCTATTGCTTACGTTAATGACCGCCCGCGTCCTTTAGCCTTGTATTATTTTGGCTACCAAAAATCAGAGCAAGATTATGTGCTTGATCATACGCATTCTGGGGGTGTATCGATAAACGATACTCTTATGCATTTAGCACAAGAAGATATGCCATTTGGCGGAGTTGGCGACTCTGGAATGGGTCATTACCATGGCAAAGAAGGCTTTATTACCTTTTCGAAAGCTAAAGCAGTGCATCGCAAAGGACGCATATCCACGGGTGGCCTAGCTCACCCGCCTTACGACAATTTTATTCGTCGTTTGATTTATGCATTTTTTATCCGTTAATAAAAGCATCATAATAACTACAAATAAGACAAGAATAATAACGAGGCCATGATGAGTTCAAACATCAATGAAGCACTACCAACAACACGCCGAGGTTTCTTACAGCTTGGTTTAATGGGGACCGCTACTCTTGCACTGGGCAGTACAGTGGCCACTTTGACGGGTTGTGCAACATCCTTAAAGCAAAGCTCTCAGTTCAAGTTTTTAACACCCGAAGACAGAGAGATTTTTGCCGCTCTTGTTCCTCAAGTTTTGAGCAAAAGCTTCCCTGGTAATCTAAGCCAAGAAGCCGCAATGCAACGGGTATTATTATCACTAGATGATGTAATTCATACCTTGCAGTATCACAACAGAAGCCAAATGCGCATGATGTTTGATGCACTAACTGTTGCTCCATTGCGCTTAGTTGCCGGTGCCTCTTGGACTCGCTGGAAAGACATGTCACCAGAGCAGGTTAATGCTTTTTTAGATAACTGGAAAAACAGCAGCATCAGCCTAAAAAACATGGGTCACATGTCACTGACCAAACTGATAAATATCAGCTGGTATTCGCAGCCCGAGTCGTTTGTCTCAACAGGTTACCCTGGGCCTCCGGTTAAAATCCCAACACCGGTCTCTTCCATCTCATCAACTTTAAAAGCGGAGCGCAGCTAATGGCTAAGAAAAATTTTGAAGAAATTCGCGGCATTAGCGATCCGATTTTAGAAGGTATCAGTAACGGTTGGGTGACTTTAGATGCTGGGGACTATCAACACCCAGCCACTCTAGAAGCCGACGTCGCTATTATTGGTACTGGTGCAGGTGGTGGTGTTACCGCCGAAATTTTATCCAAAGCCGGTTTAAAGGTTTTATTGATAGAAGAAGGCCCACTAAAAAGCTCAAACGACTTTAAGATGGACGAGCGTGAAGCCTATAAAGACCTTTACCAAGAAAATGCTGGGCGTATGACCAAAGACGGCGCTATGTCGATTTTGCAAGGTCGCTGTGTAGGTGGTACTACCGTGATTAACTGGACATCTAGCTTCCGCACACCCGAGCAAACGCTACAATATTGGAGCGATGAGTTCAAAACAGAAGGTGTGTCAAAAGAAGAAATGGCGCCATGGTTTGATAAAATGGAAAAACGCCTAAACATTGCACCTTGGGATTTTGAAGCCAACGAGAATAATAAAGTCTTAATGCGCGGTGCCGATGCCCTTGATGTATCTTGGCAAGCCATTCCTCGTAACGTAGCAGGTTGCTGGAATTTAGGTTATTGCGGTACAGGCTGCCCAACAAACGCCAAGCAATCAATGCTGGTCACTACAATTCCCAGCGCGATGAACGAAGGCAGCCAATTACTATACAGCGCCCGGGCTGAACGCCTAATCATTAAAGACGATAAAGTAACAGGCATTGAAATCACCGCGTTGAACAAAGATTATCGCCCTACGGGCGTTAAGTTAACCGTTACCGCACCCACTATTGTGCTGGCGGCAGGGGGTATTAATGGCCCAGCCATGATGTTGCGCTCGAACGCCCCGGATCCTAAAGGTTTGGTGGGTAAGCGCACCTTCTTTCACCCAACCATTTTTTCTTTTGCTCAATTTGAGCAAGAGATCAACCCATACTATGGGGCGCCTCAAGCGATTTATTCTGACCATTTCCAATGGCAAACGGTCGACGGACCTATTGGTTATAAATTAGAAGTGCCGCCCTTACACCCCGGCTTAACCTCGGCCCTGATTATGGGACACGGCGATTCTCACTTTGATGAAATCAGCAAATTGCCTAACCTAAATGCTGTAATTTCTTTATTACGCGATGGTTTCAACGAAGGCAGCATTGGCGGTAGTATTGAATTAGCCAGTGACGGCTCTGCCGTAATTGATTACCCATTTACCGATTACCTTTGGGAAGGGATTAAACGTACCCATATAAGCATGGCCGAAATACAATTTGCAGCAGGGGCTAAATCGGTGAAACCGGCACACGTTGATGCAAAATTTGAGACTTCATTAGAAGACTGTAAAGCAGCAATTAACAACCTAGCCTACGAAGAGTGCAAAGCATTAGTCGGTAGCGCCCATGTAATGGGTGGCATGGCAATGGGTGAAGATTTAGACCGTTGTGTGGTTAATAGCCAAGGTAAATACCATTACCTAGACAATCTTTATGTCATTGACGGCTCATTATTCCCAACCAGTATTGGCGCCAATCCTCAGCTGTCTATTTATGGCATGGCTTGTCGCTTAGCGACTGGGTTAGCAGAAAAACTGACCAACAAAAAACTAGACGATACAGCGGTTTAGTTTCTACAGTAAGGTGATTAGCTACTACAGTAACCACCTTAACTGCGCCTAAATTTACCAATCCAGACACTAAGAACCCTTAAACCCTCTTGGCAAGCCAGAACAAACAAGGTACTTTGCTGCAATTAAACCCTGTATTTAAACCCTTCTGTTAAATTATTTTAAAACGAGATTAACCATGGATTACACCGCCCTAAAAGCTTCCCACATTGGCATAGCCTATCTAAGTATTTTACTGTTTATTATCCGCTTCGCTTTGTTCAAATTTAAGCCTACGCTCAGAAGCAATATTGTACTTAAAGTATTACCTCACATTATCGATACTTTTTTGCTGATTTTTGCCATCTGGTTATGCGTTATGATCAGCCAGTACCCGCTCACCGATCACTGGTTAACCGCCAAAGTCATCGGCCTTATTGCTTATATCGGTTTTGGTGTTGTTGCCATTAAACAAGGTAAAGTATGGGCGTTTATTGCGGCCTTAGCCTCTTTTGCGTATATCTTTGGTGCAGCGAAGGCACATAGTGCGCTATCGTTTTTTAGCCACTTCGGTTAAAATATTTCGCATAAATTTATATCTTTAACCAACAGAATGATGAGCCTCTTAAATGAACATAGTTGTGTATCCCGGAACATTCGACCCAATCACTAATGGCCATACCGATTTAGTGGAGCGAGCGTCACGCATGTTTGATCACATCATTCTGGCGGTTGCCGATAATCCAAAGAAAAAACCAACGCTGGATATTGAAACCCGTGTTGATCTGGCCAATGAAGTGTTAGGTCATTTGCACAATGTTGAAGTGGTTGGCTTTAGCAACTTACTGGCAGAATTTGTGCAAGAGAAAAGCGCCAATATTATTTTACGCGGCTTACGTGCGGTGTCAGATTTTGAATACGAATTCCAACTGGCCAACATGAATCGCGTACTTGCACCTAATGTTGAGAGTATGTTCTTAACCCCTGCAGAGCATTATTCTTACATATCCTCAACCTTGGTGCGTGAAATAGCGGCCCTTAATGGTGATATTAGCAAGTTTGTTCATCCTGCGGTTGCCAAAGCCTTAAAAGATAAAGCGTAAGGAAAAGATCATGTCATTAATTATTACTGACGAATGTATTAACTGCGATGTGTGTGAGCCTGAGTGTCCTAACGAAGCCATTACGCCAGGAGAAGAAATCTACGAGATCGACCCGAATAAGTGCACGGAGTGCGTTGGTCATTACGATGAACCTCAATGTGTTTTGGTTTGCCCAGTAGACTGCATTCCACTAGATCCTGCCAATGAAGAAAGTCGCGGAGAACTGGAAGCGAAATACGAACGCCTAACAGGCAAAGCTATCTAAGCTCTGCTATTAAAGGTCTTGCTATCAAAGCTCTTGCTATCAAAGTAAGAAATTGCCAAAGTAGCTGGAAAATATTTACGTATAGGTAATATCTTCCATGCTACCGGCTTTATTTGCTTTAAAACCTCTCTCTTTTACACTAACCGCTGCCATTGCTTTAAGCACCCTCGCTGGTTTAACCGCTTGCTCTAGTCACGACCATCTTGCTTATCTAGACACACAACAAGCACACTTACAGCAAAAAAACGTTCACACAACATCAACAACCCCCAACCAAGCCGCGATTGCCAGTGCACACCCACTCGCAACTCAAGCGGGTATGGATATTCTTGCACAAGGCGGCAATGCCTTTGATGCAGCGGTTGCGGTAGCTGCATCATTAGGGGTAGTTGAACCTTACAGCGCGGGTATGGGTGGTGGTGGTTTTTGGCTAATTCATGATGCCAAAGCGAACAAAAATATTTTTATCGACGCCCGCGAAAAAGCCCCTGCTGCCGCTCATAAAGACCTGTATTTAAACGACGATGGCAGCGTCAATCGTGACGCCGCGGTTAATGGTGCCTTAGCCGCTGGCATTCCGGGGCAAGCGGCTGCGTTTGTTCACCTTTCTGAAAAATACGGTCAGCTTCCTTTAAAGAAAACCTTAGCCGCAGCGATTCAGCAAGCCAATGAAGGCTTTCCGGTTTACGCGCATTATCAAAAACTAATGGGCTTTCGCTTGGATGCGATTAAGCGCTATCCAGTCAGTGCCAATACCTTTTTAGACCCCAAACAAAATATTCCTGAAGTCGGTTATGTAATCAAACAACCGGACCTTGCTTGGACGCTGCAACAAGTTGCCGACAAAGGCTTTGATGGCTTTTACAAAGGCGAAAGTGCCCGCCGCCTAGTGACTGGAGTGCAAGCGGCTAATGGCATTTGGACACTAGAAGACTTAGCCAATTACAACATCATCGAGCGCGAACCAATTGAGTTTGAATACAAGGACCACAAGATAATTAGCTCACCACCGCCTTCCTCTGGCGGTATCGCCATTAGTGCCATGCTGAATATGCTGTCACAATACGATTTAACCTCACTCAATAACGCTGATAAAACCCATCTCATTGTTGAAGCTATGCGCCGTGCTTATAAAGACCGTGCAGAGTTTTTGGGCGACCCAGATTTTGTTGAAGTACCCACTCAAGAGCTGATCAGCTTAGAGCGCGCAAAAACGTATGCAGCGTCTATCGACATGGATAAAGCCACCAGCAGCTTGAGCTTAAAAGGCCCCAAGAACATTCAAGAAGGTTTTCATACCACGCATTTTTCGGTGATCGACAAAGCAGGCAACCGCGTCTCCGCGACTTTAAGCATTAACCTGCCGTTTGGCTCGGCGTTTACCGTTCCGAATACCGGTGTTGTATTAAATAACGAGATGGATGACTTTTCGGCCAAACCGGGCGAACCCAATGCCTATGGCTTGGTGGGTAATGCGGCCAACGCCATTGCGCCGAATAAGCGCCCACTTTCAAGCATGAGCCCTTCGTTTGTAGAAAGTGAAGACGCCGTCGCTTTAATCGGAACTCCCGGCGGTAGTCGTATTATCACCATGGTGATGCTGGGCATGTTAGAACACCTTGATGGCAAGCCCGTTAACGACTGGGTAGGCCGTTCGCGTTTTCATCATCAATATTTACCCGATGTCATTCAGCATGAACCTGGCACATTCAGCGCTTCAGAAATTAATACTCTGGAAAGCAAAGGACACGCACTGAAAAACATCGGCCGTGAATACGGTAATATGCAAGCGGTGCTGTGGAATAAAAAAAGTGGCAAAGTCACCGCCGCCTCAGACCCAAGAGGTTTTGGCGAAGCACAGGTTTCTGAGTTGGTTACTGAATAATGTAAAGACTCCAAACTAGGTAATTATTCCGCAAAACGGCATAAATACTTCCCTGTAGCCTTAGGTTCGGCAATCCCTGCCTCGCATATTTGCTCCACAATCACCTAGTTTGGGATCAATGTTTTAAATTTCACACTGAGATAAATAATGGAATTCGGTTTCATCCTCAAAAAACTGATCAGTATGTGGTTAATGCCACTGCCTTTTTGCTGCTTACTGATTATCTTTGGCTTAATTGTTAGTTATTGGCGCGCCCATATTGGCCGCGCCATCGCCTTTGCTGGGGTCGCCATGTTGATGCTATTCAGCTGGCAGCCATTTGCGAATCACGCGCTTTATCCGCTCGAAAATCAATCACCCGCCTTTGACATTTCCCAGCCCGTGGATGCCATCGTGGTATTGGGCAACTGCCACCAAGTGAATGAAAATATTCCACCCATGGCGCAGTTGTGCGGTTCTGGCTTATATCGTTTAATGGAAGGCTATCGAATTTGGCAAGCGAACCCTGAAGCTGAGTTATTACTATCAGGTTACGCAGGGGATGAAAGCCGACCTTATGCCGAAGTAGCTGGGGAAATAGCGTTCAGCTTAGGGGTTCCAAAAGAGCAAATCCGGTTATTTCCAACCGCGCAAGACACCCAGCAAGAAGCCCTATTAACCGCGCCCTTTCTTTACGACAAACGCTTTGCTTTAGTGACTTCAGCGTCGCATATGCAACGCTCGATCAACTGGTTTGAACAGCAAGAAGTTGAAGGAACATACTTACAGCCAATTCCTGCCCCCGCGCATTTTGGCGCGCAAGAAACCTCATCAAACTGGAAAATAGAGACGAGCGCCCTGTTGAAAACAGAACGTACTTGGTATGAGCTATTGGGCAGAGCTTGGGCGGTAATTAAATCTTAACGGTTTTTATATTGCCCAGATTTGTCGCGCTAAAGCACGACCTACACAAGCAAAGTTGTAGGTTGTCCTTTAGGGCAACATCCGTAATGCAAATGTCTTTATGTCACGCTGAAGCACGATCTACACAGGCAAAGCTGTAGGTTGTCCTTTAGGGCAACATCCGTAATGCAAATGTCTTTATGTCGCGCTAAAGCACGACCTACACAAGCAAAGCTACTTTTGGCAAACTGGGCAATACACTGTTGCTCTTTGACCTTGGCGAATTTCTTTCAAGGTCTTTTCACACAGCCGACATTGCTCGCCACCGCGGCCATAGACATTAAGCTGCTGGGCAAAATACCCCGGCTTGCCATCACCGCCAACAAAATCCCGTAACGTGGTGCCGCCTTGTTCAATCGCCGCCGCCAGCACTTGCTTAATATAACCCACCAACACCTCCATGCGCGCTTTACTGATTTTGCCCGCGGGTGTGGTTGGCTTGATTCCCGCTAGAAACAGACTTTCGTTGGCGTAGATATTCCCCACACCCACCACGACTTTTCCATCCATAATGAAAGTTTTTATCGGCGCTTTGCGCGTGCGGCTTTTTGTATACAAATACGCAGCATCAAAATCCTCGCTCAGCGGCTCTGGACCAAGGTGGTTGATGTAGTTGTTATCCACAGGGTCTTCGACCCACAGCAGTGCTCCAAATCGACGCGGATCGTGATAGCGTAAAATCTTACCGCTGCTTAATACCCAGTCGATATGATCGTGCTTACCAAAGTTATCGGCTTCGCTTGGCTCGACTAAGCGCAATGAGCCCGACATCCCCAAGTGCCAAAGCGCAAAACCCGATTCAAACTCCACCAGAATGTATTTCGCGCGACGAGTCACCGATTTAATAACCTGAGCTTCTAAGGCTTGAATTTCTTCACTCACGGGCCAACGTAAGCGCCCCTGACGGATTTTTACTCCATCGACGACATAACCCTTGAGGTACTTTTCAATTCCGCGCTTGGTGGTTTCTACTTCGGGTAATTCAGGCATCTGGTCTCTCTCTTCGAATGACTGCATCAAAATCATAGATTACATTTTACTACGCTACTGAGCCCTGAGGCGTCACAGGGTATTTCCTTTTGCGGCACGCGTGAATACTTCCCTGTAGCTCTCTTCGGCGTCCTGCCTCAGAAGGCCTTAAACGAAACACCCTATACCACCCAGCACAGTAGCTAAATGTCTCAGATTCTACATTAGACCGGATAAAAAATCTGAGAGCTCTAACTATTCAGGATCTTGTCATTGATGAATCTGGAAGTGCGTAATGGTGAGGTTTAAGTGTTTTGCACTCTAGGCCGTCCTCGGGAGGGATCCCGAGGCCGAGTATACAGGGAGCGTACTTGCTACGTGCCGCAGAGGGCAATACCTCAAGCCGAACAAAAAAGGACATCCCCACGGCGTGTTAAACAACCAATTAAGCTTACCCTTCGGTAAATCGCAGGCATACTAAAACGGCAGGATAGCCGTTTTGAATTTCGAAGAAACCCGAAGGGTGCCTTGCATGGATGCAAGGCATAAAAAAACCCAGTGTTGTTAGCTCTTACAAGCCAACAAGACTGGGTTTTTCAATGACAAAAAAGCTTACTTAATTTTAGCTTCTTTATACATTACGTGCTTGCGTACAACTGGATCAAACTTTTTGATTTCCATTTTTTCAGGCATCGTACGTTTGTTTTTGTCAGTTGTGTAGAAGTGACCAGTACCGGCACTTGAAACTAAACGAATCTTATCGCGTGGCATAATACTGCTCCTTTAAACTTTTTCGCCGCGTGCGCGGATTTCTTTAAGAACGGCATCGATACCCTTCTTATCAATGATACGCATACCTTTCGTAGTTAAACGTAAGCGTACAAAACGGTTCTCAGTCTCAACCCAAAAACGATGGGATTGTAAGTTCGGTAAAAAACGACGCTTACTTTTAATATTTGAGTGAGATACATTATTTCCTGTTACAGGGCGCTTACCTGTAACCTGACAAACTTTAGACATTGCTACTCGCCCCGAGTCATTAAATATCAGACCTTCGTACGAAGAATCCAATGAAAAATCTTGTTACCAACCGGGCTTATAAAATGCCAGTTGAAACTGTTAGTTCCCTCAATTTTTTAAGTGGTATTTACCAAAGCAAAGCAACGGAAACACAACGACCTTAAAAAAGGGTTGCGCTTTATACCAAAAAATCAGAGGGTTTGGCAAGGACAATAGGCTGTATTTTACACAAACAGCCATTATTTGCCCTTAAAGCGCTATGTTAGACACTCAGTCTCATTATATCCAGCCTTTTTCCGCAAAAGACGTAAACTCACCATCCCCTATAATTATATGATCCAAAACCCGAATATCCAGCAATAATAACGCCTTCACCAAACGCTCAGTAATCGCCTTATCCGCCTGACTCGCCTCGGCAATTCCCGAAGGATGATTATGCGCAAAAATAACCGCTGCCGCATTTTTCGCCAGCGCCATCTTTACCACCTCGCGCGGATACACAGCTGCACCATCAATCGTGCCATGAGCCAATTCCACATACTCAATCACCCGATGCTGACTATCCAAAAACAATGCCACAAACGCCTCACTCTGGCGGTCACGCAGCTTCGACATCAAATAGCGCTGGGTTAACTGCGGGCTGGTTAAAGCATTCTCTTTTTCTAACGTTTGCGCCAAATGCCGGCTCGACATTTCCAATACCGCCTGTAACTGAGCAAATTTCGCCGGGCCCAAGCCATTATGACGTGTAAAAGTATTGATATCAGCTACCAGCAGCTGCCGCAAACCACCAAATCCCGTTAACAAATCACGCGCCAAATCGACTGCGCTTTTACCCGCTACCCCGGTGCGCAAAAAAATTGCTAACAACTCAGCATCAGACAAATTTACAGCACCACGCGCCAACAGTTTCTCTCTAGGCCGCTCATCCGCTGGCCAGTCAGTTATCGCCATCACTAAATTCCTTTTTTAGTTAAGTTTTCAGCTTAGTCTTTCAGTTCTCACTTTTTTTTAATCTGCCTGATATACTAACTGCAGACATTAAACAGGTTATTTTTATGCAGCATCAGCCCACTAACATACCAAAACAACCGCTTTCACGACTCTGCAACAAACGTATTCTACTGGGCATTACCGGCGGAATTGCCGCCTATAAAGCCGCGGAACTAGTACGTGAATTACGCAAAGCCAAGGCAGAAGTCCGCGTTGTTATGACAACGGCTGCACAAGAATTTATAACGCCTCTTACCTTACAAGCGCTATCTGGAAACCCCGTCCACTATTCAATGTTAGACCCTGAAGCGGAAGCTGGCATGGGACATATTGAATTAGCACGCTGGGCAGACCTTATTTTAGTTGCCCCAGCCAGTGCCGATTTTATCGCTCGCTTGACCCAGGGCATGGGCAACGATCTACTTACAACCCTATGCTTGGCTAGCGATGCACCTCTTGCAATTTGCCCCGCGATGAACCAAGCCATGTGGCGCGATGAAATGACTCAAGCCAATATTCAGCGCCTAGTCGATTTTAAAGGTAAGAAATTTCATTATTTTGGTCCTGCCGATGGCGAACAAGCCTGTGGCGATATTGGCCCGGGTAGAATGATTGAGCCCAGCTTAATTGCCGATCATTGCGCCACACTTTTTAGCTCACAAGCACTATCCGGTTTAGACGTTGTCATTACCGCGGGTCCCACCCGAGAAGCCATCGACCCGGTGCGTTTTATTAGCAATCACAGCTCAGGCAAAATGGGTTATGCCCTAGCCGAAGCCGCCCGCGATGCAGGAGCTAGAGTCACTATTATTAGCGGACCAGTAAGATTATCTGCACCCGACAAAGTTAACGTTATCCAAGTTGATAGTGCCAACGACATGCTGTCGGCTAGCCTTGAGGTTCAATCACAGTGCGATATCTTTATCGCCGCCGCAGCAGTTGCTGATTATCGACCAATTCAGGTCGCTCAACAAAAAATCAAAAAATCCGGCGAACAGATGCAAATCACGTTAATTAAAAATCCTGATATTGTTGCCACCATCGCACAATCAGAAAATAAGCCTTTTGTGGTCGGCTTTGCCGCCGAAACACAAGATGTTGCAACCTATGCTCGTGGTAAATTAACCAGTAAAAATCTTAATATGATTATCGCCAACGATGTATCCAATGCTGAGATTGGTTTTAACAGCGACAGCAATTCGGTAACCGTGTATTGGGGAGAAAGTGAGCAAGAATTTCCACGCATGGCTAAATCTGCATTAGCCATGGATTTAATCGACCTTATCGCCTATCAATATGTGGCAACCCAGCCTAATATTGAAAATAATGAACAGTAAAGAGAAAGCGACCGCCATGAAACAACTGCAAGTTAAAGTACTCGACCCGCGCATCGGCAACGAAATAGCCATGCCAGAATATGCAACACCCGGCTCTGCTGGCCTAGACCTTAGAGCCTGTCTAGATGCACCACTAACGTTACACCCAGGCGAGACTCAATTAATTCCAACCGGGCTTTCTATTTACCTAGAAGATCCTACGATTGCCGCAATGATTTTGCCAAGATCAGGGCTAGGCCACAAACACGGTATCGTGCTGGGCAACCTAGTGGGTTTAATCGATTCCGACTACCAAGGCGAGCTGATGGTTTCTTGCTGGAACCGAGGCCAACAAGCCTTTACAATCGAAGTAGGCGAACGCTTAGCGCAGCTAATTATCGTTCCTGTGGTGCAAGCAAAGTTTGATATCGTAGAAGAGTTTAAAGCAACAGATCGCGGCGAAGGCGGGTTTGGGCATTCGGGCAGGTCCTAAGAAAAACCATTAGCCCTCCTAAAAAAATAATTATAAGGAAATAAATGTCGTGGAAATAAAAGCACCTAAGCGGACATTGGCGTTTTACAACAGACTCGGTATATGGGTCGCTTTGCTCTTTATTTCCCTTGGCCTATCGGTACAAAGCCTACAAGTTAATTTATTTGAACAGGCGAGCTTGGACAAAGAATATGCCCGGGCTATGGCACAACAAATGGCTTACAGCTTGCGAGTAAAGTTAGCTGAAACCCAAATACAACAAAAAAATGCCGCACGCCACGCATCAACTATCAGTTACTTAGATCAGCCCGACCTCAGCTGGAAACGCACCCTTAAATCGTTAATTACGGGTGCAGAACAAATCTTTATACTCGATAATATGAGCGCACTTGGCCTACAAGATCAGCTTGGTTATGCCGTGCAAGAGCTGGCCACCAGCACGTTAAAAGGTAAAGAATTTCCTCTCGAAGCAGTCAAAAGAAATGGCTCGACTCAATTTTATTTAGCAACACCCATACGTGATTACACCCAAACAATTAAAGGTATCTTATTAATCGAATACGGCGCTGACTGGTTAGAGCAATTACGCTCTGGCGCTGCGGTGAAACATGGTTTAATTTCTACTCGCCAGGTTCTGCGCGACGATCCTAATAAAGGCCTACAAGTATTTGAAGTTGGGGTTAAAAGCAACTCTCAACTTACCGTTGTCACCGAATCGATAAACGATTATTGGTTTTTAACCTTTATTCCCGCTGACACTCGCCCGCAACTAGCCAGTGCAACTATTGTAACCCCTTGGCTAATAGCGCTATTGGGTACATTAATCACACTATTTATTATAATTTGGCTGCAAAAACGCGAGCTCAAACGCAATAAACTGATGCTGCTTAACTATGTGCGTCATCTTTTTCGTGAAGGCAAGAATGAATGGCCAAAATTTAACGTTAAACTGTTTTTTGAACTAGCAAAAGCCATGGAGCATTTAGCCAACTCGAAAAACAGTCACGATCATAACAATGACTCTCATGCTGATATTATCCGAGAAAAACAACAAGTTGAATTATCGCAACCAACCCTGAAAGTCACCTCACTAAGCGGCTCAACGCACAAACCTGCAACCGACAACACCGCCATTCCTCAGGTACTGGTGGAAGAAATTAACCACCCCGTTGCCGATGTTAGCACCGGTATTTTTCGTGCTTACGATATTCGAGGCACAGTAGGCACCAATCTAAACGCCGATATTGCAGAGCTAATCGGCCTTGCTTTAGGAAGTGAACTGCAAGAACGTGGGCAACAAGGAATTATTGTCGCCCAAGATGGAAGGTTATCTAGCCCCGAACTAAAACAAGCACTGCAACAAGGCATACTCGACTCCGGTTGTAATGTTATAAATATTGGCAGCGTTACAACAGGCGCTTTATATTACGCCTGTCACGAGCTAGAAATAAGCAACGGTATCATGGTTACAGGCAGCCATAATGCTGGTGACATCAACGGTTTTAAAATAGTTATCAACCAAAAAACGTTGGCTAAAGAACAACTGATGTCGCTTTACCACCGCATTCAGCGAAAAGAGTTTTATCACGGCCAGGGCGAGCTAGAACAACAAGATATAAATGCCGCTTATTTGCAGCGCATACAGGGTGATATTCAACTCAGCCGCCCGTTAAAGGTTGTGCTAGATGCCAGCAATGGCATTGCCGGCCCTGTTGGCTTGCAACTGTTAAAAACCATGGGGCTTAATGTTATTCCTTTGCATTGCGAAGTTGATGGCCATTTTCCAAACCATCAGCCCGACCCTAGTAACCCCGCTAATTTAGCGGCACTGCAACAAGCTGTACAATCGCATCAAGCCGACATTGGTATCGCTTATGATGGTGATGGTGACCGTATTGGTGTTGTCGACGAGTTAGGTAATATTATTTTACCCGACCGCTTACTAATGTATTTGGCCAAAGACGTTATTAGCCGCCAGCCTGGTTGTGATGTCGTATACGATGTCAAATCATCACGACGCTTAAACAACCTGATCTCGCAGTTAGGCGGCCGCCCAACCATGTGGAAAACCGGCCACAGCTTAATGAAAGCTAAAATGGAAGAATTAAACGCTGCATTAGGTGGTGAACTTAGTGGCCATATTTACTTTCGTGATCGCTGGTATGGTTTTGATGACGGTTTATACGCCAGTGCTCGCCTACTAGAACTCATCAGCCAACAGTTTGAACCCGTATCAGTAATTTTTAATAATTATCCAGATGACATCACCACGGCTGAAATTACCATTGATACCAGCGATAACACTAAGTTTGAACTAATAACCAAGCTGGCCGCCGAGCCCAGCTTGCATCAAGCAGCGCGGGTTTCGACCATAGATGGTATTCGTTCAGACTTTATTGATGGCTGGGGCTTGGTTAGAGCCTCTAATACATCGGAAAAATTAACCTTGCGCTTTGCCGGATCAGATCAAGCCGCACTTGAACGCATTCAGCAGTTGTATAAAGCGGCCTTAAACCTACATGCGCCTGAATTAGAGATTCCATTTTAGAAGCCTGTTTTCTATTTTTGAACTATTCAGTCGATGTTAGTTATTCGGTAGATGATTCTAAGCGTTAGCCAAGCTATAATGCTGCGCTTAATAATTTTAATATTTCCCCTTTTACTTATCAGGAATTCTTTCTCATGCCATTGAGTCGCAAAGAGGCCGTAATCACGACAAAAGTGCTTAGCGAAGCACTTCCTTACCTGCAAAAATTCAGTGGCAAAACAATCGTCGTCAAATACGGCGGTAATGCGATGACGGATGAAACTCTTAAAAATAGTTTTGCCCGAGATATGGTGATGTTAAAACTGATTGGTATTAACCCAATCGTCATTCACGGTGGCGGCCCGCAAATCGGTGAGATGCTTGAAAAACTAAACATTCAGAGCGAATTCATCAACGGCATGCGCGTAACCACTACTGAAACCATGGATGTCGTTGAGATGGTTCTTGGTGGTCAAGTTAATAAAGACATCGTCAACCTTATTAATCAAAATGGTGGTAAAGCCATTGGTCTTACCGGCAAAGATGGCCATTTATTGCATGCTAAAAAACTCCACGTCACGCAAAAAACAGCGGATATGCTTGCACCAGAAATCATTGATATTGGCCACGTGGGTGAAGTAACCCGAGTCAACACCCAGGTGTTAGACATGCTTTCAAAAAGTGATTTTATTCCTGTTATTGCGCCCATCGGTGTTGATGCAGAAGGCACTTCTTACAACATTAACGCTGACTTAGTTGCAGGCAAGGTTGCAGAAGTATTACGCGCCGAAAAATTGATCTTATTGACGAACATTTCTGGCCTACAAGACAAAAATGGCGAAGTGCTTACTGGCTTAACCACACAACAAGTAGACGAATTAATTGCAGACGGTACTATTTACGGTGGCATGCTACCGAAAATTCAATGTGCCCTTGATGCAGTGCACGCCGGTGTTACTAGTGCACATATTATTGATGGCCGCGTACCCAATTCAACCCTACTAGAACTCTTCACCGATGAAGGTGTTGGTACATTAATTACTAACCGTAAAGCTTAATTGAGACAATATGATGAGTGAAACGGAAGTCAAAATTTCCCGTCGTGATCAAATACTACAAGCTGTAGTACACATGCTGGAATCCGACCCAGGCAGTAAAATTACTACTGCAAATATTGCTAAAACTGTGGGGGTTTCAGAGGCGGCTCTGTATCGTCACTTCCCCAGCAAAGCAAAAATGTTTGAAGGCTTAATCGAATTTATTGAAGATGCGGTGTTTTCTCGAACCAGCCGCATTCTGCAGGATTTTTCTGAAGCCGAAGTACGCTGCGACAAAACCATCACATTGGTTTTAACATTTGCCGAAAAAAACCCTGGCATGTGTCGTATTTTAGCCGGAGACGCACTGGCCGGAGAAACAGACCGCTTGCGTCAGCGTGTGCGACAGTTTTTTGAACGCCTAGAAACTCAATTTAAACAAATACTAAGAGAAGCCGAGTTGCGTGAGCAAAAAGTTACCTGCGTACCTTTATCACCAACTGCTAACTTGCTGACTGCTCTTATCGAAGGGCGTATTCGTCAATATGTGCGCACTGAATTTAACGTTAAACCCACTCAATATTGGCCCGAGCAGTGGCAGCTGGTTAGCCAAAATTTGCTGCGTAACCTGGGTTAGCAGCAGAACTCACTAATAAGTTTGTGGCTGACACATTTCTGCTAGGGGGCTTCCTCTAGCGGTATTTCACTCTCAAGAGTGCCAGGCGGGTAGCGCATCAAAATTTGCATGCGGCTGTACTCAGCAGCAAACACCTTGGTGCTGTCAATTTTCTCCGCTTTACGCACTTTAATATTTTCGTGACTTTCACGGATTTGATTTTGCAGTTGCGCAATTTCCAAACGTAAAGCGGCAGGAATATCACTGCCAGAACGCTCATAATTAGCAGCTTGCCCTTGGGCGCGCTCTAACGTCTCGGTCAAATTAATAATACGCCGTTGCTGTAAACCAATATAACCATCAATGTTATCAATTTTGCGCTGACGGGCACGTTCAACATCAGCGGGCTTGGAATAAACTCGTAACAAAGCTTGATCGGCCTTACGGCGATCTCGAATACGCTCTAAGCGCGCTTTTTCAATGGCTTTTTTAGCAGCAACAGCAGCAATTTCTGCTGCAGTTGGTGCGCGCTCTACTCGTTTAATAACAAAGCCTTGGGTATTTAATACCTCATACCCCATTTGTGCGTATTCTGGAGGAACGTGATCTTTAATGACCTGTTGTCCATCTACGTTAAAGCGGTATAACTTTGTCGCAAAAGCCATCGGACTTAATAAAACTAATATCAAAGCGCTCGTTACGAGCCTCATATTTATACTCCGTATTGCTGGCGATACGCTTCAATCGATGTCGCGTACTGCTTTAATTCTGGCTGATCAGCTACATAAGCCAATACTTGTTCTAATGTAACAATACTTATAACAGGAATTCCATAATCACGTTCAACTTCTTGAATTGCCGACTCCTCTGCTTTGCCTTTTTCTTGGCGATCTAAGGCAATCAAGGTTGCGGCTGGCTTAGCGTCTGGTGCGGCTTCTATCATCGACATCACTTCACGAATAGCGGTTCCTGCAGTAATGACGTCATCAACAATTAATACTCGGCCTTCTAGCGCCGAACCAACCAAAGTGCCGCCTTCGCCATGCGCTTTTGCTTCTTTACGGTTAAAAACATACGGGACATCTTTTCCATATTGATCAAAAAGAGCTACGCTTAACGTCGTTGCTAAAGGAATACCCTTGTACGCGGGGCCAAAAATAACATCATACTCAACCCCAGCGTCTTCAAGGGCAGCTGCATAAAAGCGGCCAATCTCTGCCAAGGCTTTACCCGTATTAAACAATCCGGCGTTAAAGAAGTAGGGGCTTACTCGCCCAGATTTAAGAGTAAACTCGCCAAACTTCAAAACACCTTGTTTAATGGCAAATTCAATAAAGTCACGTTGATATTTTTGCATAAAAAGCCTTAATAAATATTGCTAGTATGATTGTAGTAGCAGAGAATCCTTATCATAAATTACCCCTGATCCTCAATGATCAGGTATCATACACTCTTCAGGATGCAGGAACCATGTATGAGGATTATCAGCCTACACGTTAACGGCCTAAAAAATGCCGCTGAACAAGGGCTCTTCGAATGGCTGAATGAAGAGCAAGTGGATGTTGTGTGCATCCAGAACACCCTAGACAGAGAATACAAACTGCCCGACAGTGTGTTATATCCCGATGGATATAATGGTTATTTCTTTGAAGGAGAAACCGACGACTATTCAGGTGTCGCCATTTATACCCGCGAATTGCCCAAAGCAATTATGACAGGGCTAGGCTTTCCCGAGTGTGATTTTCAGGGTCGCTACATTCAAGCCGATTTTGAACACGTAAGTATCGGTAGCGTTCTCTTCCCAAAGGAAGATGCTTTTCATAGTTTGGAAGATAAGCTCGCATTTCAGCAAGAGTTTTTAAGTCACCTTAAAAAAACACGCCGCAAACGTCGTGATTTTATATTTTGTGGCAACTTAGAAGCGGCACACAAAACTATTGATGTCGCCAATTGGCGTCAGCAGCAGGATCAACCGGGCTTTTTATTAGAAGAGCGTGCTTTTCTTGACCAAGCTTTTGGGCCTGTGGGTTTTGTTGATGCTTTTCGTGAAGCCAACTTTGGTGAAAACCAGTTTACTTATTGGCCTAATGAAGAAGCTCGCCGACGCAATAACGAAGGATTCCGTTTTGACTACCAAATCTGCACCCCAGATTTACGTCAATATGTTGTAGAAGCTAAAATATTGCGCAATAAAATGTTTGGTAGTCATGCCCCCGTATTAGTTGAATATGAGTTTGACGACGAATAATTTAACTGCAAAGAAAAGCCCAAGCTTAGTTAACCTGCTTGGGCTTTGTTTTATCGGCTGATTAACGTGTTAGCGGTTGACTTACTAACCGTTAAGAGCCACTTGCAAGAGCCACTTGCTGTTTTTCACACAACTGCGCAATGCCTTCTTTAGCCAGCGCTAGCATGGCCGCTAACTCGTCTGGCGAAAATGCTTGTTGCTCAGCCGTACCCTGAATCTCTACAAAACCACCGGCTGCAGTCATGATCACATTAAGATCGGTCTCGGCAACCGCATCCTCGGCATAATCTAAATCCAGCACAGCAGTGCCCTCATAAATACCAACCGATATTGCTGCAATTGGGCTTTTAATTGGGTTGGTTTTAACCTTACCATCGGCAATTAAGCCATTTACAGCATCTTGTAGAGCAACAAATGCGCCGGTGATCGCTGCGGTACGCGTACCACCATCTGCTTGAATCACATCACAATCCAACTGAATGGTATATTCGCCCAACGCTTTCATATCAACGGCGGCACGTAAACAACGGCCAATTAAACGAGAAATTTCTACTGTGCGACCGGTTTGCTTGCCTTTGGCTGCTTCACGAATCATACGGTTGCCAGTCGATCGAGGCAGCATGCCATATTCACCCGTTACCCAGCCTTTGCCTTCACCACGCATGAAACGAGGAACACCTTTTTCTACACTGGCGTTACAAATTACTTTGGTATCACCAAACTCAACCAAAACAGACCCTTCAGCATGCTTGGTAAAATTGCGAGTGATACGAACTTCACGTAATTCGTTAACTTGGCGTCCACTAGGTCTCATATATTCTTTCTCCGCATTAATTTTTAACTGTCGCATTATAACGGTATCTTGCTCTTGAGTTGGTAAAATATCGTGAATAGAGTCGCTGACTTTTAAATCAGAGCTACTTCTGTCGCGATAAATATAGAGTAATTGTCATATCGCATTTTCAGAAATGGTATTAGCAGGTTAAAATGGCCGCCAGACAATAAGCTTCAACCAAACTTGAGAAACCCATGCAAAATACATCGTCCCCAACCTCTAATAGCGACCTAACTGGCACTCTGTATGTGTTCTCTGCACCTTCTGGAGCAGGCAAAACCAGTTTAGTAAAAGCGCTATTAGAACAAACCACAGACATTGGTGTTTCTGTTTCTCATACTACCCGCGCCCCACGCGAGGGCGAAATTGACGGCAAGGATTACAATTTTGTTAGCCAAGAAACGTTTCAGCAGTTAATTGGTGAAAGCGCTTTTTTAGAACACGCCCAAGTATTTGACAACTTTTATGGCACTTCTCAGGCTTGGGTAGAGCAAGAGCTGCAAGCGGGACGTGACGTCATCTTAGAAATAGACTGGCAAGGTGCAGAGCAAATACGCCAACAAATGCCCCATATGGTAAGCGTGTTTATTTTGCCGCCCAGTCGCGAAGAATTATTAAAACGCTTAACCGGCCGTGGCACCGACACTCAAGATATTATTGATCGCCGCATGCAGGATGCCGAAAGTGAAATGAGCCATTACGGCGCATTCGATTACTTAATTATCAACGATGATTTTGCAACAGCCTTAGAACAATTACGTGCCATTGTGTTAGCACGCAAGCAAAGAACCTTAGTGCAAAGCCAAATTCAGCGTGATTTATTAGGAAATTTGCTCAATTAGTTAAAAAATAACCAACTTTATCATTCTAATGCTTCTATCATGGCCCCGCATTCGATAAACTATGGGGTCATTAATGTCGGTGGCGAAATTGTCGCAGATAAAGAATCCTAATTTTGTAACCTCGCAGGAACTAATCCATGGCTCGCGTAACCGTTGAAGATTGTCTAGAAAACGTTGATAACCGTTTTGAATTGGTCATGTTGGCCACCAAACGCGCTCGTCAAATTGCTGTGCAAGGTGCTGAACCTTTAGTTGATATCGAAGGCGATAAGCCAACGGTTATTGCTTTACGTGAAATCGCTGCTGGTTTAATTTCTAACGAAACGATGCGCGCACAAGAAGAAGCTGACGCAGAGTAAGCTTTATGAGTTATAGCGTTAGACGAGAAGCTAGACTTTAGTACTGGTTCTCGGCTATCGTAAACCGAGTGAGCATTTCTCGCTCGGTTTGAACTTTCATCACCACAGGTCTCACCCGTGCCAACTATCGACGCCTTATCTGACCGATTATCGACTTACCTCTCCACCGAACAAATTCATCAGGTTCGACGCGCCTATTTTTATGCCGAACAAGCGCATACAGGACAACGTCGCCGCAGTGGTGAACCCTACATTATTCACCCTTTAGCTGTTGCTAATATTCTTGCTGGCATGCGTCTTGATCATCAAAGCTTAATGGCGGCAATGCTACACGACGTGATTGAAGATACCGGCATACCTAAAATCGCTTTGTCTGAACAGTTTGGTGATGTCGTCACAGAGCTGGTTGATGGCGTGAGTAAATTGACTCACATTAAATTTGAGAGCAAAGAAGAACAGCAAGCCGAGAATTTTCAAAAGATGATTCTGGCAATGGCTAAAGATATTCGAGTAATGCTGGTTAAGTTGGCAGACCGTTTACATAATTTACGCACACTGGGTGCTCTACGCCCCGATAAGCGCCGCCGTATAGGCCGTGAAACACTCGATATTTACGCCCCCGTTGCACATCGCCTAGGCCTTAATAGCATTCGTGTCGAAATGGAAGAGCTGTGCTTTGATGCCATGTACCCGATGCGTTCGGGCATGATTCGCAAGGCCGTTACTAACGCTCGCGGTAACCGCAAAGAACTGGTTGATAAAATAGCCAACTCTTTGCGCAGTCGACTCAAAGAAGAGAACCTGCCTTCACGGGTACTAGGCCGTGAGAAGCACATGTTTAGTATCTATTCCAAGATGAAGGTTCAACGTAAGTCTTTGAATGAGATTTTGGATGTTTATGGTTTTCGTATCGTCGTAGAATCAGTTGATATGTGCTATCGCGTGCTGGGCGCAGTGCATAACTTATACAAGCCTATTCCAGGGCGCTTTAAAGATTACATTGCTATTCCCAAAACCAACGGATATCAATCCTTGCACACCACCTTAATTGGTATCAGTGGTGTGCCGATTGAAATTCAAATCCGCACCGAAGAAATGGATGCCATGGCGAATCATGGTATCGCTTCTCATTGGCTATATAAATCCGATAGCAATAACGAAAACAATACCAACGGCAGTCAACGTGCCCAAAAGTGGGTACAAAACTTGATGGAACTGCAGCAGAGTGCGGGCAGCCCGATTGAGTTTATTGAACACGTTAAAGTTGACCTATTCCCTGATGAGATTTATGTATTCTCACCCAAAGGCCGTATTTTTGAATTACCCAAAGGCTCCACCACGGTTGATTTTGCTTACGCTATTCATACCGATGTGGGTAATTCGTGCATTGCTTGTCGCATCGATCGCCAACTCGCACCGTTAAGCTCTAAGCTGCAAAATGGGCAAACCGTTCAGATTGTCACAGCACCAGGAGCACAGCCTAATCCTGCTTGGTTAAGCTTTGTGGTTACCGGCAAAGCACGTTCAAATATTCGTCACTTCTTGAAAAACCAACGCCGTTCCGAGTCCATTAATTTAGGCGAACGGTTATTACATAAAGCATTAGCTTCTCTTGATAAATCCATTGACGATGTTGATCAAGACCGCATAGACCAATTAATAGACGAAACCTCTCTATTAGAATTTGACGATATTTTAGAAGATATTGGCTTAGGTAACCGCATGGCCTCTTTAGTAGCACGGCGCTTACTGGTCGCTAACCGCGATACCGATATTGATTTAGAGTCCGTAAGTGATGATGCACCACTAGCCATTAAAGGCACCGAAGGTTTAGCGGTAAGCTTTGCTCGCTGCTGTAGCCCCATCCCTGGCGACCCTATTTTGGGTAACGTGAGTTCTGGACGGGGCTTAGTGATTCATACTGAGACCTGTAAAAACGTACAAGATATTCAAGGCAACCCAGAGAAGTGCGTCATTTTAAGCTGGGATAAAGACATCAATAGTGAATTCTCTGTTGAATTACGCCTTTACCTAGAAAACCGCAAAGGCGTTGTTGCCGACCTGGCATCCGCCATTACTCAGGCCGACGCCAATATTGAAGGTATTAGTGTCGAAGACCGCGATGCCAAGCTGAGTGTTACCCAGATACAGCTGAGCGTACAAGGTCGCAAACACCTTGCCCGAGTTATTCGACGCTTGCGCACCATCCGTGGTGTAAACAAAATTGTACGCATTAAAAACTAACTATTTAATAAGCACACGTTAAGGATTTTTTATGGCCAAAGTCATTATTAGTACCGATAAAGCACCGCAAGCAATTGGTACCTACTCGCAAGCAGTTAAAGTGAACAACACGGTTTACCTTTCTGGCCAAATCCCTCTCGTTCCAGAAACTATGGAAATGGTTAACGGCAACATAGAAGCGCAAATTCGTCGTGTATTTGATAACTTAACGGCCGTCTGTGAAGCAGCAGGTGGGAGCTTACAAGATATTGCTAAACTGAATATTTTCTTAACTGACCTTAGTAATTTCGCAACCGTAAATTTGGTGATGGCAGAGTATTTCGAACAACCTTACCCAGCCCGTGCGGCTATTGGTGTGGCTCAACTACCCAAAGATGCTGCGGTAGAAATGGACGGGATCCTAGAGCTTGAAGAAGCTCGCGGTTAACACGAGCCTCTTTATGCTCACAATGGGTTTGCTGCTACAAGCCCATTTCTTTTAAAACAAAATCATAACCTTCTTGGTAATTATGAAATTTAAATTGATAGCCCGCATCGATTAAACGTTTATTACTGCAGCGTCTGTTAGCGCGTCTTGTTGCTTCGGGTAAATCGTAATCTGGCTCAACTTCGCCAATACGATCTTTCATCCATTCTAATACATCAAACAAGGTTGCAGGCTCAGAATCACAAGCCAAATAGACCGCTTCTATTTTTTCACCGGACAGCACTTTTTCAATCAAAAAGCTTAATACCCCAACACAGTCATCACGATGTATGCGGTTTGTCCACACATCGGGGGTTGGATCACAATAGCCACCTTGGCGAGCTTGCTCAATCATCCGATTACGACCCGGGCCATAGATACCTGGAAAACGCACCGTCGTTGCAGGAATATAGCCCTCGGCCAGAGCCTGCTCGGCTTGCAACAATTCTTTGCCAGCAAAGCTGGTAGGTTCTGTGGTACTTTCCTCATCCACCCAGGTCGCGTCCATTTGATGATACACACTGGTACTGGAGGTAAAGAATACATGTTCAGGCTTTTGCCCTTGCGCTTTTAAGGCATGAAGTAAATGACGAATGCCACGATAATAATATTTATGATAACCCTCTTGTGAAAACACTGGCGACGCCACGCTATACACCACGACATTAATATCATCTGGCATACACAATAAGGTTTCAACGTCTGCAACATCACCTTGTAATGTTTTAACGCCATTACCAAGCTCAACGTCTGAGCGTCGCATCGCCCACACATCATGACCCGAATTAGCCAGTTTAATTGCCAACTGACCGCCAATATCTCCTGCACCAACGATTAAAATTCGCGCCATTTGCGACTCCTTATTTGCACTGCTGGTAATTTATGATGTCTTAATAAATTAAACACATTTCATCACCGGCAGGCTTTCTATTCTTATTTGCAATAGTTAATATAAATCAAAACACATGCTGTGATTAACTGAATCTAATCACTAATGCTTATTTTGATTACCGAGGCACCATGACTTTAACCGAATTACGCTACATAGTAACCCTCTCTCAAGAACGGCACTTTGGCCGCGCGGCTGAAAAGTGTTTTGTTAGTCAACCTACCTTGAGCGTAGCGGTAAAGAAGCTAGAAGGCGAATTAGATATTGCCATTTTCGAGCGCAGCAAAAATGCAGTGACGCTTACCCCAGTGGGTGAAACGATTATTCAGCAGGCGCAAAAGGTATTAGGTGAAGCACGCACACTTAAAGAATTAGCCGATGCAGGCAAAGATCCACTCAATAACCCTTTAAAAGTCGGCGCTATTTTTACCATTGGGCCTTATTTATTTCCCCAACTAGTACCTAAAATACATCAGCAAGCACCGTCAATGTCGTTGTTTATTGAAGAAAGCTACACCGCGGTATTAAGACGCCAATTACGAGACGGTGAATTAGACGCTATTATTATTGCATTGCCATTTAACGAGCCGGATGTGATTACTCGCCCTCTCTACGAAGAGTCGTTTGTCGTGGTAATGCCAAAAGACCATGAGCTATCGGCTCTGCAAGTTATTGAACCCGAAATGCTACCCGATCAAAACTTACTGTTGTTAGGAGAAGGCCATTGTTTTCGCGATCAAGTGATTGAAATGTGCCCCGCACTAAGCCGCGAAAATGGCAGTCAAGTAGGCAGCGTGACCCAAGGCAGCTCTTTAGAAACCTTAAAATACATGGTTGCCACCGGCCTTGGTATCACTGTGCTGCCAGAATCTGCTGTCGGTAATTTAGACTCAAACTTAATTACTACTCGGCCTTTTGCCAACCCTGCGCCATCTCGTACTGTCGCCCTTGCTTGGCGCGCCAGCTTTCCTAGAGGTAAAGCCATTGATCTGTTATTGGATACTGCCGGCACATGTCTAATAAAACATTAGTTGAGAAGCAAGTCGCGCTAACCCAGTTAAAAGGGGTTGGCCCTAAAATGGCTCAGCAATTTGCCGATTGGGGCATACACGACCTGGTTAACTTGCTGTTTCATCTTCCTTTTCGCTACGAAGATAGAACTCGCATTACGCCAATTGCAGCTATGCGCCCGCAACAAACCTATGTGGTGCAGGGCATTGTTCGCAGTAGCCAAATACTGTTTGGCAAGCGTCGTAGTTTGAGCGTGCGCATTCAGGATAACTCTGGCAGCTTGGGATTACGCTTTTATCATTTTACAGCGGCGCAAAAAAAACAATTTGCCGACGGCACAGAAATTCGCTGTTACGGCGAAGCGCGTCGAGGGGCTAGTGGCTTAGAAATTTATCACCCAGAGTATCAACTGATAACAGAGGGTAACGACGCTATAGAACAAACCCTGACCCCTGTTTATCCGGCAACAGAAGGTATTAGCCAAAGTCGCTTACGCACCATGATAAGCCAAGCGTTAGAGATGTTAGCTGCAGATAAATTTCAATTAACCGAGCTGCTTCCACAAAGCTGGCTAAACGATTGGCAATTACCCTCGCTAGCACAAGCCCTCCAGTATTTGCATCAACCGCCTAACGAAGCTAATTTAGAGCAACTGCAAACAGGCCAGCACCCTTGCCAAAAACGCCTGATTTTAGAAGAACTGTTGGCCCACCAACTATCTATGCACCGTGCTCGCTTAAAAGTAAAACAAGACAAAGCCGTTGCTATTCAATTTATGGGGCCAAGCCAGCAGCAAGTCATTGATTCTTTGCCTTTCACCCCCACTGCAGCGCAAACCCGTGTAGTAGAGGAAATTCAATTCGATTTAAACCAGCCACACCCTATGCTGCGCTTAGTTCAAGGTGACGTTGGTTCAGGCAAAACTCTGGTAGCAGCACTCGCCGCCGCGCCTATGCTGGATGCAGGATACCAAGTGGCGGTGATGGCACCGACTGAAATCTTAGCAGAGCAGCATTTACTCAATTTTAGTCAATGGTTTGAGCCTATATTTGCCGAGCAAAACGAAGGTACAAAAATCGCCTGGCTTACTGGCAAGGTAAAAGGTAAAGCGCGAGAATCCGTATTGGCCGAAATTGCTAGTGGAGAGGCCAAGCTAGTGATTGGCACTCATGCGTTATTTCAGCAAGGGGTTGAGTTTGCTCAATTAGCCTTGGTAGTGATCGATGAACAGCATCGCTTTGGGGTTCATCAACGATTATCTCTACGCGCTAAAGGTAGAGATTTTGCACCCCACCAACTGATTATGACGGCAACCCCAATTCCGCGCACCTTAGCCATGAGTGCTTACGCCGATTTAGATGTTTCTATTATTGATGAACTGCCCAAAGGTCGCATTCCTATCAACACCCTAGTGGTAAGCAATAATCGCCGCCAAGAGGTCGTGCAGCGCATAAACGAAGTGTGCCAAGGAGGTACTCAGGCTTATTGGGTTTGTACCTTAATTGAAGAAAGTGAATCGCTGCAATGCCAAGCGGCAGAGGTGACGGCACAACAATTAACAGAAGCTTTACCTAAGCTGCGAATCGGTTTAATTCATGGGCGTATGAAAGCAGCAGAAAAAGTCGAAATTATGCAACGCTTTAAAAACCATGATATTGATTTGCTCGTTGCCACAACAGTAATTGAAGTTGGAGTTGACGTACCTAATTCAAATCTGATAATTATAGAGAACCCAGAACGTTTAGGGCTTGCTCAACTCCACCAACTGCGCGGTCGAGTCGGGCGTGGCGATCAACAGTCGCATTGCGTTTTGCTTTATCAGGCACCGCTAGGCGAAATCAGTAAACAACGTTTGGGGGTGATGCGTGAAAGCACCGATGGCTTTTATATTGCAGAACAAGATTTACTCATTAGAGGCCCCGGTGAACTACTAGGTACTCGACAAACAGGCTTACAACAGCTTTCAGTCGCCGATTTAGAACGTGACAGTTACTTGCTACCACAGGTAAAATCAATGGCAGAACAATTGATCAATCAACATCCACAACATGTTGAAGCCATTATTAAGCGCTGGATGGGCAATAGCGAACAATTTTCGCAAGCATAATTTGTATATTGCTCTATATTAAAATAACAAAAATAGATTACTCAGGGCCAAAACATGACTATCCCAGCCACGGTATTAAAAGTTTTAGATGACTGGAATGTTAACTACCAACTAACCGACGACGAAGATACCTTTCAATTAATGCAAGGTAATCGTATTACTCATTATTCGAGTAAACTCGCTCGTGTTGTCTTTTTAAAAGACAGCATTGGCAAAGTTCAGGTGGTAATGCCCAGTAATCGCATCCTAGATTTAAACCGCCTGTCGCTTCAGTGTGGCCGCCAATTTAACGCCATTGCCTTAACCGACTTAGTAAAATTAAAACAAAAGCTGGGGGTTGAAGACTTTCCTGCGCTACCGCAGATAACTCAAATCGATAGCTTAGTAGACAGTCATCTATTAAATGAAGACCAGTTGTTTCTTACCAGCGGCGATAACCAAGAATGGATTAAATTGCCAGCCGACGCGTTTAAATCCTTAACTTCCAGCTCTACAATTGGCGACTACACCGTACCACTGCCTATTCCTAGCTACCAACAGTCACCAGCACAAGATTTAGAAGACACTCACGCAGCCATTAATCAATTTACCCCTCTACGCATAAAACAGCGCCTATCTGAAACCCTAGATCTACCGCCTTTGCCAGAAACGGCCCGCCGTATTATTGAACTGCGTGTTGATCCTAATGCCGACACAACTCAACTTGCCAATATTGTTGAATTAGATCCAGGAATGGCAGCGCAAGTAGTTAGCTGGGCACGGTCGCCTTATTATGGCGTGAAGGGTGAAATAAAATCCGTTGAAGATGCGGTTATTCGAGTGTTGGGCTTTGATTTAGTCATAAACCTAGCCCTTGGTTTATCTCTCGGCCGAACCCTATCCGTACCCAAGCACGGCCCTCAAGGTTATCAATCATTTTGGCAGCAAGCTGTAGTGACCGCAGCATTAATGGGTGAATTAGCACGCCTTATGCCAGCTAAACAACGCCCAAATACAGGTACAGCTTATTTGTGCGGATTACTGCATAACTTTGGTTATTTAATTCTGGGGCACGTTTTCCCCCCTCAATTTTCGCTAATTAATCGCCATATTGAAGCAAACCCACACATCAACCGCAGTCTTATTGAAAAGTACTTAATTGGCCTTAATCGCGAGCAAGTTAGCAGCTTATTAATGCAACAATGGCGCATGCCAGAAGAAGTCGTTGTGGCACTTCGTAACCAGCACAACCCAGCGTATGACGGCGAATTTAACGTCTGTGCCAACTTACTGCACATAGCAACACGCTCTTTGCGTACTTTTGGATTTGGCGACGGAGCAAACGAATCGCCAACGGATGAAATATTTGAAAGCCTAAACATCTCTGCGGATTCGGCGCGCACTGTTACGGAAAACGTGTTGGCTAAAGTAGACGATTTAAACGAATTAGTGGGTATGCTAAGCAAATAATTTGCTTAGTAAATCTCTTTACGAACTGCACCATAAAATGCCGATAATTCTGGCTGATTAAAGCTTTGAGCAATGCGCTGCAATTCGGCGTTAGGCGTTTTACGGTAAGCATAAAACAAAAATTCCAATACCTCTTGCTGGGTGTCGGCCTGCCATGAGCTAACCACCTGCCAATCTTTTACTTGGCGACTTATGTCTTTAATAACCGCAGCGCGAGCCTTAATTAACATCTGCGAAAAACCCGAGTTTTTATCCAACGTTTCAATCAACTGCCAACGCGACGCCGCAGGTGGACGCTGTCTTAACTTAGCCATATAGCGCTGATACTCATCTGAATGCTGAATAGCAATGGCTTGTCGCTCTTTTTGCTGTGCCGACTGAATTAACGGCTGGGTTAATTGCTGCAAAATAGCCTGTTGCTGTGCGATGGGCATAGCTTCTATCCGTTGCAGCAAACGTTGCTGCCACGCTTCTTCTGTCCAGCGTTTGGCCAAACTTTTGGCTATCGCAAAGTGTTGCGCATGGTTAATCGTCTGATCACCTTGGATAAATTGCTGCGCACTGTACTTAACCTGTTGCGACAAGCTTAATAAACCAGAGTGGTCAATAATCTGCTGAGCAAGAGCGACTTCTACCACGTCGGATTCTGATAATACTTGCCCATTAAAGTGTTGCTCATTCAAGGGTTGCTCATTGATCACTGGCTTATCATTGAGTGATATTGCTTGTCCCTGCACATTTACTGTAAAAATGGCTGTTAGCACCACACAACCTAAACGTAACATCTTCATTAAACTTTTGTTTCCACTGAATTCGTATTAAGCCCAGCCAAACCGGCCTCGCGATCATTATAAATGGTGTTATCAAGCGCATTTTCTGAGCGGCCAACAATACAAGACACTGTAGCATCACCCGTTACATTAACGGCGGTTCTTACCATATCTAACAAGCGGTCTACGCCAATAATTAAAGCAATACCTTCTACCGGCAAACCTACTTGCTGTAATACCATCGCAAGAGTTACCAAGCCCACACCTGGCACACCTGCGGTGCCCACCGATGCTAATGTGGCAGTGGCAACCACCAATAAATAATCGGTTAACGTCAGCTCCAAACCAAAAGCCTGAGCGATAAAAACAGTGGCAACACCCTGCATAATAGCAGTGCCATCCATATTAATCGTTGCCCCCAAAGGAACCGTAAAAGAGGCAATACGATTGTTAACACCTAAACGCTGCTCAACAGTTCGCAATGTTACAGGAATGGTTGCTGAGCTAGACGCTGTAGAAAAAGCAAAGACCTGCGTATTACGCATTTTTCGCAAGAACATGGCAGGAGATAAGCCCGCAAAGGTTTTTAATAAAGTGGGATAAACCACCAGCATATGAATCGCTAAAACTAATAATACCGTGATCATATATAAGGCTAGATCACCAATGACACCAATGCCCTGCTTAGCAAACAAGCTGAACAACAAGCAGAACACCCCATAAGGAGCCAGCTTCATTAGCAAGGTAACCAATGTCATCATAATTTCGTTCCAGTCTTGAAACTGCTGCGCTAAGCGATCGCCATGAGTTCCACTGCGACTAATAGCTAAACCAATTAAAATTGCAAAAACAATTACTTGCAGCATATTGCCTTCGGCCATTGCTTTTACTGGATTAGCTGGAAATATATTAATAAAGACTTGGCTAAGCGGCTGTGGCAGAGGCGCTTCAAAATCGGCGCTGCTGGTCATTGCAATACCAAGACCTGGCTCTAATAACTCTGCGGCCGTAATGGCAATAGAAATAGCGATGGCTGTGGTTAGCAAATACAGCCCAATGGTTTTCAAACTTAACCAACCTAACGAGCTTTGTCCTTGTAATTGACAAGTACCACAAACCAAAGACACAAAAACCAGTGGCACCACCAGCACTTTAAGGCTGGCGACAAATATCTGCCCACCAACATAAAAGATGCCTCCGGCCAGTCCTTCACTGAGAGTAATGGCTAGCCAAGAAGGCAGTTCGGGCAATAACAATAACTGTTGGGTAACACTGCCTAGGGCAATGGCTAACGTCATGGCGAATAAAATACGTTGCGTTAGATTCATTTGATCTTCCTTACTGATTAGCCCAGCTTGTTATTATTAAATTGCTCAAACGTATGCATTATTTTTTCTTTTTACCCTTAGGCTTAACGTGCTTAACAATACCTTGAAACCACATAACCAATGACAAATCGCCATCAATTTTAATGTCTTTTTCTTGAATACCCTTCATAAAAGCGTTTTTATCTTTTGAGGTCATAATAAGCATACCAGTATCAGCATCTTTAAAAGAAATACTGAACGCAGGATCTTTAGCAGGACCACTGGTTGACGTTACACGCTCATTTTTCACGATGTAATGACGAGTAATACCGCCTTGTGTTTGAATCTGAAAAGCAAAATCTTTACCAACCAGTTTCTTTTTAAAATCAGGATTATTCTTACTTGCTTTCTTCATCATAAGGCCAAGAGCCCAAAGCAACATGCGGAACTTCATAGTTTTAATACCTTTTATTATTTAAGCGCAAAGCTTATTTTTTTGGGGGTCATTAACAATTAATCGGCAAGAGGTCGTATCTTACTTGCTTACTCTTTCACAAAAATTGCACTCTCTGCCAACTCTGGCATCAAGTTCAATAATCCTTCTTTACCCAAGCGCTGCATATGACGTTTATTACGCTCAGGAATAGCTTCTGGCTTAGTCACCGTTTTTAACGCTTCGCTAATGTGATTCTCACGAATAAAATGGATCATCGGAAACGGCGAGCGGTTGGTGTAATTAGTCATAGCGTTAGCATCTTCGCCTTCAAACTCATACCGAGGATGAAAACTGGCTAATTGTATATCGCCTTCGAGCCCTGTCTGTTCTAATAAATCTTCACATACAAAAAGCCAATCAAGATAATCATCAAAGTCGCTTAAAGCATGCGTGACAATAAACAGCGCGGTAGGAAGATCCTTGTCATCTGCTAACTGCATTTCGTTGAGTAAAGATAAAAACGAACGAGTAATCGACTCTAGATCTTGACTGGTCGACGCTTCTATATGCAGCTTATCCATCACGGGGTGAGCAAAGGGGCAAAGCCCTTCGCCAACCACCAGTTTTTCTACCCATAAACGGGTTAATTCAATATCTGATAGCGTTTCGGTCACGATTATTGAACTTTATCCTTTAAGCCTTTACCTGGCTTAAATGCAGCGGTATTGCTTGCAGGAATAATCAACTCAGCACCTGTTTGTGGGTTTTTACCTTTACGCTCAGCACGTGAACGACGGCTAAAAGTACCAAAACCGATTAAACTAACCGTGTCATCTTCACTTAATGCTTTAGCGATCTGGTCGGTAATTACAGTAATCACTTCGTTTGATTTTTCTTTAGTTAAGCCAGTTTTTTCAGCAATTTCTGCCGCTAATTCAGGTTTACGCATAATTAGATCCTTAATTTTTTATTCTTTTCTGGTTATTAAATATATTATTTTAAAATAGCGGGCAGCTCTTTATTGAGGGCTAATTTATCAGCCACACACGCTCCGGTAAGAGCATACCCTAATAATGCGCCATCATCATCACGACATAACGCCTTAACATCCATGCCGTTTGCCTCAACATCCCACTCACCTTCTTGGGCTGGGGGCGACACAACAACCGGCACAACCGGTGTTTTAATCGCTACAGGCATAGCGCCATAATTAACGTCTGTTGGTTCACCCGCAAGGGTTTTAGCCAGTGCTCTTGCCGATGTCATTAATGGCATAACGTACAGCAACACATGGCCATCAACTTCGGCACAATCACCCAGCGCATAAATATCAGCATCGCTGGTTTGCAACATACGGTTTACACATACACCCTGATTAACGTGCAAACCTGCTTTAACCGCAAGGTCTAAACGAGGGCGTAAGCCAATCGCTGATACAATGATATCTGTCTCAATGTGTTCGCCATTAGACAACTCAACCACAACGCCGTTATCACTTTCACATGCTCGAGTAACCAATAAACCAAGATGAAACTTAACCCCTAAACCCTCTAAACCATTTTTCACTGCTGATGCTGCTTTTTCTGGTAATAGCCCAGGTAAGATTTGATTACTTGGCGCAACCACATCAACCTCAAATCCACCATTAGACAGGTCGTTGGCATACTCACTACCAATAAGGCCAGCTCCCATAATGAGAACTCGTTTTTTACCCTCCAACTCTGCGCGAAAGTTGGCATAATCTTGCAGGTCGTTAATAGCAAAGATGTGTTCGCCAGCATTACCTTCAATGCGCACTGCAACAGGTTCTGCGCCCCATGCTAATACCAACTTGCTGTATTCAATGGCTTCTTCACCAACAAAAACAGTATGCGCACTTGCATCAATATTGGTTACTCGCGTATTCGTGCGAATAGTAACATTCAATTGATCTGCCATCTTACCGGCATCTGCCATCGACAGATCACTTGCACTTTTATTCTTGGTAAAGCCTGTGGATAACATCGGCTTAGAATAATTACAGCCTGCGTCGGCAGTAATCATAAGTACAGGTGTTTCGGAGTCGTGTTTGCGGAACTCTTTTACCAGGTTATAACCTGCTAAACCCGTTCCAATAACAACAACAGGTGAATTTGCTTGTGCCATAATAATTATCTTCGTTGTGATGGAATGTGTATCGAAGGAAGAGAGTTATTAAATCTCAACCATTTCAAAATCGTCTTTGCCCACACCACAATCAGGGCAGATAAAATCGTCTGGAACATCGGCCCATGCCGTACCAGGTGCTAGCCCTTCTTCTGGACAGCCTTCTTCTTCATCGTATACCCAACCACATACTACGCATTGCCATTTCTTCATGAGAATCACTCTCTGCTGCTAATAAAATATTGTAATATCGCTATTTAAGCAGGCGTAACCTACTGTTCATCGACTAAAAAATCAACACAAATGATTAGCTGTCTTGCCTTTATTGCCATTTTGTTACATGCTCCGCGCCATGAAATATCAGTCGATCATCAGCCGTTATTTATCTCCCTCGTTTCCTGCATGGTCTGCTCGCAACCAACGCCACTTCTTTAGTGTTCCTCATATTTGGCGTAAAACTCTGTTTAATTCTCACTCATTAACCGCCCAGCTGATTGCCCTTAGTGACGGCGATTTCTCGGTACGTGTGCTTTGGCAGGGTTGGCGGCAAATTACCCCACAAGAAGCGCAACTATTAAACTGCGAAAGCTCTGACACCACCGCCTGGTGTCGCGACGTTGCACTTCAAGTAAAAGGTGAGCCTTGGGTTTATGCTCGTACCTGTATGCCCAAAAGCTCATTAACCGGTTATGAAAGTCAGTTACTAAATTTGGGCGACAAACCACTGGGGGGCTTCTTATTTACCCACCCGCATATGTCTCGGGGAAAAATGAACGCCTTCAGCCTTAAACACAACCCCTTATCGCTGCAATGGGCGCGACGCTCTGTCTTTTATTTAAACCAAAAGCCCATTCTGGTCACCGAAGCTTTTACTCGACCCCTGACAAATCCTGCGAGATAAGTCTTTCTAGCCATACTCCCTTATGAATAGCCCTCTATCTTGGTTATAATGCTCGCCTTATTGTTAAAGTGACCGTTAGATTGTTATGACATTTTTACAAACGCTACTCGCCAAACCGCTTATTGCAAGGTCGTTGAAAACATCACAGCCTTATTTTGAACTTATGCGTTTGAATAAACCCGTTGGTGTTTACTTATTATTGTGGCCAACATTTTGGGCATTGTGGGTAGCGGCAGAAGGCTTTCCTGATTTTCCAATATGGGTTATTTTCACTCTAGGAGTCATTTTTATGCGTGCCGCCGGCTGTGTAATTAATGATTACGCCGACCGTCACGTAGATGGTCATGTAGAGCGTACACTCGCTAGGCCGCTCGTTACTGGAGCGGTCACCAGCAAACAAGCTCTTATTTTATTCTTTAGCTTATTAACCGCTGCTTTTGTTTTGGTTTTAATGACCAATACATTAACCATTCAACTGTCGTTTATAGGTGCCGCTTTAGCCGCCATTTACCCCTTTATGAAGCGCCACACTCACTTGCCTCAAGTGTTTTTAGGCGCGGCTTTTTCATGGGCCATTCCCATGGCTTTTGCTGCCCAAGCTGGCGAGCTGCCTAAATATATTTGGTTAATGTATATGGCCAATCTCAGCTGGACCGTTGCTTACGACACCATGTATGCAATGGTTGACCGCAACGATGATTTAAAAATTGGGGTTAAATCGACCGCCATTTTATTTGGTGATGCCGACAGAGTGATGATTGGCGTTTTACACGCAATCACAATCCTATGTTTATTATTGCTCGGCTCAGAACTGGCCCTAGGCGTGTTTTATTATGCGGGCTTAGTCGTTGCTATCGGTCTTATGTCTTACCAAAATTGGCTCATAAGAAAACGTGACCGCGAAGGATGCTTTGCGGGTTTTCTCAACAGCCATTGGGTCGGTGTTGCGGTCTGGGCTGGCTTGGTGCTGTCTTATTGGTAAATGACTAAATTGGTAAATAACTAACGCACCTTGGCAATAAAACGCGACAGGGTTTCTAGTTTTTGTGGATCGTCATCCACATAACGAATAACCACCTTGATCGTCGCTGCATCCATATTATTTTCAACCGCTTGCAGCTGACGAATATAACAATTTATACGCGCGACTTGCCCTGCATCTTGATCAACGATATCCAAAACAACCTGTTCCAAAAGCTGTGGAATATCACCTTCTCGCTTAAACACACCCGACATTTCTTGCAAATTAATGTCTTTAATTACACACCGCGCAGATCCACCAGAGCTAAAGCGTAACTCGGCAACGCCCTTGGCTTTACCGCCTTTTTTCATACTGCTATTAGCATGAGACGGGCTACTCGTACTAGAATTGGCCTTAGCCGTGGCAACAAGAGCAGAACTAGCTGCAGCCGTGCTTGGCTTTTGCTTGGTTTGAGCCTTTTGTGCGGGTGCCGCCAATCCTCCCATCAGTGCATTCATACCAGCATTTTGGTCTTGCTTTAATGGTTCGGGGGCTTTATCGGGAGCAGTAATATGATGATACTTAGCCAATAATTTATTAACTTTGTTTAAAAAATTATCACGGGTAAATGGCTTACCAATATAATCGCTCACCCCAGCCGTTACCGCTTTGACTACATGATCCCTCTCGCCGCGACTAGTAATCATCATAAAAGGGGTTTTTTGATAACGCTCTTCTTCGCGCATCCAAGTGATCACTTCTAACCCAGACATCTCTGGCATTTCCCAATCACAAAGCACCAGATCAATAGGGTTGGACTTTAAAATAGCTTGAGCTTTACGACCATCAGCAGCTTCATGAATTTTAAAGCTCGGGTAACTGTCGCGCAGTGCTTTTTTAACTAAATCTCGAATAAAGGCTGCATCATCGACAACCAGAACGTTGAGTGCCTTCATTGCACCCCCTATTTTATTTATATGTATTGTTTAAGCATAGCTCAATGTTTACTCAAACATGGCCTTTAATTTTCTCGCTCCAGTACAAGGTAGCACCACAAACAGCTGCTGGCATCACCAACAAATTCAATAGCGGCACCATAAAGCCAAGAGCAACGACAAAACCAAACCCCAAAGTCGTTAATGGTTCAATCTTTAATGCCTTATGCAAATCACTAAAACTATGACCATTATTGTCGAGAGAATAATCCAAGTATTGCAAAGTGAGCACCCAAGCACCAAAAACAAACCAAAGAATCGGGCTAACAATATTAACTACAGGGATAAAGCTTATTATTAACAAAGCAATATAACGAGGAATAAAATAAGCCAGCTTTCTTAACTCACGTGGGATTGTTCGCGCAATCAAAGCCGCTACAGACTCATCTGGAATCGAGTCACCCTTCACCTGTACTTCTACCGCCTCGCTCAATAAGCCATTAAAAGGGCTAGCAATTAAGTTCACCAGCGCACTAAAAAAGTACAAGGTGATCGAAATCAGCGTCAATACAGCAATAGGAACCAACAACCAAGAAAGCCAAGACATCCAACTAGGTAACCAAGCAATCATGGCATCAATTTGCTCAACCAGCCAACCCCCAGCAAAATAAATCAGCGCCGACATTAACAAGGCATTAATAACAATCGGTATAGCAACAAAACGTTTAAGCCCTTTATTCGACAACAAAGAAAGCCCGCGCCCAAAATAGCGCATTCCAAGTAAGGGATTACCACGCATACTATTTCCTTTTTATTCCACTAATCGCTAAAATCTTGATCTTTTATACAATACCTGCCGTTATTATGGCCAGTTAAAAGACAAATTACATGACTCCAGAACGCCTCGCCCGCATTAAAACAACGCTCGACCGCCGCCAACCCGACCTTACGGTTATGACAGATGAAGTGCATAAAGCGCACAACTTATCTGCCATCGTCCGCACCTGTGACGCTTTTGCCGTACCAAAAGTTCATGCAATATGGCCTTACGAGAACTTTCGCACCTTTCGTGGAAAAGCAAAAGGTAGCCAAAATTGGGTTGATGTAGAAACCTATCGCACCACAGAAGATGCAATTAACACCTTACAAAGCCAAGGCTTTAAAGTATGTGTGGCAAACTTTAGTGAACGTGCGATTGATTTTCGCTCTTATGATTACACTCAACCCACCGCAATTATGATGGGCAATGAATTATCCGGTGTTACCGATACCGCAGCAGCAATGGCTGATGAACACCTGACGATTCCCATGCTGGGCATGGTGCAATCTTTTAACGTATCGGTAGCGGCCGCATTGATTTTAAGCGAAGCAGAGCGCCAACGTTCAATGAAAGGGATGTTTGACGAACGCCGAATCAACGACGAAGAATATGAGAAGCTATTATTTGAATGGAGCCACCCCTTATATGCCCGTATCTGCAATGAACTGGGCTGGCAATACCCAGAAACACGCGAAGATGGAGAGCTACTAGACCCACAAGGCTTTTCCAAAAAAGTAAACGCCTCTGGCAAACGCTTTCGTTAATCAATACAAGCCTGTTCAAGCTGCAGTGTGCTGGGATTAAGCTGCGCTTGTACACACTCGACATGGCGATAATTAATATCCTGAGATAAATACTGCTTAACACTCTTGCAGTAATCCGCATTACAGCGAAAACCCAATATAACGCGAGCAACCGCTTTTGGGGGCAAGCGGTACATAGCAACCTCCTGGTCTTGTAAAACAACCTTGCGATCGGCTGCACCCACATGACGCACCAAACGCCGCTCTCCTGCTTTGGTTGTATCCATAGATAATGACTGCGGTCGATTGAATAAATAATACAAGTCGTTATCAGGCAACCAAGAATCGACCAGATTCACGGCAGAATAACGCTGAACATGATCGTTATAATCTGTGTGATGAAAGCCAAAACTTGGTACATTCAACTCCACCACCATCCCTTGACCAGCCGCCGCCATAGAGTGCCAAAGGCTCAAATTTTGCCAATCTTCAAACAAGCTCAATACTCGAAAATCCCTTAAACGCTCAGCCAGCATGGGAAGCGCTTGTTCTACTGCAGACGAATTTTGACAACTTATAGAGTGCTCTATTTGGGATCTGTTTGGTTGCGATTGCTGAAAAAAATAATCAAAACTGACCATAGCTGTGACATGGGCGGGTAAATTTTCGTACTGCTGCTTTAAATAATTATAAAAATCTTGATCGGATAATACCTGGGCAGTGGCTAATCGGTATGCGCTGCCAAGCTTCAACCAAGGCTCTGGCAATTGCTCTGTATTATAAAAAGGAATAAAGCCTTTTTTAAGAAACACCAACCCTTCTGATGCTAAAAACAGATAAACAGCACTCAAAACTGAAGCCCTTTTTTGATTATTTTACGCTTTATTGTGATTCCCAAATGCTGACCTTTTTTTGGATGAACGATATCAGCATCATCCCTTGTAATAGATATCGTACAATTAAGTAAGATTATAACGCTATCAATCCCTGTAAATGTGCCTAATTTTTCTAAGATTTCTTGTAAGTAATTGATAAGCATAGCATTTTTAAATTTTGGCAATTTAATAAAAATAAAAATTTAAAATCCCCCCCTTTTCACTTTATAACATTCTGCTAAATTAACTAACACAAGGAAGCAGCGTTACAGGATGTAACGGTTAAGGATAACAACATTGCCACGGACTGCTACAAGGAAGATCGTTAGCCAATTGGATGGCTACTAGGGTGCTGAGGTGGGTAGGACAGGATGTTCTCCCACCTTACTTATTTCTAAAGGATTAGAATAATACACCCTTCTTATATTCTCTCGACTAGATCGCTCTATTTAACCCTTCATTTTTATTCACAATTTTTTGCGCTGAAATCGCTCGGCTAAAATTCCGACCACTACAAAACTCACAATAACGACAAAAACATAAGTTATTGGACTTCTGTGCATCAGAAAACTCGCTAAAAGCGGCGTTATCCATACGGTAAAAGCACCGTAACCAAACGCGCATAAGCCAATAAAAGCAGACACCCGAACCCAAACCATCTGCCTTTTTAATAATTTTTTAAAGGTAGCATTAATCACATCGCCAAAAATCACCAACAGCGTCGTTACCATCGCTAAAGCAATCGCTTTATTGTGAGGCCTCATCAAATCTGCAAGCCAAATAAAAGGTTGCTGCCAATTTAGTCCATCCATAATTGTTCCACCATAACTGCGAGTCATGTAAGTATTACATTGAGAAGGGCTTAATCAAATACAAGTGTGACAGATGTGTGACAACTAAATCGCAGGCATAAAAAAACCCCGTTATCTTTCGATAACGAGGTTTTAGTATTTGGTGCCGACACCAAGAGTCGAACTCGGGACCTACTGATTACAAGTCAGTTGCTCTACCAACTGAGCTATGTCGGCTAACTGGTGCGAGATAATATAGAGCATGTCGCTTTCCGTCAACGTCTTTTTTTGATTATTTTTAACTTTTATAACAAATATCGTTAAGCTCACTCTACTACTACTGCCTTCACAGTGTTTTAGCTAACTTATTGATTCCTTTATTGTTCTTGCTTAACAGCAGAAAAACATAGCAGATACTGCGGTTATTACTGGGATACAGAGCCAGCTTAGGTATAATCGCCGCCATCTAATAATAAGATTTTATACATTCGCTTTATGACACGATCTCTGCACGCTTTTGTTTCTCGCCTAGAAGCATTTACGGCTTTTATTGGCAAAACATGCCGCTGGTTTTCACTGGCGATGGTGCTTATTACATTTTTAATTGTTGTATTGCGTTATGCTTTTGGCCATACCTCGGTAGCTATGCAAGAAGCGGTAATGTATCTGCACGGGGCCTTGTTTATGCTGGGTGCTGCTTATACTTGGCAACAGCAAAGCCATGTTCGTGTGGATATTTTTTACAATCGACAAAGCCCAGCCATTCAGCAGCGCATTGATCTACTAGGCACATTCTTTTTGTTGTTGCCAACCTGTGTATTTTTAATTTATATCAGCTGGGACTATGTCTTAATCGCTTGGCAGAATGCTGAAAAATCGCATGAAACTGGCGGTTTAGCTTTTGTTTATTTGCTCAAATCGTTAATCATTATTTTACCCGTTTTGTTACTCGTTCAGGCTCTAAGCAATGTCTTAGCCAGCGTGTTTGGCATTCCACTAGCGAGTAAACAATCATGAGCGAATGGATGCCATTTATTTTATTTGTTCTGGTCTGCCTAGTGCTTATGTTAGGTTTTCCGGTGGCTTTTTCTCTTGCGGGTACATCACTCATTGTCGCTGGAGTTGGTTATTTAGCGGGCTCTTTCGACGGTGCTTTTTTAAGCGCCTTGCCAAATCGTATTTATGGCATTTTAACCAATCAGATTTTAATTGCGGTGCCCTTGTTTGTGTTTATGGGCATCATGCTAGAAAAATCTCGTATTGCCGAACGCTTACTGCACAACATGGCATTATTGTTTGGGCCATTACGAGGCGGCTTAGGTATATCGGTGATTATCGTGGGTATGTTAATGGCTGCAAGCACCGGTATTATTGGCGCAACAGTTGTGACTATGGGGTTAATCTCATTACCCGCTATGTTAAAAAATGGCTACAGCCCTTCTCTTGCTGCTGGCAATATCTGTGCAACGGGCACGTTAGGCCAAATTATTCCCCCTTCAACAGCACTCATTATATTAGGTGATGTGTTATCCAGTTCTTATCAACAAGCACAATTAAGCATGGGGATTTTTAGCCCAGATACGGTATCGGTTGCCGATTTATTTGTCGGAGCCCTAGTTCCGGGCTTGCTGCTAGTTGTTTTATACATGCTCTACATGGCTTTTACTGCATGGTTAAAACCCAGCGCCGCCCCATCTATGCTTAATCGCCCTGAGCTTGACCGTGACTTTGCGCTGCAGTTGATATCAGGCTTAATTCCGCCACTTGCGCTTATCTTAACCGTTTTAGGCTCAATCCTAAGTGGCATTGCAACCCCAACCGAAGCGGCCGCCGTTGGCGCAACAGGGGCGACTTTGCTAGCACTGTTGTCTGGTCAGCTCGACCTATCGCGCTTAAAAGAAGTCATGGATGGCACGCTAAAGGTTAGTAGCATGATTTTTATGATCTTTATCGGTGCGGCTATTTTTTCGCTGGTATTTCGTGGTTTTGGTGGCGAAGAACAAGTTCAAACCTTGTTTGAAACCATGCCCGGAGGAAAACTTGGCGCAATGTTAATTGTAATGCTGGTCATTTTCTTACTCGGCTTTATTCTCGATTTTATTGAAATTACCCTAGTCGTCGTTCCTATTGTTGCACCTATTTTATTAGCGATGGGCTTTGATCCTGTTTGGCTAGGGATTATGATTGCAATTAATCTACAAACGTCATTTTTAACCCCGCCATTTGGCTTTGCTTTATTTTATTTACGCGGCGTGGCACCCGCGAATTTACCGACCAGTGCGATTTATCGTGGGGTTGCGCCCTTTATTGCTATTCAAATTGGCATGTTGGTATTACTGAGTTTTATGCCCGAACTGGCCACCTGGCTACCTGATAAGGTGTACGATTAATTTACTGGCAATACCGAAATTAAAATTAAACACTTAAATTAAACGCTAAGAAGAAAAATAATGAATACTCTGACTGATAACTCCAAGGAAAACAGCGCCATGAACTCTGCTGATACCTCCACAGAAGATCAAGACCCTACGCCCTACGGTGAATTAAGTTTACGCATGATTCCAGGGCGACAAGACACCAACATGCACGGTGGAATTTCTGGTGGCTGGGTAACTGCAAGAATGGACGAAGCGGCAGAAAGCGTTGCAAGTATTATTGCACAAGGCCGCGTTGCTAACGTGTCTATGGAATCAATGGTGTTTATGTCGCCTATCCGAGTAGGAGCAGCCGTATGTGTTTACACTAAGCTTGAAGACATTGGTAAATCGTCGATCAAAATTAACGTAGAAGTATGGACACGCAACCTAGACGAAGAAGAAAGACGAAAAGTTGTGGATGCGCGCTTTGTTTACGTCGCTATTGATGAACAAGGCCGCATTCGCAACGTGCCTCGTGATTAATCTTTAGCTATTTAATGTGATCGCTTAAACGTTTGCCCAAAGCGCACTAAAAAATACACCAGCATTACAACACCTAAGCCTGCACAAACTACCCTGATATGGCCGATACTGGCTATTTCAGGAAAATCTGCAGGAGCCGTCAGACTGCCTATTAAAGCTGCCAGCGCCAAAAATGCTGCCGCAAGATAGCTGCCTTTACGCGCAAAGGGCTGGGTACTCAACAGGCTACCCACATAAGCAATCAACAGCCCCAATGGCGCACCGGCTAAAATATCTTCTGGCCAATGCGCGCCAACTGAAATTCTTGAAATTCCAGCCATCACAGCCAACAACAGTACAAAAATGCGCAAGGGTAGGCTAGCAAAAGTCAGCATAATAAAGCCGGCCATCGCAAACGCCGTTGTCGTATGACCAGAAGGAAAGCTATAGCGTTTTAACACATCACCTATGATATGAAAGTCAGTTTGTGCCAACACAGCCGCGGGTCTTGGGTCAGAAAATAGCTGTTTAAAGCCAGCAATTAAAATCCCGGTTAATAACGTAATAATTAAAAAACGTTTAGCAATATCGGGGTATTTTATAACTAAAAACAACGCCAAAATGCCCACAATAGAACCATTACCTAATTCGGTAATATGAGCCGCAAAAGCGTCCGACAGCCAATTTTTAGACACTTCATTAATCAGCAAAAAAGACGATGTATTAATACCAAGCAACTGCAGCACTATAAAACCAACGACAAATAACGCAATCACCGCGAAGTAAGAGCGAGTCGCGATCAGTTTATCGGTGACTAAAGGTTGCTCTAAAGTGGATAGCATGTAATTAAATACCTAGCGTGCGTTAATGAAAGATTGTTCGCTAATGGCATGGTATTTCACCACACTGTCGCGGTACTTAATGTACGAATCGTATACTTTTTGCGAGGCAGGATCGGCGGCGGCAATCTCTGCAACCACTTCTTTAGAAACATCACGCAAGGTTGCTAATACATCATTTGGCAAAGCGCGTAATTCTACGCCGTGCTTATCTACCAGCTCGGTTAAGGCCGATTTGTTTTGCGCGGTGAACTCCGCCATCATATCAACATTACTGGCTTTAGCAGCCACTTCTAAAATGGTTTGTAGGTCTTTTGGCAGGGCATTAAATGCATTTTTGTTAACCGTAATTTCCATCATAGAGCCCGGCTCGTGCCAACCAGGGTAATAATAATATTTAGCTGCTTTATGTAAACCAAACGCCAAGTCGTTATAAGGGCCAACCCATTCTGTTGCGTCAATAACCCCTGTTTGCAACGACGTAAATACTTCGCCACCCGCCAACATAACCGGTGTGCCACCCGCGCGTTTTAATACTTCACCCCCTAAGCCCGGAATGCGCATTTTCAAACCTTGTAAGTCGTTCACCGAATTGATTTCTTTATTAAACCAGCCACCCATTTGCACACCCGTATTGCCAGCAGCCAACGGAATAAGGTTAAACGGCGCGTACAACTCTTGCCATAATTCAAGACCACCACCGTGGTAGATCCAACCGTTCATTTCTTGCGCGGTTAAACCAAACGGCACCGTGGTAAAAAACTGTGCGGCTGGGGTTTTTCCTTTCCAATAATAAGCGCTGCTATGGCCCATTTCGGCAGTGCCTTGAGACACTGCATCAAACACCTGCAACGCTGGCACTAACTCACCCGCGCCGTAAACTTTTATCTTTAAACGCCCGGCTGACATCTCGCTTACCAAGCTCGCAAATTTTTCTGCAGAGGTTCCTAAACCGGTGAAATTTTTTGGCCAAGACGTCACCATTTTCCACTTATAGGTTTGTTGTTGCGCCGCTTCAGTAGTCGCACTGGTTTGTTTCTCTGGCCCACAAGCGATCAGAGTAGTGGCGATAACACCAATAACTGTTAGCTTAATCATTGAAAAGGCAGTTTTTATCTGCATGGATTTTCTCCGGTTTTTATTGTTAATCTGCATCCATTGATTGTAGCTTGGCGTAAGCCACTACCAACCACTTGGTGCCTTCCCAATCAAAGCTCACCTGAATACGAGCGCTAGCGCCGCCACCTTCAAACTGAAGCACCTGGCCTTCACCAAACTTGGCATGAAATACTCGCTCACCTACTTTAAATGGATATTCTTCATCATCGTTATCGCTAAACCCTAACGAATTATTGCCCGTAGCGGTAAGTGGCCGACTAATGGTATTTTTTAAACGAACTTCTTGGACATATTCAGAGGGGATCTCACGAATAAACCGCGACGGCGTACTAAAATGCTCTTGCCCATGTAAACGACGATTTTCGGCATAGGTAATCACCAAGCGCTCCATGGCGCGGGTAATACCTACATACGCCAAACGTCGTTCTTCTTCCAAGCCGTCGGCGTCGTCCATCGACATCTTGTGCGGAAACAAACCTTCTTCAAGTCCTGCTAAAAACACCAAAGGAAACTCCAAACCTTTAGCCGAGTGCAAAGTCATTAATTGCACTGCATCGTCGTGCTCGCTGGCTTGAGTATCACCGGCATCCAATGCCGCTGTATCTAAGAAAACCGCAAGGTCATACAAGCCATCAGCGCCCTCCATTAAACTATCGGGGTCGACTCCGGCTTCTGCTGCTGCTTCTTCGGCCATCATGGTCATATCCACACCGTCTTCGGTAATGAACTGGCGCGCAGCGTTAATTAATTCATCGAGGTTATCTAAACGTGCCTGCGCTTTTTCACCTTTTTCTTTTTTGTGATGCTCAATCAAACCCGATTGCTGAATCACATTATCCACCATTTCGTGCAGCTCTAACTCACTGGCACCTTCCGACATGGATTCTATTAAATCCACAAAACCCTGCGCCGCACTGCTGGCACGCTTAGGTAAAATGCCTAACGTTGCAGCTTCACTCACCGCTTGCCACATCGAGCAACCTTGTTCGCGGGCATGGGCGCGAATAACCCCCACGGTTTTATCGCCCAAAGCGCGAGCAGGCACGTTCAGCACACGTTCTACAGCGGCATCGTCGTGACGATTCAATAATAAGCGCAAGTACGCCAACGCATTTTTAATTTCTAAACGATCGTAAAAACGCTGACCCCCATAAATGCGATAAGGAATTCCCTGACGCAAAAGCGATTCTTCTAAGGTGCGAGATTGGGCATTAGAGCGATATAAAATGGCAACGTCTTTGCGCACACGACCGATTTTAGCAAAGCTTTCAATTTGGTCAGCAATATAACGGGCTTCATCTTGCTCGTTAAAAGCAGAATAAACCGAAATTTTCTCACCCAACTCACCGTCGGTTTTCAGTTCTTTACCCATGCGGCCCGTATTATTAGCGATGACCGAATTCGCCGCTGCCAAAATAGTCGCGGTAGAGCGGTAATTTTGTTCCAGCTTAATTAACTCTGCACCTTGATAATCATTTTGAAAATTGCGGATATTGGCAATTTTTGCCCCACGCCAGCCATAAATCGACTGATCGTCATCCCCCACTGCCATCACCGATACCCGGTCACCTGCAAGAATGCGAATCCAAGCGTATTGAATATTGTTGGTGTCTTGAAACTCGTCTACCAAAATGTGGCTAAAACGACCTTGATAATGCGCTAATAAATCAGGATTGTGTAACCACAGCTCGTGAGCGCGCAATAGGATTTCACCAAAATCGACCATTCCACCTTGCTGGCAAGCCTGCTCGTAAGCTTGATACACCTGATGCTGAGTACGACTGAACGGATCCGCCGAAGGTTTTACATGAGCGGCGCGACGACCTTCATCTTTTTGGCCATTGATATACCACTGTAACTGTTTAGGTGGGAATTTGGTTTCGTCCACCCCAGTCGCTTTCAAAATACGCTTAACTAAGCGCAGTTGGTCGTCACTATCAAGAATTTGGAAATTCTGCGGCAACCCTGCTTCGCGCCAATGTTGCTTTAATAAACGATGAGCCAAACCATGAAAAGTACCCACCCAAAGGCCGTTGGTAGGCACTTGAATAAGACTTTCTAAACGCGCACGCATCTCTTTTGCGGCCTTGTTAGTAAAGGTCACAGCCATGATAGAAAAAGGAGATACATTTTCTACCTGTAAAAGCCAAGCAATGCGATGCACTAATACTCGGGTTTTACCAGAACCAGCGCCTGCCAGAACCATTTGATGCTTACTATTAGCGGCAACGGCGTTGCGTTGCGGATCATTTAAATGATCTAAAATACTTGATACGTCCATGGCGGGCAGTTTACCAGAAAAAAGAAAAAAGATACCTCGCCAGCGCGAGTAATAACCGAGCAGCCATTAATCATTTAATGACGAGTTACGCATTAGCTTTTAGATGATTTTTAATAAAGCCTGTTATACTAAAGTCATCTCTAAATTGGATATTACAGTGTCAAACTCAGCCAGCAGCGGACATGGAATTTTAGCCACCATTGAGCAATTTCGCAGCAGTATGCGCAAATCAGAAGTTAAAGTTGCCGATTACGTTATCGCCAATTCGGCTTCGGTCATACACATGCGCATTGTCGATTTAGCACAAGAAGCCTTAGTCAGCGAGCCGACCATAGTGCGCTTTTGTCGCGCGATTCAATGCAATGGCTTTCAAGAATTTAAAGTAAAACTCGCACAAGATTTAGCCGTAGCTAACAGTATTGGTCAATTTGCGATTGTTGAAGACGACTCTATTGCTGATATTTGCGAAAAAGTCGCCGATACAACCATTCAAAGGCTACATGAAGTAAAAGATCAACTGCAACCCCAGCAGATAGCCAAAGCAGCCGCCATTATTAGCCAAGCACGTCGTTTAGAATTTTATGGATTCGGTGCTTCTGCCGCTGTTGCTACCGATGCCCTGCATAAATTTTTTCGCTTACAAATTGCTACTGCTACTTACAGCGACCCTCATATGCAGTCTATGTCGGCGGTTACTTTGAACGAACAAGACGTTGTGGTTGCCATTTCTCAAAGCGGTCGTACTAAAGATCTATTGCATTCAATAGAACTGGCTCAGACATATGGCGCCACCGTGATCAGTATGTCGCCAGAAGATACACCTATCAGTTTAGCCGCCGATATCGCTATTCATATCAACATCAACGAAGATACCGACCAATTTACCCCTATGACTTCACGTATTGCCCACCTAATGGTCATAGATATGCTAGCTATTGCGGTTACTCAGCGCCGCGGACCCGACTTCATTCAGCACTTAGACGCCATAAAACAAAGCATTAGGTCGCTAAAATTAGAAAATTGACCTATTGCTTTTAATTTTAATACTGTCATCATTTTCGTTGACATAAAAATAACAATCATAAGCGCCAGAATATAAATTCAAACGCTAAATATGAGTATGCAAGACCAAGGAGTGTAAAATGGCTAAGGTAGCTAAGAAAGTATTAAGTGCACAAGAAAAATCCGTTGAGCAGGTTGTTTCTTTTGACCAAGAAGGCAACGTTATCGTAAATAAAGAATCCTCAGCGTCCAACAAACTAATGGCTCGTCGTGCGATTGAGGCTCACTTAGAAAGAAAATCCCTAGAAAAAGATTTAGAAGAATATTACTTCGAAGGCGTTTAAGTTAACCCACTATAACTTAAAGCCAATGCAAACAAAGCTTTATAAAAAAGCCCAGCTCAATAGTTTGATCTGGGTTTTTTTATACCTTGAGCTTAACTTTGAGCTTAAAAGCTCGCTAAATTACGCTGGCTTTAATGCCAAAACCTTATCAATATCTTCTGCGCTATGGCGGTTTTCAAGCTGCTCCCACGCCTCGCCCCACAAACGGTTCACAATGCGTCCACGCTGCACTGCTGTTCGTGCTTCAATCGCTTTAGCCCAGCGCTGAACATGCTTGTACTCTTCGGCCTGCAAAAACTCTTTGGCATTATACACATTACCCAATACCAAATTGCCATACCAAGGCCAAGCCGCAATATCGGCAATGCTGTAATCAGCACCGGCGATAAAATGGTTATTGGCTAGCTGCTTGTCTAATACGTCTAGCTGACGCTTCACTTCCATGGCAAAACGGTTAATGGGGTATTCAAACTTTTCTGGCGCATAAACATAAAAATGGCCAAAACCCCCGCCCAAAAAAGGTGCCGAGCCATGGGCCCAAAACAACCAGTTAAATACTTGCGTGCGCTCAACACCCGCTTCCGGCAAAAACGCCCCAAACTTTTCTGCTAAATAAACCAAAATAGAAGCCGATTCAACAATAGGCTTGGTATCTTTCGCGGCCGTATCTAACAACGCCGGAATTTTAGAGTTTGGGTTTATCTCCACAAAGCCAGAAGAAAACTGATCTCCTTGACCAATCTTAATCATGTGCGCATCATATTCTGCGTCTTTACCGAGGGCTAACAACTCTTCTAGCATTATGGTTATTTTTTGGCCATTAGGCGTCGCCATCGAATATAGCTGAAAGAGCTGCTTGCCAACAGGCAAAGCTTTATCGTGCCTAGCACCCGACGTTGGACGATTCATGCCCGCCCAAGCACCGCCATTTTCTGCATCATAGGTCCACACTTTAGGCGGCGTGTATGGGTTTTCCATTATCATTACTCCTACATAGATCGATTATTGAACTTCTGCTAGCAACTCTTGCAGTACTTGTTTATAGCTACTTTGAGGGTGTGCTCCGGTTATCGCACTGGTACGATTAAACACCACCGTTGGCACCCCTGAAATACCGCGCTGCTGCCAGGTTAGCTCACTTTCTTCAACATGGCGGCGACGCCTAGCGTCATCCAATGCTTGTGTAGCGCCTGCTAAATCCAAACCCACCGCTTGCGCCTGAGCTAATAACACATCACGCTTTGAAACGTCTTTGCCCTCAGTAAAAAAAGCGGTAAACAAACGCTGCTTTAACGCATGCTGTAAGCCTTGTTCAAAAGCATAGCCCAATAGAATATGGGCATCACGAGTATTCACCACCCGCATATCATCTGAGTAATTAAATTTAAACCCATATTCAGCACCCATCGCCGTTATATTATCGTGAACCTTGGCGCTGTCTTCAGCACTTGAACCGTATTTACGCATTAAGTGATCGCGTAAGTTTTCACCTTCTGCAGGCATATCTGGGTTTAATTCAAACGGCTTAACATAAAAAACCACCCCAATCCTTCTTTAAAAAGAGGACTGAGGTGGCTTGTTTAACTGCTGAGTTACCGACTTTATTGCCAATCAGATTTTATTAAAAATCCTTATGAATCAAGAACTTAAAATCATTCTACAGTAACTGATTTGGCCAAATTTCTAGGCTGATCCACATCGGTACCTTTTAATACTGCAACGTGATACGACAGCAGTTGTAGAGGTATGATGTAAACAATCGGTTCTAGGCAGCTTGGTACCGTTGGCAGTGATACTAGGTGCTGGTCGTCTAAGTCGTGTAGGTTGACAGATTCATCGGCAAAGACGAACAGTTCACCGCCACGGGCTTTTACTTCTTCTAGGTTAGATACTAGTTTTTCTAATAAGTCATTCTTTGGCGCAACGGTGACGATCGGCATGTCTTCGTCTACTAGCGCTAACGGGCCATGCTTCAATTCACCGGCAGGGTAAGCTTCTGCGTGAATGTAGGAGATTTCTTTTAGCTTTAACGCACCTTCTTGAGCAATTGGGTACATTGGGCCACGACCTAAGAATAAGCTGTGATGCTTGTCGGCAAACAATTCGCTAATTTTTTGAATTTTAGGATCAAGCTCAAGTGCTTTTTCAACTAAGTTTGGCAGTTGATGCATAGCCGCAACAATGTCAGCTTCTGCAGCTTCGCTTAACCCATTGCGTTTTGCTAGTGCTACGGTCAATAGCAACAAGGCGGTTAGCTGGGTGGTGAAGGCTTTAGTTGAAGCAACGCCAATTTCTGGGCCAGCGTTGGTCATTAGGCACATGTCGGATTCTCGCACCAAAGAAGACCCAGGTACGTTACATACGGTCATGCTGGCCAATAAGCCTTTTTCTTTTGCTTTACGCAGCGCGGCTAAGGTATCGGCGGTTTCACCTGACTGAGAAATGGTAATCAGCAGCGTATTTTTGGCGATTACGGTATGGCGATAGCGGAACTCGCTGGCAACTTCTACTTGGCAAGGAAGGTTGGCGTATTTTTCGATCCAGTACTTCGCTACCATGCCCGAGTGGTAGCTGGTACCGCAAGCAATGATTTGTACCGCTTCTACCTTGTCTAGCAATTCACCGGCATTCACACCAAACGCTTGGTCGAGCACCTTGGTTTCTGAAATTCGACCTTCTAAACACTGCTTAATTACCGTTGGCTGTTCAAAGGTTTCTTTTAGCATAAAGTGCTTGTATTCGCCTTTGCTGGCGGTGCCAACCTTGTGGTCGAATACGCTAATTGCACGCTCTACTTCGCTATGATCTTTATCTAAAATGGTCAGCTTTTTACGCGTGATGTGCGCAAGGTCGCCTTCTTCTAAATAGATGAAACGGTCGGTGACTTGTAATAGCGCTAATGGGTCTGAACCCACATAGAATTCGTCCATGCCCACGCCGATCACTAACGGCGACCCTTGGCGCGCTACCCACATTTCTTCTGAGTTGCCTTTTTGCATAATGGCTAAGGCAAATGCGCCGTGTAGGCGTGAAACTGTATTTTTAACCGCGGTGGCAAAGTCGTTTTGCTTGAGTTCAAGATGCAATAAATGCACGACGACTTCAGAATCGGTTTGCGAGTTGAATACATAGCCTTGTTCTTTCAACTCTACTTTTAAATCTTGGTAATTTTCAATAATGCCGTTATGTACCAATACCACTTCGTCGGATGACATGTGTGGGTGGGCATTTTCTTCGCTCGGTACGCCGTGGGTTGCCCAGCGAGTATGAGCAATACCGATGCTACCTTGAATACCTTCTTCACCGTATTGTGCAGAGATGGTATTTTCTAGTTCGATCACTTTACCCAGTGCACGGGTACGTTGAATATCACCATTGGCATCTAAAATGGCTAAACCTGCCGAGTCGTATCCTCGGTATTCTAGGCGACGAAGGCCTTCTAATAAAATTTCGCTAACATTACGCTGTGCAATAGCACCAACAATTCCGCACATGGTTTTATAATTCCGATTTAATTCTATTTTGATTTGGTTTCAGTTTTTACTGGACGCTGCCAGCCACTGATATTTTTTTGTTTACCACGCGCCACTGCTAGCTCTGCGGCAGCCACATCTTTTGTTACCGTAGAACCTGCGGCTATCGTTGCGTTTGCGCCGATTGTTACCGGAGCCACTAACGAGGAATTGGAGCCAATAAAGGCGTTTTCACCAATTTCTGTTTTAAATTTGTTTACGCCATCGTAGTTACAAGTAATGGTGCCTGCACCGATGTTAGCATTTGCGCCAATGGTTGCATCACCAATGTAGGTTAGGTGGTTTACTTTTGCCCCTGCGCCGATGTGAGATTTTTTCACTTCGCAGAAGTTACCGACTTTTGCGCCGTCAGCTAGATCAGCACCCGGGCGTAAACGCGCGTATGGGCCAATCGTGCAAGATTGCGCAACGCTCGCATCTTCGATATGCGAGAAGGCTTCTACTTTGGTGCCTGCTGCTAGGGTCGAGTTTTTAATGATGCAGTTAGGGCCGATTTCTACGCCGTCGCCCAAGGTTACGTCGCCTTCTAGGATAACGTTTACATCAATCACGACGTCGTTACCGACGGTTAGACCTGAATTATTAACTTTACCTAAGCGAATATCCAAACGCGCTGGATCTAATACCGTTACGCCGTTTGCCATTAAGGCATTAACGCGCTGAGTCTGATACCAGCGCTCTAACTCGGCTTGTTGCTGGCGGTTGTTCACGCCGTAGGTTTCTTGTTCGTTTTCTGGCTGCAAGGTTTCAACCGTTAAACCATTAGCAACGGCCATGGCGATGATGTCGGTTAAATAATATTCGCCTTGGGCATTATCGTTGCTCAAGGTCGGCAACCACTGATGCAGTTTGGCTGTTGGCACGGCCAAAATGCCGGTATTCACTTCTTTGATTAATAGCTGCTCGGCATTGGCGTCTTTGTGTTCAACAATAGCGGTTACTTTGTTGTCTGCATCACGCACGATGCGGCCATAGCCTGTGCTGTCTGCCATGTTAACGGTTAATAAGCCAAGCTGCTGTTCGTTCGACAATTCGATCAATGCTTGTAACGTTGCTGGCTGAGTTAGCGGCACATCACCATATAAAATTAAAGTAGTGCCTTCTGCTGCTAAACTTTCTAGCGCCATCATCACGGCGTGACCGGTGCCTTTTTGCTCGGCTTGTAGCGCCCAGCTTAGGTTCTTTTCATTGGCAAATGCGGTTTTAACTTTTTCTGCACCATGGCCAATCACCACATGCATTGCGTCGGCGTTAACCGCTTTAGCGCTGTCTAATACGTGGGCTAGCATAGGTTTGCCAGCGATTGGGTGTAATACTTTAGGCAATAGGGATTTCATGCGCGAGCCTTGGCCGGCTGCGAGGACGACAACGTCGATAGTCATAGTTGGATATTCTTCCATGTGTAAAGAGGGTGACACTTAAAGCGATAACTTATCTATAAGATTGGTTAAGATATTGTACTGATAAGTGCTCGTGTTAATTATTAGCCGGTCAGTTTATGGCGTTTTGTGATATTTACAATAATAATTGTCACAAAAAAAATGACAATGAATTATGATTGTTATTCGTTTGTGAACTGTGTCGATCTTATGAATTTATCTTCGTTGAAATCTCTAGACCTTAGCGATCGCGAAATCGCTATTTATCTTGCATTGCTTGAGTTAGGCCCAGCATCGATTCGTGATCTTGCAGCGAAAGCCGATGTAAACCGTGGCAGCACTTACGAGACTCTTAAGGTCTTGGTTAAAAAAGGCATTGTCAATTATTTGCCTAAAGGTAAACGCCGTATTTTCCAAGCAGAAGATCCATCGCGTTTATTGGATTTAGCTGAGGAAAAACAGCAAGAACTAGAAGCGACTTTATCCAGTTTAAAAAGCGATATTATTCCGGCACTTCGTCATTTAAAACCAGAATTTGCGACTAGCAATGTGCGTTTTTATGAAGGTGATGAAGGGGTTGAGTATGTATTACGCGACATTCTTAGCTCGACCGATAAAGGCGACAAATCCTACTCTGTTATTTCGACTCAAGCCTTGCGCGAGCATTTGTACCGCCCCTTTCCTACTTTTACTAAACAGCGTATCGCTAAAGGTATTTTTGTGAGGGTATTAGCCATTGGTGAAGGGGGTGACGAAGCTGAGTTGGCTGAACGTAAGTGGATGAAAGGCGAAGGCGATGCATCTTACATCGCTATTTATCCGCCCAAGGTGGCAATGATCAGTCTAACTAAAAACGATTTCCCTGTGGCCGTAGTGATCGATAGTGATGCAATATCGGGCACCCATCAAATGATGTTTGATACCCTTTGGAAGGCTTTGTAGTACAGCAATAGTTTGCTGAATTTAAATGACAGACATAAAAAAGCCTGCGTTAGTTAGTTTGAATCAACAAAATTATTAACGAGGCTTTTCTGATCTAGCAAATACACGATTGCTTTAATTAGAAGCTAGGAAGACCTTCTAAAAATCCTTTTTCATAAGTCACTTTTACATAGTCACCTAATCTAATCTTACCTGCTTTTTCTACTTCATCGACAATAACCCAAGCATGCTTTTTGCCTACTTTATCAGACACGCTACCTTCAACAACAGAAGATTCTTCTGCGTTAACTTCTTGAGTTAATGGGTTTCTGTTTACCTCTAAGTTATAAAACTTAACGCTTGAACCTGTTTTAAAACCTGCATCTGTACCGCGAGAAAGTTTGAAGATGTTTTTATCTTCATTAATTCTGCGTTCGATCACATACGCTTTAGGTGCAAAATAGTTTTGAAATTCTGTACGTGAATCTTTAACGGCAGCAGCGGCAGCTTGACGAACCAAGCTTTGTTGCGCGTTTAAAGAATATGGACAGTTACTGTTTCTAGTTTCTTCAGATACGCTAACAGTATCGTCAATGCTCACTGATTTAGAGAAAGCCAATCCTGGCAATTTGTACACTTTTAGGTTGGCTGTTACTTGCGCAGTGTACTTGCATCTAGCAGGTGTAACGTAAACCTTACCTTTTTTATCGGTATACTGAGAGCGCTCGTAGAATTTTGAACCTATGTTTGCAGCTGATACGTTTCCAGTAATGGCATAATCTGCAATGCTTGGACCTTCGTAGGTCGATTTGCCTTTTACTTCCGCTAACTTAATTTCACTTTTCAACTTCTTAGCTATATTGCGATCAACAATCTCAGCACCAGTTTCAGAGAGATGTTTTTCTAAACTAGTAGAAATACTAAAACCCGCTTTAGCACTTTTTGCTAGATCAATGTTGCTGTCATCAGCAGTAAAAACAACGATTTTTGTCTTTTTATTTTTTAGCTCTTCCATGCTCGGCATAACGTCTGCTTCAAGCATTGTAGAAGGTGAATAAGCGTCAAAGTTTTCAATCTTATAGCTTGCGCAACCTGTTAAAAAAGAAAGACTACCGATACAACCCAATGCAAGTAATTTTTTTACTTTATATTCCATTATGTTTCTCTATATTAATTTTCTATTGACTGTTAGATTAATAAAAATTTTATCACTCGGCAATTAAGCCAAGCATCGAATAAAGGTCAAGTTTATTATTAAAACTTTCTTTTATTTGATTAAGTGCATTTAATTCTCCAGCAGCATAACTGCTTACTGACGAACCGTTAATATTATATTGTTTGCTACTAATAAGCTGGTTGTTGTCAGTTTTGACAGTTACGATAAAGTTAATAGCGACCATTTTCATAGAAAATGCTTCACTCTTTGTAGCTGTGCCACCAATTGAAATAATCGCATCGTGCTTTGTATTATTATTAATCTGAAAACCATTCATTTTCATGGAGTCGGCTAAGCGTTTTGCAACACCCGACATGCCTGCGTCATACTTAATAGCGAATTGGGTTGTTTGTGATAGCTGTTTTTCATTTTGCTCATACTGTCTGTACTTTTTAAGGTATGAGTCTATATCAAATTGTGAGTTTACAGCTTGAATGAGATATAGCGGTCTTCTTGCTTCTTCTACTAATTGAACAACTTTGTTGTAATGAGTAAGTTGAATTAACTTATTTTTGCGTTCAATACCGGATAACTCTTGCATCATTTTTGCTTCAATTTCATCCAGTTTATTTTTGTTATCCTTAATGAATACCTTTCTATCCATATCAATTAGAACGTAATACTGACCATTAACATTGATGGCTCTTATGGTCTCGTAACTGGTTAATTTGGTGTCTTCTATTTGAGTATTAATCTTTTGCTGGAATGAACTCGAACTTTGACCATTTGAATCCGAAGCTCGACCAACACTCTCGCTACTCACCTTGGTCATAAGTTTGCCGGCAATATCACGAAGTGCACTCTTTTTAGCACTTTCTAAACTATATCCTTCGCCTATTCCATATATGCTATCGGCTGTATCACCAAGAGGATTTTGAACCCAATTTGGTATCTCAGCAGGAGGAGCAGTCGCTTTAGAGGCACAACCTGACAAAAATAAGCTCAGTACGATTAAAACCATAGTGATGCTACTTTTAGTAATGCTGTGCACACAAGCTAAGTAATTAGTAGTTGTTGAATTGCCCATAAGCTGTATTTCCTAAATTCCAATTTATTAGTATTAGAAAGTGATCTAATAATATCTTTATCATATCAGGAGTAAATGAACGAAGGTAAGACAATCACCTTTTATTAGAAAAACCCTTGATCCAGTTTGTTTTTCTGTTCATAAAATGAGGCTGCTCTGTAAAGTATTATTGTTTTTAGTCTATGCTTCTACGATATGTTTTATTTTTAATTCGCCATTACTGGCGCATGTATTTCATTAAAAGTGGAGATCCTTATTTTGAATATTGATTCTGTAAAGCAACCGTTTCGCTTAGTGACCCGCAGTGATTTTGATGGCCTTGTTTGTGCCGTTTTATTTAAAGATTTAGGGATGATTAATGACATTTTGTTTGTTCACCCAAAAGACATGCAAGACGGCATTATCGAGATTGGCGCAAACGACATTACCACCAACTTGCCTTATGTTGCCGGCTGTCATTTAAGTTTTGATCATCATGCTTCTGAGGTGAAGCGTCGCGGCGATAGCGTGCCAGATAATCATATTATTGAAACCGATGCGCCTTCTGCCGCTCGTGTTGTTTATGATTATTATGGCGGCTCTGAACGTTTTCCAAATATTTCTACCGAAATGATGGACGCAGTTGATAAAGCAGACTCGGCTCAGTTTAGCCGCGACGAAATTCTTAACCCAACAGATTGGGTATTGTTGAACTTTTTAATGGATTCTCGCACGGGCCTTGGGCGCTTTAGAGAGTTTAGAGTGAGTAATTATCAGCTAATGATGCAGTTAATTGATTATTGTCGTGATCATTCTATTGATCAAATTTTGCAACTAGACGATGTGAAAGAAAGAGTTGAATTATACAACGAACATCGCCAGCAGTTTGAAGATCAACTCAAACGCTGTACCACGGTTCACAGCAATTTGGTGGTGCTTGATTTAAGAGACGAAGAGATTATTTATGCGGGTAACCGCTTTATGATTTACGCACTCTTTCCTGAGCAGAACATTTCAATTCATGTTTTGTGGGGATTAAAGAAACAAAATACGGTATTTGCTATTGGCGGCTCTATTATTAACCGCAGCCATCAAACTCACATCGGCGAACTGTGCTTAGAACATGCAGGCGGCGGGCATAGAAATGCCGGTACTTGTCAGGTCGAAAATGACAAGTACGCGGAGGTTCTTGAAACCTTGATTAAGCGTATAAATCAAGACGGCTAAATCGCTTTCATACCTTCAATTTTATGCCAGTAACCGTTGCAGTAACCCTGCAGCGGTATTCTTTGGTTATCATCTAAAGCCTGCTGAAATTTATCCAGCCAATCAAAGACTTCTAAGGAATGTGGGCTCATTCTGACAATATCAACCAAGCCTGCCATAGACGGTAAATCATTAATCAAATTCTGAATAGAACCCGACATGGTTTGAATGCCATTCATGCGGAATAATTCTAATCCTTCTTGGCTATCAATTTTGCGGCCATCTGGGTATTTAATGCAGCACAAGCCGCATTGATCTTTTGGTCGATCTTCTGAACGTGCAGTAAAGCAACGTGCTGAATACGCTAAAGGTAAATAACCATAACCATAGACCTCGGTCTCGATTTTCTCTCGAATGCCCAGTTCTTCGCAACCTGCCATGATTTTAACCAACCAGTCTCGGGATAATTCTACCGGTACCACCCAGCGCTGCATACCTCGATCTAATAGCACTTTTAAGTCGTGCTGGTTATAAATATTCAGTGCAGCGCCGGCGACAAACGGCACTTTAGCCTCGGTTAATAGTTCAACGGCACCAAAGTCATTAGCTTCAACTTTTAGCTCTCCGTTTAAACACACTTTTTTTAATGTTGCTAATTCGCTTTTTGCTTCTAACAAAGCAAGGCTGCTAAGCACAACGGATTTGCCTTTCTTGCTTAGCTCACGGCCTATTTCTAACCAATCATCCAGCCTAAGTTCACGGCGCTTTGAGCAAACCGATTCACCCAAGTAAACGTGTTCGACATTGGAGTCGGCTACTTTTTGATAAAAATCTAATACGGTATCTTTTTCCCAGTAAAACTGGAGATTGCCCATTGAAAATTCCATAACGGCCTCTCTGCGTGTTCGGTATAGCGATTATTGCCAAGTGCGTTCGTAAGCGCCTAAGGTTGTTTGCGACCCTTCTGATAGTGCACTCAAGCATTTATTCCACTCTTGCTGAACCTGAAATTCAGTGGGGTTTTTCTTCATGGCATCAATAGCGCTGCGCCAAGTTCGAGTGACTTGCCTGGTATACGCGGGGCTTCGTTGGCGTCCTTCAATTTTTAATGCACTGATACCAATGTTGTTAAGCTGTGGTAAAAGGCTAAGAGTGTTCAAGCTGGTGGGTTCTTCTAATGCGTGGCTAATATCTCCTTCAACATTGAAACGGCCTTTACAAAGTGTGGGGTAACCAGCATTTTCGTCTTCGGCAAAGCGGTCGATCAATACATCATTCAAGCGGCTTTCTAAACCTTTATCGGTTTCTTCCCAGCGTACAAATTTAGCGGGCGAACACGCACCGACGGTATTTGGCGATTCCCCGGTCATGTATGACGATAAATAACAACGCCCTTCGGCCATGATGCATAAGCTACCAAAAGCAAACACTTCTAGTTCAATGTCAGTATCTTGCGCTAAGTTGGCGACCTGCTGATAAGAAAGCACCCGCGGTAATACCACTCGGCTAACACCAAATTGTTTGAAGAAGTTAATCGCGGCAACGTTGGTGGCCGCTGCTTGTACAGAAAGGTGTAATTCTAATTCGGGATAGTGTGTGGCGGCGTATTCTAAAACGGCAATATTAGAGGCGATCAGTACATCGGCTCCCATGTCATGTGTTTTCTTAACCGCATCAAACCACGCATGGCTGCGATCTGGGTGGGCAAAAGTATTTACCGCCACATGCACACGACAGTTCTTGTCTTGAGCGTAGTTAACACCTTGGGTCATAGTTTTATCGGTAAAATTTAACCCGGCAAAATGTCGTGCATTGGTATCGTTTTTTAAACCCATATAAATGGCATCAGCGCCTTCATCTACTGCGGCTTTTAAGGCAGGTAAGCTGCCTGCAGGACTTAACAGTTCCATAATAGCTCCATATTGGCTTCATACTGTTTCTTGATCTTGATTAAGGCATCATCAAAAAGGTCCAGTAAACTAAGCTCATATTTAACTTTTTAAGCTGATCGGATCTATTATGCGATTTAAAAAACTGATGCCAAAACGTGCTTTACTCATAAACACTGAACTAACTCGCCTTATTCAAAACAGCCCTCTTGTTAAACCCATGCTTGAAAAGAGTACACAAAAGGCAGTGGAAAACTCAGCGAAGTTGCTTTCAATAGCGCACAGAATTATGCCGTCTAAGGTAGAGAACTACTTTGTCTTACATCAAGTTAAACGCTTAAGTCAGCCATTTATGGATGATGGCGAGATTGATTTTTTAGACGGCAAGGTTGCAGAAGTTGAAATAAGGGACATTCCTGCAAAATGGTATTTCACCAAAATTGATCAACAGTTAATGATGTTAAACCTAACAGAAGCACAGTCGATAAGTTCTGTGCCGGATGTAGTCTTCAGTGCTTCGGTTGATGCTTTGGTCTTAATGGCGTCGCAAAAAGTCGACCCTGATACCTTGTTTTTCAATCGTAAACTCAGGATTAGCGGGGATACTGAATTAGGGTTAGAAATAAAAAACTTGTTTGATCAGTTTGATCTAGCGCTGCTAGATAAACCATTTAGGAAAATACTTGATGTATGGTCAGATGAGTTGATTACTGCAAACAGTTAAGAAGCATTTATTGATAATTTTTAAACATAAAAAAACCGAACCCCATTACGGAAGTTCGGTTTTTTTATGAAGCAGTACTTCTAGTTAAACTAGAACTATCTGCCCAATTTTTTACGAACCTGTTGGATCGTACGTAGCTGAGCTACGGCTTCTGCCAACTGACTCATTGCGCGAGTGTGATCAAAGTCAGAACTCTGATTTTCTAACGCTTTCTGAGCATGCTTCTGTGCTTCTAATGCTGCGGCCTCATCAAGGTCACCAGCGCGCACTGCGGTATCAGCTAAAACGGAAATTCCGTTTGGCTGAACTTCTAAATAACCGCCTGAAACGTAGATCACTACCTCATCACCATTTTGTTTGATGATGCGAACAGGACCGGGTTTCAACGCAGTAAGCAAAGGAGCGTGACCACGGATAATACCTAGGTCACCCATTTCACCGGCTGCTACTACCATTTGCACCAACCCAGAGAAAAGATTTTCCTCTGCGCTGACTATGTCACAATGGACAGACATCATGGTCATAGTATTCGCCTCTTTGATTACAGGTTCTTAGCCTTCTCAACGGCTTCGTCAATACCGCCAACCATGTAGAACGCCTGTTCAGGCAGATCATCATAGTCACCGTTTAGAAGACCTTGGAAACCAGCGATGGTTTCTTTCAGAGAAACGTATTTACCAGGTGCGCCTGTGAAGATCTCTGCAACGTGGAAAGGCTGAGACAAGAAACGCTCAATCTTACGTGCACGGTTTACAGACAGCTTATCTTCGTCAGACAATTCGTCCATACCAAGAATAGCGATGATGTCTTTCAGCTCTTTATAACGCTGAAGAACACCCTGAACGCCACGAGCGATGTCGTAGTGCTCTTGTCCGATAACTAGAGGATCTAGCTGACGAGAAGTAGAATCTAGTGGATCGATCGCTGGGTAAATACCCTTAGATGCGATGTCACGAGAAAGTACAACGGTAGAATCCAAGTGAGCAAACGTTGTTGCTGGCGATGGATCCGTCAAGTCATCCGCAGGTACGTATACGGCTTGTACAGAAGTAATAGAACCCTGCTTAGTAGAGGTAATACGTTCCTGTAGAACACCCATCTCTTCAGCAAGAGTTGGCTGATAACCTACTGCAGAAGGCATACGACCTAGTAGTGCAGATACTTCTGTTCCCGCTAATGTATAACGATAAATGTTATCTACGAAAAGTAGAACGTCTTTACCTTCATCACGGAATTTTTCAGCCATAGTCAAACCGGTCAAGGCAACGCGTAAACGGTTACCAGGAGGCTCATTCATCTGACCATATACCATTGCTACTTTAGACTTAACTTTGTCGTCTAGGTTTACAACACCAGACTCAGCCATTTCGTAGTAGAAATCGTTACCTTCACGAGTTCGCTCACCAACACCTGCGAATACAGACAAACCGGAGTGTGCCTTTGCAATGTTGTTAATAAGTTCCATCATGTTTACAGTTTTACCAACACCAGCACCACCGAAAAGACCTACTTTACCACCCTTAGCGAATGGGCAGATCAAATCGATTACTTTGATACCAGTTTCTAGCAAATCTGTAGAGTTTGCTTGCTCATCGAAAGATGGAGCGTCACGGTGGATAGAAGCAACTTCTTTCGCACCAATGTCACCACAGTCATCGATAGGACGGCCTAGCACGTCCATAATACGACCCAAAGTTTCGATACCAACTGGTACAGAAATTGGAGCGTTTGTATTTGTTACTGTTAGTCCACGTTTTAGACCTTCAGTAGAACCCATTGCGATCGTACGTACGATTCCGTCGCCCAGCTGCTGCTGAACTTCTAGAGTCGTTTCGGTGCCGTCTACAGTCAGTGCGTCATAAATATTTGGCACTTCGTTGCGAGGGCATTCTACGTCGATAACGGCGCCAATGATCTGAACAATAGTTCCGCTCATATCCGTTTTCCTCTTAAATTTAAACCTAAGTAACCCAGCGTTATACCGCTGCGGCACCGGAGACGATTTCTGAAATTTCTTGGGTAATTGCTGCTTGACGTGCTTTGTTATAAAGCATGTTCAAGTCATCAATGATGTCACCAGCATTGTCGGTCGCGTTTTTCATCGCCAACATACGTGCTGCTTGTTCACATGCATTGTTTTCAACAACACCTTGGTACACTTGAGATTCTACGTAACGCAATAACAAACCATCTAAGATTTGTTGTGCATCAGGTTCGTAAATGTAATCCCAATGACCTTTCGTTTCAGAGTCTAATTCTGCCTTAAGTGGAAGTAACTGCTCCACTTGAGGTGCTTGTGTCATGGTGTTCACGAAACGGTTGCTTACTATGTATAGACGATCGATATCACCTGCATCGTATGCGTCTAACATGGCCTTTACCGAACCGATAAGACTAGCCAGTTCTGGAGCATCACCTAATTGGCTTGATGCAGCAAGAACGTCGCCACCAAAGCTATTAAAGAAAGTAACGGCTTTAGAGCCAACAGCACAGAAGCTAGCTTCTACGCCTTTTTCTTTCCAAGCTTTAACATCTTTTACGAGGTGTTTGAACGCGTTGTTGTTCAAGCCACCACAAAGGCCTCGGTCGGAAGACACCACGATATAGCCAACTCGCTTAACTTCGCGGTCTTGCAAATAACGATGACGGTACTCAGAGTTCGCATCAGCTAAGTGACCAATTACTACACGGATACGATCCGCGTATGGACGACTTGCTGTCATACGAGCTTGAGCACGACGCATCTTACTTACAGCAACTTTTTCCATTGCTGAAGTAATCTTCTGTGTACTTTGTACACTCGTTATTTGCTCTTTAATCTCTTTGCCGACTGCCATAAAAGCTGCCTCATTAACGTTAAATTTAAAGCCGAGTTTTACAACCCGACTTCAGCTCACAAAATTCTTAAGCTTGATTTACCAGGCTTGAGTGGCTTTAAACTTCTCAACCAACTCTTTAAGACTTGCAGCAATCTCTTTGCTGTAGTCGCCTTTAACATTGATCTGTGCCATTAGGTCAGCGAATTCGCTGTTAGCGTAAGAAATCAATGCGGCTTCAAAATCACCAATTTTGTTTACTTCAACGTCGTCTAGGAAGCCTTCAGTAGCAGCAAAAATCGACAGACCCATTTCACCTGTAGACATAGGTGCATATTGCTTCTGCTTCATCAACTCTGTAACGCGCTGACCGAACTCAAGCTGAGCACGTGTCGCATCGTCAAGGTCAGAAGCAAACTGAGCAAATGCTGCTAGTTCACGGTACTGAGCCAAAGCAAGACGAATACCACCGCCTAACTTTTTAATGATCTTAGTTTGCGCTGCACCACCTACACGAGAAACAGAAATACCGGCGTTCATTGCAGGACGAATACCGGCATTGAATAGGCTTGTTTCAAGGAAGATCTGACCATCGGTAATCGAAATTACGTTAGTCGGTACGAAAGCAGAAACGTCTCCGCCCTGTGTTTCGATGATCGGTAGAGCGGTTAAAGAACCAGTCTTACCTTCAACGCCACTTACGCTTTTCACGTAATCAGGGTTAACGCGACAAGCACGTTCTAGTAGACGAGAGTGAAGATAGAAAACATCACCAGGATATGCTTCACGACCTGGAGGACGCTTCAACAATAGTGAAATTTGACGATAAGCCCAAGCTTGCTTGGTTAAATCATCATATACGATTAAGGAATCTTCGCCTTTATCTAAAAAGTATTCACCCATCGCACAACCGGAATAAGGTGCAAGATACAACATTGCTGCTGGATCAGATGCGCCTGCGGCTACGATAATGGTGTGTTCCATCGCGCCATGCTCTTCTAGTTTACGAACAACGTTCGCGATAGAAGATTGCTTCTGGCCGATAGCAACATATACACATTTAACACCGGTGCCTTTCTGGTTAATGATGGCATCGATTGCCATTGCAGATTTACCAGTCTGACGGTCACCAATGATCAACTCACGCTGACCACGACCAACAGGTACCATGGAATCTACAGATTTATAACCAGTTTCTAACGGCTGATCAACACCTTGACGTGCAATTACACCAGGTGCAACGCGTTCTACAGGTGCTTTTGTTGCCGTGTCGATTGGGCCCTTACCGTCGATAGGATTACCAAGTGCGTCTACAACGCGACCTAATAATGCTTCACCAGTAGGTACTTCTAAAATACGACCGGTACATTTAGCGGTTTGGCCTTCAGCGATACTTTTGTAATCGCCTAGTACTACTGCACCTACAGAGTCACGCTCTAGGTTAAGTGCAAGACCGTATACGCCGCCTTCAAATTCAATCATCTCACCGTACATTACGTCGGCAAGACCATGGATACGAACGATACCGTCGAATACTGATACAACGGTGCCCTCATTCTGGGCTTGAGAAGTCACATCAAGGTTATCGATGCGCTTCTTAATAATTTCGCTGATCTCAGATGGATTCAGTTGCTGCATGCTCATCCCTCAACTAGGAGTTCATCGCTTCGGCTAGTTTAGCTAGCTTACCGCGAACAGAACCGTCGATGACTAAGTCTCCAGCACGAATAATAACGCCGCCAACCAATGTTTGGTCAACTTCGCCTGTTAAACGTACGTCGCACTGTAATTTCTTTTTCAGTGCTTGAGACAATGTTTCTTGTTGTGCGTCTGTTAGTTCAAAAGCGGAGGTTACAGTTACTTCAACTGCATGTTCCTGCGCTGCTTTTAACTCTTCATAAGCTTCAACAATTTCTGGTAACAAAGTTAGGCGTTTATTTTCGCCCAAAATCACCAGGAAGTTTTTTCCTGATTGATTTAACTTGTCACCGCACAAGTCGGTTAATGCCGTGGCTTGTTGCTGGGCAGTCAATGCTGGGTGTACTAATATTTTGGCAAAGTCTGTATCGGCTGCAAACTGTGCTGCAAGCGATAACATCTCAGACCATTCTACTAATGCATTGTTTTCTACTGCTTCAGCAAAAGCTGCTTTGGCATAAGGCCGCGCAAGAGTGGTTAATTCAGCCATGGCTTCCTCGCTTAAAGCTCGTTAGCCAACTGATCAAGCAATTCGTTATGAACTGATTCATCAACTGATTTCGCCAAGATTTTAGATGCACCAGCCACTGCAAGAGCAGAAACCTGTTGACGCAATCCTTCTTTAGCACGATTCACTTCTTGCTCTATTTCAGCTTGAGCTGCAGCGGCTAAACGAGCACCTTCTTCACGAGCAGCTTCTTTAGCTTCTTCGATAATCTGGTTGCTGCGCTTATTGGCTTGCTCAATAATTTCTGCTGCTGCTACTTTGCTTTCGCGTAGTTTTTCACCTGCTTTTTGTTGAGCAAGTTCAAGATCACGTTCAGCGCGGTTTGCTGCGTCTAAACCGTCCGCGATTTTCTTCGCACGTTCTGCCATGGCATTAGTTAGCGGAGGCCAAACAAACTTCATGCAGAAGGCTACAAAGACAGCAAAGGCGATGATCTGGCCGATCAAAGTCAAATTAATATTCACGCCTTAGTCCTCTATATTCGTTGTGTTTAGTTGTACTTATTTGTACTAATGACAATTAAGCAGCAACAACGAAGATAAGGTACATAGCAATACCAACACCGATCATTGGTACAGCATCAAGTAGACCAGCCATTAGGAATGTTTTAGTCTGAAGCTCTGGACCTAGTTCAGGCTGACGAGCAGTAGACTCAAGCAATTTGCCGCCTAAAAGTGCGAAGCCAATACCAGTACCAAGGGCACCAAGACCGATCATTAGCGCAGCTGCGATGTAAATCATTTCCATAGTAGTTTCCTATCTATTTTAGTTAAGGTTAAAGTTAAAAATTAACAGTTAAGTTAAAGGGTAAAATCTTCAGTTCGGTAATAACGGCGACACATTATTATGCCGCCCATACTACCTAGTGATCTTCGTGAGCCATACCTAAATATACGATGGTTAGCATCATAAAAATAAATGCTTGCAAAGTAATTACTAGAATATGGAATACTGCCCATGCCCACTGCAATACGCCAGCAAATAAACCCAGCGCCAATCCAGTCGAGAACATTAATGCGATTAGAATGAAGATCATCTCACCGGCATACATGTTACCGAACAAACGCAATGCAAGAGAGATTGGCTTAGCAATTAAAGCTAGCACTTCTAAGGCAAAGTTTACTGGAATGAAAAGGGCTTGAACTACTGGGTTTTTCACATTGAAAGGATGCAGAGTTAATTCTGCCATGAACCCACCAATGCCTTTTACTTTAATGCCGTAGAAGATCATCAAAGCAAATACTGAAATAGCTAGACCAGCTGTAATGTTAGGATCTGTAGAAGGTACGATTTTCATATACGCTTGATGCGCTTCGCCGCCTGCTGCAACCCATGCTAATTCGAATAACTTAGGAATAATGTCTACTGGAATTAGATCCATTAGGTTCATCATGAATACCCAAGTAAATACGGTTAACGCAAGTGGTGCAACCAATGGGTTTTTACCATGAAAGGTTTCTTTCACTGTGTTATCAATAAAACCAATAATCACTTCTACGAAGTTCTGCATACCAGAAGGTACACCGGTTGTTGCTTTTTTAGCCGCGCGGCCAAAAATAAACATTAATACTATTGCCAAGCCAACTGACCAAGCTAGAGAATCAACATTGAATGCCCAAAACCCCATATCTACAGCTTCTTGTCCGCTATGTGCTAGCGTCCAAGTTGCTTCAGTCAATTCTTCTACCACTTTACCGTTTTCATCCAAACGCTCGTAACCTGCTGGTAACTCGCCGTATGTCAGATTGGTAAGGTGGTGCTTGATGTAACCAGTCGCATCAGTTGCCATCTTTCACTCTCAATCATAAGTTTAAAAAAATGTTAAAAAGCTCTGATCAATTCATTCTTAGAATAAACTCATCAGAGCTTCGCAATTCTTGCCATCATCACATGACTAAACTGTACTGTGATGAATACCCCAAACAATGCCCAGGGAATCAAGGGTTTTACTTGTGAGAAAATCACTGCAAACATCACAATGGTTAATATAAATTTCCCACTTTCACCTTGATAAAACGATTGCACGACCCGACCAACAGAGCGTGCACCGCGATATCTGAACGAGCGCCATATCAAATAACTATTTGGTATGGCACTGGCTAAACCACCTAATAAAGCGGAATAGCTTGCCTCAAAACTGTGTATTAAGGCTATTAAAGCCAAAATAATACTCAAGCCAAATTGCATCACAATGATGCGATAAGCAGGAGGTCTAGTTATCGATGTCACAGCCGACCTCTCTTATGCCTACTATTTTAGGCGCATGGATTATATTGATTCGCGGCCTATTCTTCAACCTAAAGTGAAAAAATGAAACGATTTAATTGTCTAATAGTGTCTAGATTTTGCTCTTATTGGCCTTCAAATTATTGTATGTGTTCTAAAATCCCATCTAACTCATCTAGGTTATTATAATTAATCACTAACTTACCTTTACCCTTAGCCGAGTGCTGAATCGCTACATTGGCCCCTAAACGCTCGCCTAATGTGCGCTCAAGTCTTTGTATATCTGGGTTGGGGCGGAATTTTTCCTTAGCTTTATCCCCTTGCTGTGCTTTTTCTTGTTGATTACGCACATAGGTTTCGGTTTGGCGAACGGTCATGTCTTTCGCTACAACATGACGGGCTGCTTCACTTTGCACTTGCCCTTGTAACCCCAGTAAGGCCTTAGCATGACCCATTTCGATATCACCGCGTTCGAGCATGATTTTCACATCCTCGTTCAGCTGCATTAATCTTAATAAGTTTGCCACGGTTGCACGGGACTTACCGACAGCATCACCCACTTCTTGCTGTGTTAGTTCAAATTCACTTTGCAAGCGGTGAAGCGCTTGCGCTTCTTCCATCGAATTTAAATTTTCGCGCTGAATATTTTCGATCAAGGCCATGGCAATAGCAGCATCGTCTGGAACATCGCGAATAATCACAGGAACGGTATCAAAACCCGCTAACTGAGTTGCGCGCCAACGGCGTTCACCGGCAATAATCTCATAACGCTGCGGGCCATTGTGAGTTGCGCTATCGATTGGTCGAATAACAATTGGCTGCATTAATCCTTGCGCTTTAATAGAAGATGCTAGCTCTTCTAATGCTTCTTGGTGCATATCTTTGCGTGGCTGATATTGACCGGGCTGAATAAACTCAACCGGTAAATGCTTGATGCCGTTTGTCGAACTTGCAGCACTGTCTTCATGAGGCTGAATACTGACTTTTTGCTCTTGATTAGAAGCGGCCGCATCCGTTGCAGATTTATTGTTCGCTAATGCATCACCTAATAATGCATCTAGGCCTCTACCTAGGCCACGTTTCTTTGACATGCGTTTTTCCAATTTTTCAGAAGCTTATGTAGTGGATTTTTTAGTGTTAGTACGACGATTTATTTCGCCCGCCAGTGCCAAGTAAGCGATTGCACCGCGTGAGTTTTTATCATAAGCCAAGGCGGGTAAACCATAACTGGGAGCCTCTGCTAAACGCACGTTACGGGGAATCACTGTGGTATAAACCTTATCACCAAAATGTTCGGTTAATTGATTTGATACATCATTGGTTAAGCTATTGCGCGGATCGTACATGGTGCGCAAGATACCTTCTATTTCAAGCTCTGGATTGAGATTAGATTGAATTTTGTTAATGGTTTGCATTAATGCCGACAGACCTTCCAAAGCATAGTACTCACACTGCATAGGAATCAATACACCTTGTGCAGCCACCATCGCATTTACCGTTAGCATGCTTAACGACGGAGGGCAGTCAATAATTACGTAATCATAGTCGCCACGAACGCTATCTAAGGCTGATCGTAAGCGAGTCTCTCGTTTTGGTAAATCCATTAACTCAACTTCTGCTGCGGTTAAGTTAGCATTGGTGGGCAAAACATCAAAACCCGCCTGTTCTGCTAAGACAATAGCGTCTTTAATATCGCTTTGGCCGATTAATACTTCGTATAACGATTGTTCTAAGTCGTGTTTATCGATACCACTTCCCATAGTGGCATTACCTTGAGGGTCAAGATCAACCATCAATACTTTGCGCTTTGTAGCCGCAAGAGAAGCAGACAGATTAACGGCGGTAGTCGTTTTCCCTACACCGCCTTTTTGATTGGCAACGACAATTATTTTGCTCATTTCGCTATCCTGCAACCCAGTCAATCGGGGTATTAAAATTATTTGGGTTTAAAGGCTAAAAGATGACGTTCTGCGTCAACCCCAGGAACATTTAATTCATGGCTTTCTATTAATTCATATTTATCAGCAACAGCAGCAAACTCTTCTGTTGGGTAAATGCCTTTCATGGCCAAGAATATGCCATCTTTTGCTAATAAATGCGTGCACCAATATGTCATATCGGAAATTGAAGCAAAAGCACGAGACACGATCATATCGAAACCTTGCTCGGGTTGATAGGCTTCTACACGTTCATTAATGATGGTGACGTTATCGAGTTTTAAAGCCAGCTTTGCCTGAAAAAGAAAGCGGGTTTTTTTACCGTTGCTATCAAGCAAAGTGAATTTTTTTTGTGGATTCATTATTGCTAAAACGATCCCTGGCAAACCTGGGCCCGTACCGACATCAATGATGTTATCCACAGTTTGAATGTGAGAGTGCACGATGAGGCTGTCTAAAAGATGCAGCGGAATCATTTGCTCGGGATCGCGGATGGCCGACAAGTTATAGGCTTTATTCCACTTAATGAAGAGTTCTAAATATTGAACCAAAAGCTCAAGTTGCTGATCACTAAGAACAACGCCCATTTGAGTTGCGCCGGTGGAAATTGCAGAAGAATAATTTGCCATAAGGTATCTGGTGTTAAGATGTTTATAAAGTTGCAGCATTCTATCATAAAAGATTAAAAGCACTTACCACCGCAAAGCACTCACTTTATTTAGCCCAAAAACCGACTATTAGCAGCCACGTCTTTAATCACAACAGCATTCGCGCCAATAATGGCATTCTCGCCAATCGTCACTCCTGGTAAGATTTTTACTCCACCGCCAATCCATACGCCATCGCCAATAACCACTGGCTTGGCGATACAGCCCCCCGCTCTTCGCGCCATGGCATCACGGGGATGATCAACGGTATAGATGTGCACAGCTGGCCCTAGCATAACGTCATTACCAATAATGATGTCGGCACTGTCTAAAAAGACGCAGTTAAAATTAGCGTAGAAGTTGTCGCCTAAGGAGATTTGACCGCCGTAGTCGCATTGAAATCCAGGTTCAATGACTGCTGTGGATAACTTATTGAATAAACGACTGATGTGCTTGAAATTGCCTTTGCTCGGGTGAGCATTGTATTTACCGCAAGCAAGGCGAGCTTTTTCGCGCAATAGACGCAGTTCAAGATCAAGGCTATTAAAAGGTTGGCCTGAGCGCATTTTATCGAGCTCAGGAATATTG